>Ga0265325_10002151_pt1 | contig 13438 bp, 11 predicted proteins | sample 41420metaG_FD_202090 | JGI IMG/M metagenome (GOLD analysis project Ga0265325, IMG submission 202090) | Rhizosphere microbial communities from Carex aquatilis grown in University of Washington, Seatle, WA, United States - 4-14-20 metaG | ecosystem: Host-associated > Plants > Roots > Rhizosphere...
GGCTGTCAACGCTGTCTCGGTCGTCGTCGGCGATTAGTACCTTGAGAGACATAAGCCGTTACCTCGGCTATGTTGCCCCCGCGACGCCACCTGTCTGGATGACGTCGATTATACCGTTACGACGAATGATTCAAGCGAAAAAAGCCTCAGCAAGGCGGGGCAGGTTCCTTATTTGCCAAAGTGGCGTCATCGGGGACCATGTTCGACCAGTTGATCGAAGCACTTCGGAGGCGTGACAGCACGACGCTTCGCCCGTTGGGCATCAGCCCATAAGCTCGACAATTCTTCGGAGCTCGCCCTGCGATTTACGGCGTATCACTGGCACCATCTCCGTTCGACGCACCGTTGCCTCGCTGTCGCCGGGAGACCAAGTCCCTGCGCCGTTCGCCTTCCTCATCCCAATGCAGTTGGCAGTAGCCCTCCATCAGTTCAGCATCCGTTTCAAGCCTTGCGCCACATCCGTCTCGCATGCAGAAGCCCAACTTCCATCGCTCAAATTGTGCAATGCTATCGCAAGGGTGATTCAGCAGCTCGCTGCCGCAGACAGCGGCGGCGATCTGGACGATCAGGCCCACCTCGTTAGCAATGATGACGTTTGGCGTCCCGAACTCGATAAACTTGATCAAGCGACTTGCCCTTTCTTTCAATACGTTCAAGCCTTCCTTTTCAAGCGGTGTTTTCACCATGGCTTGGGTCCTGAGGTGTGCCGAATCGGCGCCAGAATGAAGTGGGGGAACGGCCGCACATGAACAACATGAAAACGGCCCTGCTTGCAAGATCCAAGCAGGGCCGCATTCGCTGGGATGGCAGCGCCATCAGCCGCGAACGATCCTAGGCCTTTGTAGGGTACCAGATGGCTGGGTCTCAAACCTAGCATCCCTAAGGGTGGGTCGAGACTGGCAATGGATGAGTACGCAGCTTGCACCGGAGATGGCAATGGTCGTCCAATCACCCGGCGACCGCTGAGCCACCTTTAACGGGTGCTTAAGCTCGGGCCAGTGACGATTGACCGACGGGAATTTCTTTCCCAGCGGCGAATCATTCGACGGTCCGACGTCGTCTCCTTGGTCGAGTGGGGCGCCGGGGCCGAACGCCCCGGTGCTTGGCGAGCAACTGGGCCAATGACGTTCGGCCGCTCCAGCCGCGCCCTTCTCTCCGAAGCGCCCGATCAACCGCCAGCCATGTATCGCCGGGCACCTCGACGATTCGGCCGGTGCGGGCATGGGGCCAGACGCCGGTCCTTCTGAAATGCGCATCGGCCCATGCCAGGATTTTTTTCAGCGTTAGCGGGGCCGCTCCCTTACGGTTGCGTACTCCACGGTGCGATGCGAACAGCCTGGCTAAAGTCGAACCTCCCGGCAACCCACGCAGACCGGCGTGCAATGCCCGCGCGATCGCCTGCCAGGTCTCGCCTGGCGCGTCGGCCACGGGCCCCGACTTGAGCGTGGGCCACTTGCCTGTTCTCCGATGGTGGGCATCGGCCCAGGCCAGGATTTGCCGCGTGGAGAGTCGAGGCACGTTGGCGGGGTTCCGCACTCCCCGCTGGTTGTCCAACAGCCTGGCCAGCGACGAGCCGCCGGGGAGGCCTCGCCGCCCGTTATGCAATGACGCATTGACATTGTGCCATGTCTCGCCGGGCCGCGATTCAATCGGACCGGCATCGCGGCCCGGCCACGCGCCGTGCCGCGCGAAGTGGAGGTCGGCCCATGCGAGAATCATCGACTCCGTCAGCGGCGGTAGCGCGCCGATGTTCCGCTTGCCGCGGCGTTCGGCCAGGAGTTTGGCTAACGATGAGCCGCCGGGCAATCCGCGCAGGCCTTGGATCAGGGCCGCATTGATATTCATCCATTTCTCGTCGGCGGTTTGAACGACCTTTCCGTCCGAGATCGTGGGCCAGCGGCCGGTGCGTTCGAAATGCTCGTCGGCCCATTCGAGAATCTGCGAGATATGGAGCAGTGGTCTGTATGGCCTCCTCCGGCGGCGCCTATTCTTTTTGGTCTTTCTGGCTGATTGGCGTGCCATCGCCTCACGGTACCACCGACGGAATGTCAGTTCCAGCGGCGACGGCCAATCAACTCACCCCGTCCATGATGGTTACGATCACCTCCCCAACGCCGGTCATGGTCGTAAGTCGGCCGGCGGCGCATAGCCCGCGAGATCAAGCCCACCCATGCCCAGGAACGAACGCTGGCCATGAATTTGCAAGCCAACATCGGCGCCGCTAGACTGGCGGGTGCCGCTGGCGCCGTGCCGGCGGCCTGATCGACCAACTTGAACGAGGACCGAACACGGCCCGACGAGGGCCACAACGACAATTTGAATGACGCGCAAGCGTCAAGTTACTGTTCTCCCAGTAAACCGCGAACCTGAGCCTTCGGGCTCTTGAAGTACAGAGACAGTGCTTGGCCGCGCTCCCGAAAGGGGGCGTCGGATCAGGTGCTGTTCTGTACTGCCTCTTCGCGGAGGCTCTGGGAGCGGCCTTGTTTTCGGCGCTCCTTTTTCTTTTGGCAGGCAACTCATGAACACACCATGGTTCCGTGATCGCTCATGGCCGAGCGATCTTGGTTCGGCTTTGACGCAGTGCCCAAAATCGCTGGCCCTGATTTATGTGCCGACCCTTTTCGTCTGCGTGATCGGTTGTTCCGGCTCAAATCGCAAAGGCGCTGACCCAACTGTAGGGATCGACCAGCATCTCACGGCCGCGATCGCTGACTTGAAAAAGGCCTGCGAAAAACAGTCCGCTCTTTTGGATCGCGCCCTGGGTGACCACGACGCCTGCGACGCAGAGCTAGTGAAATTCCAGGCAATCCTGAATGACCAAATCAGTTGGCCAAAAACTTCCGAAGAGGCAAACAAGCTACGTGAACGGCTTGTCGTCTTCGTAAAGCAGATGCCCCCACTTGCCCAAGAGCATTTTTTGCCAATGCTCATTCCTATTCGGTGGTCGGTGGAGGCCCTTGGTGTCGCAAATCAAAACGGCGGAGAGGAAATGGGCGACCGCCTGATCGCGTGCGAAGCGCTCCTGGAAAACGCACCCGATGACGCACCCGAAGCGATCGTTCATCTCTTGCAGGAGTTGCACAACACCGCCGCCGCTGCCACTCAGGTTGAAGCCGTGGAAATGGCCGAGAAATCGCTGGAAACGGGAAACGGCGTCGAAGAGGCTTGGTCCGCATTGGAAACGTACACAGACGATGAAATCAAGTCGCTTCGAGAACGACTACGGGCAAAGCTGGTTGATGTGCAAGTCAAGGATCGCGCCAGTGGGCTCCGCGCGCAGCTCGACCTAGCACTCCGGAGTAGCGACAGCACACTTCGGCGAGTTGGCGTTACTCGGGTCTACGAAGCTGTGGTAAGCATGAAACTCGACTCCCTCGCTCAGCCCACGAGTGCAGACGCGGTTTCCAAGTACCTAGACCCCGTAATACACGATGCGGAAGCGGCGTTAACGAAGTTGGCAAACGTACAACAGAAGGCTGACGCGAAACGGTTGCGAGAGTACCAGCGATGGGCATTAAGCCAGATACAGCAATGCGAGCGGTGGTTCTACGACTTGGCGATCGCTGAGATCAAGGAGAAGTTCTCGTCGTTTGAGGAACCTGAAGAAAGCGTGACGTGGGAGCTACTTCGCGTTCTTCCCGATGTCCGCTCGCTCATGGCCGAGAAAACCAACGTGGAAATAAGCGGCCCGGTTCTTTCTCCCGAGCAACAAGCAGCCATCTACAAGGCGGCGTACGGGAAGGTGAGTTGGCATCACGCCGAAGAACTCGCCTATCGTGCAACGCGAGATGCGACGGTGAAGTTCCTCGGCCCAATTGACGAACGGTACTTGGACCCGCCAGTGCTGCGGCTTTACAACAAGGCATTTGAACGGGCCTGGTCGAAGCTTGAAGGAAGGGACGAGCAGATGTACATCGCGGAACAAGCCGCGCAAATCGTGAAGCGCACCCCAAACGACCCTGCGGAATCGAGGTGAATCATGAAAAGGACTTTGCTTCTCAGTGCGGCGATCGTTTCGTCAACCGCGATAAGCCTCTATGGCCAAGCGACGGCATCGGCCCTGCGATATGGTGCCTCGTACCCCGAAATCCGCACCTACCATGAGCAATTAGCCCGACTGGGTTCGTCGGTTGAGCAAAGACTGGACTATTTGCGTGGCATGGCCAGGGCGAAATACGGGCAAAGGGGATTGGACGGGCTGTTCAAGAACTTCGCGGGTGAGGGCACGATTGACCCCCGAATCCCGGGTGTGGAAAAAAACTTTCGCCTCACGTTGTCGGATAACACGGCCGTTGCAAAGGGGGCACGTCGCACGCATCTTTACGCGACGAAGATTTATAACGACGGACGATTCAAGCTACTCGCGTTGGACCAACCAACTTCGACATCACTAGGAGCTACGGACCGCGACATCGTGTATCGCCATCTTGAGAGCGGCACCGTTGGACGAATCGAGGTGAAAGAAATCAGCATGGCCACGCAGCGTGCAAACCTCAAAAAGTACATGGTCCAGATCGACAAAATGGCAATCGAAATGCGCGAAACCGGTCAACTGCAGGCTTGGGTGAACCGCGATGCGGTGATTCCGGCAATCCGCCGATACGCCGCAGGATTCGGCATCCCAGTCTACGAGAACGTGGCCACTGGAAGGGTCAGTAGCCTTCGCGAGGGCACAACCCGAATTGAATCGGTCCTCGACAACCTGGCGGGACGGGCCACGGCACACAACCGGGCCAGAATCCTGATGGGCAATTCATCCGCCGCCTTCGGGCTCATTGTGCTCTACCAGTCCGCGCCGCCGGCATGGAACGAGCTAATGCTTGCGTTGAACGCCGGATCGCGATCGGAACGAAATCTTCTGCGACTTGGCCAGCATGCCTCCTACGCGAGTTCCGGCGGCGCCATGGTTGTATTTGGAGCCGCCAAGGCAATTGATGGCTTCGCAACGGTTACCAGATTGGCTGGGCCAATCGCGACAGTCGCGTTCTTGGCCGGCGAGGGTTTCGTGATTGCCCAATACATGCGCGGCCACATGGCATACCGCGAATTCCTTGCGCATGAATCTGGTCTCGTGGGAGGCCTGGGCGGAGCCGTAGCCGGTGCGTGGTCGGGCGCCAAGATCGGCAGCGCGATCGGCCTCCTGCTTGGTCCCGAGGCTGTTCCGATTGGAGCGACCATTGGTGGCCTGTTGGGAGGCGTTGGAGGCGGCTTCGGCGGCTCCTGGCTAGCCGGTCGTGGTGTCGCTGCATGGTGCGACTTTCAGGACGAGCAGCAGAATAAGGCATTCACCGATTTCGTTTCCCATCTGTACGACGCGAACCCGTAGACTCCTCCTAGTTTTCCGAATGCACCACGACATCCACCTCGGCATTACCGGCCTGCGGCGAACAGGCAAAACCGTCTTCCTGACGTCGCTCATCTATCAATTGAAAGAGCGCGGCAGCGCCGGCCTGAACGCCTTCGAGAACAAGGGTGTAAAGCTATTGCCTGCGAAAATCGTTTCGACGGATGACCCGCTGCCACCCTTTCCGTACGAGGACAACCTCAAGCGGCTCAAAATGCCGGTGCCGGCGTGGCCGGAAAGGAGCGTGAGTGAGTTCGCCTGTACACTGGAACTATCGTACGAAGCTGGCCGATATGCGAGCAAATTGCGAAAGTGGCCGTTAGCCGCGTTGGGTATGGCACGCGATCGCGGGACTCTGCGACTCCATTTGCACGACTACCCCGGCGAATTCCTACTCGACACTCCAATGATGGGTCAATCGTACGATAAATGGGCGACAGAAACGATCGTGCGGATGCGGCTGCATTGCTCCGACGTAGCTGAGGCGTATGTAACTCGCGCGTCAGCAATAGGGGACGCGACTTCCGTTGCATCGGAGTCGGCAGTTGCTGAACTACGCACGACTTACGGACGGTATCTCGGCGTTGCACGTTGCCGTGGCATGGAGATGCTCCAACCAGGCATCGCCCTGGCCGCACTTGGCAAGCCGTTTGATGAGGTCACGGAATGGACTGCTGGCGCACTTCCTTTCGTGCCTCTTCCCGATCAAGTGAGCGCTTCTCATCCATTGCGGAGTGAGATGAAAATGGCATTTGAGAAATACAGGACTGGTCGCGTGGAACCCTTTGCGCGACGACTCCATCGGAACGGCCGGCAAATCGTGTTGGTCGATATCCTTCGCATCCTCCGGAACGGCGTCGAGTGCTTCAACGATACGCAAGAATGCCTGGCCACGATCATGGAGGCGTATCGCCGCAACCTAGCCTGGCGAGCATTCGCTCAAAAGCTGCCTCGCCCGGTTCGCCCGCGTAGCCATATCAGTCGTATCGTGTTTGCTGCTACAAAGGCGGACCACGCCTTGAAGAGCCACCGAGCGAACCTGCGGCTGCTGTTGGAAGACATCGTTCGCAAGGCAGAGGGGCGATTGGCCAAGGGAGTCGGCCCGATGTTTCACGAGTGGTTTAGCTCGTTACGATGCACAAAGGACAGGGATGGCACCGTCAACGGTCGCCCCGCCGAAGCGCTCTTGGGACGATTGAGAGGCGAGGATGGTGGGAAGCCCCCCATCCCACGAAATCCAGGTGTCGTACCGATCCAATGGCCGCAAGGAGGACAAGGCGACGAGTGGCCATTCGGATGCAAAAGGTTCGCCTTCCCAGAATTCGAACCGGAGAGCTTGCGTCCGCGAGATGGCGTGCCGTGGCAACAGATGAACCTCGACGCCTTGTTGTGGACGGTCCTGGGTGATTGTTTCCTCGTTCAAAAGTAGCGCAGCCGGCATTGAAGAGCCGGTTGCCGTGTGAGGTTGCTTTAAGTTGTGCTGAATCGGCAAAGTCGTACCTACGGAAATTATCCCAATGTTGAACGAGACCCCCGCCGGTGAATTAGACGGGTTCGTGGAAAACCGTCCACCCGATCTGGTTGCCCCGTCGAATGACACTGCCGCCGGTGAGTTAGAAGGGTTCGTGGAAAACCGTTCACCCGTTGTGCCTTCTGATGGGATGGTTTCCGATTGCATTCCTGATCAGCCACATTTGGATATCCACGATGGTGATCCTGTGACCGAATCACCTACCAAGACTCGGACTGGAGCGACCATCGCCGCCCGAATTGGTTTGGCCGGCATGACACTTGTCGCGGGCATCTATTTGGGGCATCGCATTTTGGTATTCTTCGAAGCCTGCACGGAGATTCACGTGGCACTGGGGGTGGGGTATCTCATCGGGTTGGGAATGGCCCTTGTGTGCCTAGCGTATTTCGGATTGCGTGCGAGGCGGCGCTATGGCCGGCTGCGTTCAGTGGAACGATTCCGCGTCCTGTCTAGCCGCGTACGGCAGAAGGTGACCGATGATAAGGAGGAGCGGCAAGTCCGCGCATTGATTGATGAATTCGTAGCCAACACTCAACGCAACCCAAAGGCTGACTTGCGAAATCGCGCCGGCCGCCTCCATAACCAGTTGTCGAACCACAGCGATGCTAGCCGGGCCATCCAAGAGCTGGAGGATTTCCTGCTGACGGAACTCGACGGGACGGCGGATCGCTTGATCGAGCGTTGCGCCGCGCAGGTTGCTGTTGGGACGGCGCTTGCTTCGGGAATCTTTGACGCCATCATCGTCGCCGCACAGGCCGTGAACCTTGTCGATGGCGTTTCGCAGATCTATGCGGGACGACCAGGTGTTCTCGGCACGATACGACTCCTGCGGCGAGCACTGGCAATCACCATATTTGCGGAAGTCGCTGAACAGGCGACTGAGTTACTCACGGACGCCGTGGCGACCAAGGCCGCGGCCAAGCTTGGAGGGCGGCTTGGGCAAGGATTAGCAAATGGGTTACTGATCGGACGGCTCGGGCATGCTGTCAAACGACAGTGCCGGCCAGTGGAGGCGATACCGCCAACAAGTCTCCGGGTCACTACTTTGGTCAATAGCGTCCTCAATCTCGCTCGCCATTCGCGATAATTCTGGCGCTGGAACTGGAAGCCGGCCCGGCTCGCGAGCATTGGAACGTTTAGCCGTTGAATTGTCGCCGCCCTCAATGCGCTCGGCGGCTCGGCGACACTCCCACCGCCGTCCGCCAGGCCCTTGGCCGAGCCGCACCGCGCATCTGTTGCCCATCCCGGCGGCCGATGTCTCGCCGATCCCCGATTTTCTGCCGAGACAGCTATATCTAGACGGATTTCCGACCTGCACCCCTACAGCTTGTGGTTAACCCGTTTTGGGCCATGAACTTACGCCATTTTCGCCTGCGACCGAGCCGAGGAAATGCCCTCCAGAGGCCCTACGCGGCCTGCTCAGGGCCGACCGACGGCGGGGTAACCCAAGGGAGCCTCTCAGAAATGTCGCGTCTGGCGGCCTCCAAGGAGATCCACACCCCGCTGACCGCTAAAAAAAAACGGGCCCACCCTGACGAGTGGGCCAAGCACCAACGAGTGACCGTCATAGCCGGATCTCGCCGCTCTCGACGGCAAGCGCCAGCAGCACGACGGCGGCGAGGACGAACACGACCCAGGAGCCGGCCAGGCCGCCGATGATGGCGGCGAGGGCCAGGGAGCCGAGCGCGTTCATACTGTTCAACTTCTGTTTTGCACCCATGTTTTTCTCCTTCTTCCAGAGTTGATTCTTGGAGCCGGCCTCCTTAACTGCCTGACCAGCTCCGGCAAAGCGTTTCGCGGAAGTCGCACCACGAGCAGCCCATGCCGGGCCGAAACACGAAGCGCCCCGTGTCTAGGTCGTCGAGGTAGGCCCTGATCACGGCGAACAGGCGCCCAAAGTGCCGCTCGTCGCGGGCCGGGTAACGATGAAAATGAACCTGCGGCACCTTGGTCTTCACTAGGCTGCGGATCTCCAGGCCCGCCTCCTCGACCGGCGAGGCATGCCGGTACTGGTAGCTGTAGCAGCTCAACTGGATCTCGTGGCTGATCTCCAGCGGTTCGCTGCTACGAGCGGCAGTCTTGAAGTCGGCGATCAGCGGGCCAGCCTCCTCGGCCAACACGAGGTCCATGATCCCGACCAATGGGATGCCCAGGTCCTCGCCCGTGGCCGGATCGACCAGCGGCGCCTCGACCGAGACTTCGACGGCCAACGGCTTGGGCTCCGAAGCTGGAATTGCGCCCAGATAGGCCGCCACCAGTTCGACCGCCTGCCGCTGGCAGGTTTGCTCCTCGGCGGCCGATTCGAAGACCATGGTTTCGGCGTCAACCAGTTCGCCCCAGGTTTCGAGCAGATTTCGGGACAGCTTCTCGCCTGTGACCGCCACTCCAATGTGCCGATGCCGGTAATAAGTTTCCAGCGAGGCATGCACGGCCTTGCCGAGGAACAAGGCCGGCGTGGTCGGCTCCCTGATGCCGTCGATGTACTTCAGCCTGAAGGCCAGCGGGCACTTGAGCCAAAGATTCAGCCGGCTGGGCGAAACGTAGGCGCGGACGTCGGCTGGCTGCGTACCCACCATGTCGCGGTTGAAAAGTCCAATGCTCATGCGGCGGCTCCCTTCGTAGCGGCGTCGAGTTCGATCTTGCCCGCCTTGACCTGTTTCAACGTGTCGATCAGCGTGCTGGCGTCGAGGCTCGACAGATCGGCCAAGGGCTTGTTGAACATCTGCTGGGCCAGCCCTTCCAGCCGCCGGGCTCCCAGGTCGCGGATCTCGCCGGCGAGTTGCTCGATGTAGCTGAGCTGTTTACCGGAGGCCCGGTGGGCGGGGCTGCCTGTGGGTGAGCTGCCGTTGCCATTGGTCGCGCCACGGCCGGCCCCGTTTTTTGGCACAGGGACGTGATCGGGTTCCTGGCCATCGTCGTGGGTGCGGTGGCGGGCCAGCTCGTCATCCACGGCTTGGTGACAGGCGGCGAAGGCCCGCTGGGCTTTCGCCTGGAAGCCGCTTGGGCCGCCGTCCAGCAGCTCGCTGTTCAGTTCGAGCTCAATGTGGCAGGAAGCACCGAGGCTCCCGTAGTCGGGCAAGCCGATTTTTTTCGAGAGGCCGACGTTGAGTTTCATGGGCATGGACGCCTCCTTTGAGTCAGATGGTGGTGGGACGGGCACGTAGAACCTCCGGCCACGAAGGGCCGGTCGGTCATCCTGCAGCCCTGAGAGTCCCCGCGCTCATGCAGTGGCTTACATCGCGGTGGCGTCGAGGTCGATCCTGCTCGCCTTGACCTGCATCAGCGTCGATCGGGCCGCTGACGTCGAGATTCGACGTTGGCAAAGCGGCACAGGGGGCCGTGTCCGGTCGCAGTTCGAATTGGGCATATCCGGCAATTTCACAACGCGAGACGACATCGACGGAAGAGCAATAAGCGAGAAAGCGTTACGTAACAATTTCCTTTTCACGTTGGAGCCGATACCGTCTTTCACGATCCCGAAATGCCTGTTCGCCGCCTTCCAGGATTTCGCAGACTGTCGTTCGGATTCTCTGGTGCTCTAGTGAGCCACAGCGGTATGTGACGGTCGGTAGCCCACCTGCAGGATTAGGCTCCGATGTCGCGACGATGACCTGATCAGCATCGGTGTTTACGACCAGATTTGCATTATGTGTGACGATGATCACTTGTCGCCGCTTCCGGGCCTCTCGAAAGTGTGGAACCAGCTCGTCGAAGACCGACTTTGGGTCGAGGTTCTCCTCTGGCTGGTCGATGATGAGCGGCCGCCGGTCCTGCTGGTCAATAACCAGATAGAGCAAAAGCAGGACGATTCCCCGCGTGCCCGGTGACAACTGCTCAATCGCGACGCCATCGTAGGTCACGCTGTACCGCATCTGGATGTGGTCCGTGCTGTAGAGCCAAGTCGCGACGCGCTGCATCCAGGCCGCGTCTTTGTCCGGCGTGATATCGCTAGGGATGGATTTGCGGATCTCCGGAAACATCTCCCTGATGAAGTTCTGCATGGCCTCGCCGACTTGGTCTGCAGTTCCCGTCTGCCAGGCCGGCGTGAGCAACCGCCCCGCATGACCTTCCAACGCGCCGTGCCCTCGCAACTGCGAGTCCTTTCTAAGGTCAAGCAACTCTTCTCCGGCCTGGACCCAGGCATTCAGGTCGATTTCGCGTGACACCGCAAGCCGCAATCGCTTCAGCGAACCAGAAGCACTTTCTAGAGACTTCTGCAACGTACCGTAAAGCTGTTCCAGCACGGCTTGTTCGTTCAGGTACGATTGAAATACCTCGACATAAAGGGATCGCCTTTTCTCGATGAGCAACCGCCGTCGCTCGGCAGCCCCTTCCGCGAGCGTGAGGTCTTCCACCGATTTTTGCTGAGCTTTCTCGTCAGAGGTGCGTTGCAATTGAAGCTGGTTGTAACGCAGCTGCTTTTGCCCGTCGATTCCCACCTCCTTCTTAACCTTGTCCCGCTCGACCAGGAGCGTCTTCTGAGGCCAGCTCTGATACGGGTCTCTTGACAGATCGACCACTGCCCCCGGTACGCCGTCACTCAAAGCCTTAACCTGCGTGGCTATCGCCGCGGCTCGTTCAGAGAGAACGGAATCGACATCCCCCTTGAACACCATTTCAAACGCTTCCCACTGATTTCTCGTAAGCCCTGCCTCTTCAAATTCCTCCTTCAGTTCAGCGAGTTGGTGTGGCGCGGTAGTCTTTCGGATGCTCTCGACCTCCTTCCGCAAATCATCAACTCGCATCTTCGCACGATTTAGCTTCTCGACCGCTGTGTTCGCCGTAGCAAGTGCGGCTTCCAGCCCCGCCAGTCGCCTGGCCCGTTCTTCCTTATCCTTCGGGATCAACAACTTCATCTCTGTCGCCGTTTTCTCGATCCGCTTCTTTCGGTCTTCTTGCTCCTTCTTGATTGTGGGGATGCGATTGTGCAGCACGTCCTCCAAGTTGACTTGTGCCGAAGTGTTCCCGATCGCCTCTTTCGCGAGTTCCCGCTGCCGGAGTATTGGCATCATGTGAATGTCTGCCAACTCATCAAACGTCTCCGCCGTGAATCGGTCTCCGGGGTCGGTCGCGTCGAAAACGACCCGCTCGATTTCCTTCCTCAGCTCTACCGCCAAGCCCTCGGCTGAGCACAGCTGCTCGACAAACTGCTGAGAAAGGTAACGAACCGTTTCTGCGCCGCGTTCCTGGTGCTTGTCCATCCTTCGAGCGATGGCCGTTCCGTCACCCCACTTCAGCTGCACCACGGCACCGGCGAGATGGTTCACGGGCCATGTGGCGCGATGGATAAACGACGATTGCAACTCAAGGGGCGAAGTCACGTCTGCACCAATCGCTAGGATGTCGGCCAGGGCGGTTTTCCCTGAACCTCGCGCGCCGATGATGGCCACAAGGCCAGGATTTAGCGGAATTGTTCCGTTGCCGATCCACGGCGTCTCACGCGTGCTGACACCAGCGATGCACTGGCTTGCGTCATGCCGGTCCGGAGCGGTTGGCCCGATCCACACCCGCTCGTCTGGCTCAAGCAGTGTTTGCCGAAGCGATTCAAATGAGGGGTCACCTTTGATCCAGCATATCCTGCCCTCATCTGGCTGACAGGTCTTCGCGATGGTGTGGGCATCGCAGCCGTGCAGGCATGGCTTCGTTCCCCCATAAACCTGTTCAAGCTTCTTCACATCATCGGACGCATTCTTGCCAAGCCAATAATCCCGTGTCTTTGGATTCGATGAAAAGATGACGTGAGCGAAACGCTCGATCTCCTGACGCAGTGCGGCAAAGGATGCGTCGTTCTTCAATCCCGCAGTTCCGTCGTTGTTACTTGCCGCGACGGCCACGATACAATTCTCCGTGACCCATTTGTTGTTTCGGAATAATTCACGAAGTTTCGGCAACTCGACCTTGAACTGATTGGCGCCTTCACGGCGGGCGGCAAGTTCGTCCTTCAGTGCGGCATTGTGTGTCCGGCCGAGGAGCACGAAGTCCGCGCTAGTGCAACGATGCGGGCTGCCCTTGTATTCAAAGGCCAGCATCGAAAGGGCCCGCTCGATCTGTACCACATGGTCGCCATCGTCCGGGCAGAAAAGCAGGTGTAGGTTGATTCCCTTGCGCTTGTCGGTCTCGACCGTTAGTCGAAACTCGACGTTTGGAAAGAGCAGCTTGACCTTCGACAGCCGACCGTTTTGATAATACGCCCTGACTGCCTTGTAGCACTCGATGCCAAGGTAATCCGTGACGCCCAGCACCTCAACCGTAGGCGTCGCGTCCTCGATTGCCTTCAGATACTCTTCCCATTCGCCCTCGAATTGGTCATTCAAGAGAGTGCCGGGGGCGTGAATGTGCGGATTCCACCGCCGCCATTGGGACCCGCTCTCGAAGTGGCCAGGGTTGTAGCCGAACATAAGATCCTCGCCTTTGCCACCGCCCAATCAGGGACGGAACTGAGACGGAAATCACTATATTCGCACTTAGCACCAAAGAGAAGCACCCGTGGTGGTTCGTTCTATTCTGCCCGTCGGCGCTACCTCGGGTGCAGCTTCCGCCTGCCACGACCGCCCACGCTTGCT
>Ga0265325_10002152_pt1 | contig 13428 bp, 14 predicted proteins | sample 41420metaG_FD_202090 | JGI IMG/M metagenome (GOLD analysis project Ga0265325, IMG submission 202090) | Rhizosphere microbial communities from Carex aquatilis grown in University of Washington, Seatle, WA, United States - 4-14-20 metaG | ecosystem: Host-associated > Plants > Roots > Rhizosphere...
CGGATCGAGCGCCAGATAAGGAACCGGCGCGCTCGCCGAGGGCGCGTCGAGGATTGTCTTGCTCATGCCGCCGAGCACCCGCTCCATGGTCTCCAGATACATGCGCTCGCGAGTGACGCCGGGCGCGAGCTTGTACTGGGTGTAGATCTGGCTGTAGCGAGAAGTTTGGCCGGTCGCGTCGAGGATGGTCTGCTGCTTGTAGGCCTTGGCCTCCGCAAGAATGCGCGAGGCGCGGCCCTCGGCTTCGGGTACGATGCTGTTGGCGTAGGTCTCGGCGTCGTTGACCGCGCGCTGCAGATCCTGCTGCGCCGCCGTCACGTCGCGATAGGCCGAGATCACCTGCGCCGGCGCGTCGACCGACTGCAACTGCACCTGCTTGACCAGCACGCCGGCGTGGTAGCTGGCGAGCACGGTCTGCATCCGCTGCTGGACGTCGGGCTCGATCGACTTGCGGTCGCTGGTCAACACGCCGTCGATCGTCTTCAGGCCGACGACCTCGCGCATGATGCTTTCGGCCACCGCTTTGACGGTCTCGCGCGGGTTCAGGATGTTGAAGACGAAGTCTTCGGGATTGGTCGGGTCGATCTGCCAGCTGACGCGGAAGCGGACGTTGACGATGTTCTGGTCGCCGGTCAGCATCTGGCTTTCGGCGAGAATGTCGGCGCCGCCGGCGTCGCTGCGGTAGCCGACTTCGGTGATCTGCTGGTCCCATACCGGAACCTTGATGACTTCGCCGATCGGCCACGGCCAATTGGTGTTGAGGCCGTTGGCGGTCTTGCCGGTGTAGCGGCCGAAGACGAGGTTGATGCCGACCTCGTTGGGCTGGACGGTGTAGAACGAGCCGACGGCGAACCACGCCACCAGCGCGATCAGCGCCACCACCACGACCAGCCGCCCGGCGCCGCCGCCGCCGGCCCCTGCGCCGCCACCCCCGCCGCCGCCCGGCGACAGGCCGCGCAACCCCTGCTGCAGGCGGCGCAGCCACTCTTCGAGATCGCTAGGCGGTTGCGGTCCGGTCGGCCCTTGGCCCCACGGTCCTTGCCCCGGCGAACGCCAGGGTCCGCCGCCTTGATTGTTCCAGGACATGCAACCTCGTCGAGGCGCGGTCAATCTGCGCCGTTCGGGCGTCTATATAGGCGTTGGCGACCGCCGCGGCAACGCGAGCCGCGAAAGGCGTTCGGCCGTCACGCCTCGCCCGGAGGCGCGCCGGCGCCGGCGCCCGTCGCCTTGGCGTGGCCGCCCTCGCGTGGCGCCAGCGGCGTGACGCGCAGGGTGGCGATGCGGTTGTGCTGGCGGCGCAGCACTTCGAACCGCAGGCCATGGAAGCTGAAGGTCTGCTTGGGCTCGGGGATCGCCCGCGCTTCGTGGATCACCAAGCCGGCGATCGTTGCCGCCTCGTCGTCAGGCAGATTCCAGTCCATCGCCCGGTTGAGGTCGCGGATCGTCACCGACCCGTCGACGATCAGCGAACCGTCCAGCTGCTGTCGAACGCCTTGGGCCAACAAGTCGTGCTCGTCTTTGATGTCGCCGACGATTTCCTCGATGATGTCTTCGAGCGTCAGCAGTCCCAGCACGACGCCGTATTCGTCGACGACCAGCGCCGAATGGATCTTGCGGCTGAGGAAGGCCTTCAACTGGTCGAGTAGCGTCGTCGCCTCCGGCACGAACCACGCTTCGAGCGCGATGTCGGCGGCGTTGATGCGGCTCGCGTCGCCGCCCACGGCGGCGTAGGCGCGCAACAAGTCCTTGGCGTGCAGCATGCCGATGATGTTGTCGGGGTCGCCGCGCCACAGCGGCATGCGGGTGTAGGGCGAGGCGAGCACCTCGCGCACCAAATCGCCCGGCGGCAGGTCGGCGTCGAGGGAGCGCATCTTGGTGCGGTGGACCATGATGTCGGAAACGGTCACCTCGGACAGCTCGAGCAGGCCGCCGAACATGTCGCGCTCGTCGCGCGCGACGCCGCCTTCGCTATGGAGAATGTCGACCGCGCCGCGCAGTTCGTCGTGGCCGGAGACGCTCGAGCGGATCGTGAGATTGACGCCGAACAGGCGCAGCATCAGGCGCACCAGCGCCTCGACGGTGCTGACGATCGGACCGAAGACGGTGACGAAGAACGACACCGCGGGGGCGATCAGCAGCGACACGCGGTCGGGATAGGCGATCGCGATCGTCTTGGGCAGGACTTCGCCGAAGACGACGAACAGCGCCGTCATGATGCCGGCGGCGTAAACGACGCCGCGCTCGCCGAGCGTCGAGACCAGCTCGTTGGTCGCGAGCGCCGAAGCGGCGATGGTGACGAGCTGGCCGCCAAGCAGCATGGCGCTGATCAGCCGGCTGCGAGTCGCCACCAGCCGAGCAACCAGCGCGGCGCGCGCGTCGCCGGCGGTCTCCAGCGCGCGCAGGCGGGCGCGCGAGGCGGCGGTGAGCGCGGTCTCCGCGCCGGCGAAGAAGGCGGCGGCGAAGAGGGCGGCGACGATGCAGGCGATAGCGAGCGAAGCGGGCATGGCCGCTTTCTACCACAGAGGCGGCGCGGGCCGTTAGACGGCGCCGTCGGCTCAGCCGGGGTTCGAGACCGCGGCGCGGTCCAGGGCGAGCGCGCGACGCACGTCTTCGCCGGATTCCTGCAACAGCTTGGCCATCGCCGCGCGGGCCGCTTCGGGGCGCCGGGCGGCGATCGCCTGCATCACGTCGCGGTGCTGGTGGAGCCGGTCGTCCTTGATCGCCAGACTGCGCCAGCCCATCTTGAATGTTCCCACCAGCGCCATTTCGATCAGGCTGCCGAGCGCGCCGAGCAGGCGGTTGCCGCCCGCCTGGAGGATTTCCTTGTGGAAGCGCACGTCGGCGGCGATCAGCTCGGCGTCGCCGGACTTGTGCGCCTCCATGTCGGCGTAAGCCGATTCGATTCGCGCCAGCGCGGCGGCATCGCGCCCCTCGGCGGCGAGCGCCGCCGCCTGCGGCTCGAAGATTCGCCGCAACTGCAGCACGTCGCTGACGAACACTTCGGTCGGCGCGGCCTGCATGTGCCAGGCGAGGAAATCGGCGTCGAGCATGTGCCATTCGGCCTTCGGCCGCACCATCGTGCCGACCTTCTGGCGCGAAACGATCAGGCCCTTGGCCTCGAGCGCGCGGAACGCCTCGCGCAGCGTCGGCCGCGACACGCCAAAGCGCACCAACAGGCTGGCTTCGTTGGGCAGGCGCGAACCCGGCGGATACAGGCCGGCGATGATTTCGCAGCCGAGCGCGGCGGCGAGCGAGTCGTTGACGTTGCGTTTGGGTAAGGCGGCGCCTTCCGCGGTCTCGTCGCGTTGGGACCCCGCCGCTCGCCTTGTCGTCCGCCCTCGCATGGGTTCCGTCGCATTGGCCACGGCTGATTCCCCCGCGCGTCGTCGGCCGCCCCACCTTTCGCTCGGTCGCCTATCGGCAAACGGCGGAAACAAGCGGCGGCAAAAACGCCGACGACGGATCGCTGGAATCCATGTAGAACGCGTGATTGCGCTGCGCAATAGGCCTCCGAAGGCCGCCATCGCCGATTTGGCCACTCGGGAACAACGAAATACGGCGGAAAACGGGAAAACGGCCGCGGCGCGCTGAACCGCACGCAACGAATACAAATCGCCGCCGCCGGGCCGGGATCAGCCGATTCTGCGGAGGGTTAATTTTGCAACGCCTGCCGAGGTGAGACTTGAACGCGTCGCTATTCTCAATTGTCGTCTTCGTTTGGGGTTTGACCTGGTACGCGATCCGGCTGCAGCTCGGCTCGACGCCGGCCGAGACGTCGATCTTCTGGCGCTTCGTCGTCGCGGCAGCGATTCTGTGGATCGGTCTGGCGGTCACCGGGCGGCTGAAGCGCGCGCCATGGCGCGCCCATCTGTGGTTCGCGGCCCTCGGCGTCGTCTTGTTTTCCTGTAATTTTCTGTTTTTCTACAACGCTGAAAAATTCATCTCGAGCGGCGTGGTGGCGGTCGTGTTCGCCATGGCGTCGGCGTTCAACGTCTTCAACCAGTGGCTGTTCAACGGCGTTCGGCCGAAGGCGCGCACGATCGTGGGCGCGCTGATCGGGATCGCCGGCGTCGCCTTGCTGTTTGCCGACCAACTCGCCGCGACCGCCGCCGGCGGCGGCTCGGCGCTCGGCCTGCTGTTGTCGATCGGCGGCGCCTATTGCTTCTCGCTCGGCAACCTCGCTTCGCGGCCCGCGGCGCAGGCGGCCGGCGATCTGCCCAACGCGATCGCCCGTTCGATGAGCTGGGGCGCGGCGCTGCTGGCGCTGGTCGTCCTTGCGCGCGGCCTGTCGTTTGCGCCGTCGACCGAGCCGGTCTATCTCGGCGCGCTGCTCTATCTGGCGGCGATCGGCTCGGCGCTTGGCTTCTTGGTCTATCTCGCGCTCGTCGCCCGCATCGGTCCCGAGCGCGCCGCCTATACGACGGTACTGTCGCCGGTGATCGCGCTGGCGATCTCGTGGCTGCTCGAGGGTTACCATTGGACGGCTTGGGCGCTGATCGGCGCGCCGCTGATCCTGGTCGGCAACGTTGTCATTTTCCTCCCAAAATTCAGCCGCAATATCTTGCAAGACCGGCATGAGCCGCTGCGGCTTACGGCCGCCCCCGAGGAGTCAGGATGAACGCGCAGCCGCGCCCGTTTGACGATTTTCGCGCGCTCATCAAGGCGATGCCGGGACCGGACGAAGCCGCGATCGATGTGGCGAGGGCGCGGCAGGCCGAGTTGACCAAACCCGCCGGTTCGCTCGGCTGGCTGGAAGACCTCGCCAAATGGCTCGCCGGCTGGCAGGGCGGGACGCCGCACGTCGACGCGCCGCTGGTCGCCGTCTTCGCCGCCAATCATGGCGTCGTCGCCCAGGGCGTCTCGGCCTATCCGCCTTCGGTCACCCAGGCGATGGTCGCCAATTTCGCCGCCGGCGGCGCGGCGATCAATCAGATCTGCAAGACTTTCGACATTTCGCTGCGGGTGTTCGAGCTCGCGCTTGAGCAGCCGACCGGCGACATTTCGCGCGAGGCGGCGCTCGACGAGCGGACTTGCGCGGCGTCGATGGCCTTCGGCATGGAGGCGCTCGCCGCTGGTCCCGACCTGCTGTGTCTGGGCGAAATGGGCATCGGCAACACCACCGCGGCGGCGGCAATCTATTGCGGGCTTTACGGCGGCGCGCCGGAGGACTGGGTCGGCCGCGGCGCCGGCGTCGACGACGTGAAATTGCGGCGCAAGGTCGAGGCGGTGCGCGCCGCCATCGCGCTCCACCGCGAATATCTCAACGACCCGCTCGAAGTCCTGCGCCGACTCGGCGGGCGCGAGATCGCGGCGATCGCCGGCGCGATCCTCGCCGCGCGCATCCAGCGCGTTCCGGTGCTGCTCGACGGCTTTGTCGTCTGTTCCGCCGCGGCGGTCCTGCACGCGCTCGACCCCGCCGCGCTCGACCATTGCTTCGCCGCCCACGTGTCGGCGGAGACGCCGCACGCCGAGGTCCTGCGCCGGCTCGGCAAGCGGCCGCTGCTCGATCTTAAGATGCGCCTGGGGGAAGGCTCCGGCGCAGCGCTGGCGGTCGGAATCGTCAAGGCGGCGGTCGCCTGCCACAACAACATGGCGACCTTCGCCGAGGCGGGGGTCGCCGGCAGCCAGAGCTGAGCGGCGCTCAGTCGAGCCGCTTGTCGCGGCTCAGCCGTTTGTTGGCGCGCTGCTCAGCCGCGACGAAATGCCACGCCAGGGCGACGACGATCAGCGCGCCGTCGGTGATCGCCAGTTTGGTGAACGTGTCGAGCGACCAGATCTGCAGCCAGAGTTGCGCCAGGCCGCCGGCGACGCCGAGGATGAACAGCCCGAAGGCGACGGCCGCCGCGGCGCTCATCGCTCCGGCTCCGCGACTACCGCCGCGCCGTAGCAGATGACCTCGGTGACGCCGCTGAGGATTTCGTTGGCGTCGTAGCGCATCGCGACGATGGCGTTGGCGCCGTTGAGCGCGGCGTGATCGCACATCATGCGGTAGGAATCGGTGCGGGTCTGCTCGCACAGATTGGTGTAGACCGAGATGTTGCCGCCGAAGAGGGTTTGCAGACCGGCGGCGAAATTGCCGACCAGCGAGCGCGAGCGCACGACGATGCCGCGCGCCACCCCGACGTTGCGAACGATCCGCCAGCCGGGCAACTCGAGCGCGGTCGTGACCATTTCGGCGTCCATCGGCGTCCCCCCCCCTTGGATTGCGCTCGGCCCCTACATCCCGCCGAGATGATCGGCGACGGCGAAAATGTCCTTGTCGCCGCGGCCGGAGATGTTGACCACCATCAGGTGGTCGGGCGGCTTGTTCGGCGCGAGTTCGGTCACTTTGGCCAGCGCGTGGGCCGGCTCGAGCGCCGGGATGATGCCCTCGAGTTGCGAGCAGAGCTGGAAGGCGACCAGCGTCTCCTTGTCGGTCGCTGAAAGATAGGTGACGCGGCCACTCTCCTTCAGCCACGAATGTTCGGGGCCGATGCCGGGATAGTCGAGGCCGGCCGAGATCGAGTGGCCTTCGTTGATCTGGCCGTCCTCGTCCATCAGCAGATAGGTGCGATTGCCGTGCAGCACGCCGGGCAGGCCGCCGGCGAGCGAGGCTGCATGGCCGTCGGGCACGTCGAGCCCGTGCCCCGCGGCCTCGACGCCGTACATCTCGACGCTCTCGTCGTCGAGGAACGGATGAAACAGGCCGATGGCGTTTGAGCCGCCGCCGATGCAGGCGACCAGGCTGTCGGGCAGGCGGCCTTCCATCGCCTGCATCTGGACGCGCGTCTCATCGCCGATCACGCTTTGGAAGTCGCGCACCATCGCCGGGTAGGGGTGCGGGCCGGCGCAGGTGCCGATGCAATAGAAGGTGTCCGAGACGTTGGTCACCCAATCGCGCAGCGCTTCGTTCATCGCGTCCTTGAGCGTGCGCGCGCCCGACTGCACCGGGCGCACCTCCGCGCCGAGCAGTTTCATCCGGAAGACATTGGGCTTCTGCCGCTCGATGTCGACCGCGCCCATGTAGACGACGCACTTCAGGCCGAAGCGCGCGCAGGCGGTGGCGGTGGCGACGCCGTGCTGGCCGGCGCCGGTCTCGGCGATGATGCGGGTCTTGCCCATGCGGCGGGCGAGCAGGATCTGGCCGAGCACATTGTTGATCTTGTGCGCGCCGGTGTGATTGAGCTCTTCACGCTTGAAATAGATCTTCGCGCCGCCGAGATGCGCGGTCAGCCGTTCGGCGAAATAGAGTGGGCTCGGCCGGCCGACGTAATGGGTTAGCAGTCCGCCGAGCTCGCTATGGAACTCGGGGTCCTCTTTGGCCTTGGCGTAGGCCTGCTCCAGCGCCAGGACGAGCGGCATCAGCGTCTCGGCGACGAACCGGCCGCCGAAGATGCCGAAATGGCCGCGCTCGTCGGGGCCGTTGCGGAACGAATTGGGCTTGTCGACTTTGGTCACGCGGGGCTCCTTGCCTCGTGTTCGCGGGCGAACGCGGCGCGCGCGGCGGCGGCGAAGGCCGCGATCTTCGTTTCGTCCTTGACGCCCGGCGCGCGTTCGACGCCCGAGGAGACGTCGACGCCGCGCGCGCCCGACAGCGCGATCGCCTCGCCGACGTTGTCCGCGTCGAGTCCGCCCGAGAGCAGCCACGGGATTTTCGGCGCGAAGTCGCGCGCCAGTCGCCATTCGAACGGCCGGCCGTTGCCGCCCGGCAGCACCGCGTCCTTGGGCGGCTTGGCGTCGATCAGCAACCAGTCGGCGATGGCTTCGTAGTCGCGCGCGCGGGCGAAGTCCGCCGCCTCCGAAACGCCGATCGCCTTCATCGCCGGCAGGGCGAAGGCCTGCTTGATCGCCGCGACGCGCTGCGGCGTCTCATGGCCGTGCAGCTGCAGCAGGTCCGGGCCGACGACGCGGACGATCGCCGCCAGCAGGTCGTCTTCGGCGTCGACCGTCAGCGCGACGATCTTGGCGCGGTCGCGCGCCTGGACGGCGAGTTCATGGGCGTGATCGAGGCCGACAAAGCGCGGGCTCTTGGCGAAGAACACCAGCCCGACCATGTCGGCGCCGGCGTCGAGCGCCGCCTCTAGCGTCGCTGCGGTGGCCAGACCGCAGATTTTGACCGTCGAAACCATGCGCCTGTTTCCGACAAGTGGGCGGCCGAGTCAAAGAGTCCCGGCCGGTCCGTTGTTGCGGATGATTGTTGGCGCGTCCTCAGCGGTCGCCGGCCCGTTTCCACACCAGCATCGCGGCGGCGAGGTCTTCGATCGCCGCGCCGACGGATTTGAACAGGGTGAGCTCGTGCTCTGCGCCGCGCCCCGGCCCGCCGCGCGCCAGCGCGGCGAGGTCGCCGACGACATCCGCTCGGGTGATCGCGCCGCTCTTGAGGCCGAGCGCGACGTCGCCGCCCTCGCTCATCGCCGCCGCCGTGTCGACGAAGATGCGCGCCCGCTTCAGCGCCGCGTCGTCGGCCTCGCGCATGTCCATCGAAAAAGCGCCGACGAGATCGAGATGCTGGCCGCCGCTGAGCCAGGCGCCGGCGACCAGCGGCGCTTCCGACAGCGTCGCGCAGGAGACGATGTCGGCGTTGCGCACGCTATCTTCGAGTCGCGTGACGACGTGCGCGTTGAAGCCTTCGCCGGCGAGCGCGGCGGCGAGCCGGTGCGCGCCCTCCGGGCGATGGTTCCAAACCGCGATTGTCTCGATCGGCCGCACGCTGGCGTGGGCGCGGGCGAGGTAGGGGGCGAGTTGGCCCGCGCCGACGATCAGCAGCCGCTTGGCGTCGGCGCGCGCCAGATAGCGCGCCGCCAAGGCCGAGGCGGCGGCCGTGCGCCAGACCGTCAGCCGCGTTCCATCGAGAGTGGCGATCGGCGCGCCGCTTGCGCCCGACTGCAGTACGTAGACGCCTTGCACGGCGGGCAAGCCGCGCCGTCCATTGCCGGGAAAGACATTGACGATCTTGGCGCCGAGGAAGTCGTCGGCCGATCCCGACGTCGTCCAGGCCGGCATCAGCAGCGTCGTCGCCGTCGCCTCGCCCGGCCGCTCGATCGGATGGTGATGACGTTCGGGCGCATGGAAGCCGCCGCGGAACGCATCGGCGAGCGCGTCGATCAGCGAGGGAAAATCGAGCGCGGCGTCGACCTCGGCGGCGGTGAAATGGCGCATGCGACCTCAGCCCTGCGTCACGTCGGCGGCGGCGCGCCAAGCCGGGCGCGGCCGGCCTCAGCCTCGGCGCGCCAGCGGTCGGCTTCGGCGCGGGTCCGGCGCGCCGCGCGGCGATAGCGCCCTTGCGCGAACCACACCGCGCCGCCGCCGGCGACGACGCCGATCATCGCGGTCAGGATCAGCACGACGAACAGCGGCAGGCTGATAGCGAAAGCGGGAACGTCGCCCGAGGGGAACGGATCGAACGAAACGGTGACGATCTGCCGGTTGGCGAAGGCGAAGGCCAGCAGCGCGATGGCGATCGGAACGACAATGACGATTTTGAGAAAACGTACCATGAGGCGATCCGACGGCGGCGCCGGGCGGCGCTCAGCGACAATGCCGCCAAAGCGCCAGCGGCGCAAACGGCTCGTCGAGCCCTTTCTTCAGCTAAAGCGGCTTGACGTTCAGCCGCTCGCGCATCTCTTTGCCGGTCTTGAAGAACGGCACCAGCTTCTCGGTCACCGGGACCTTGTCGCCGGTGCGCGGATTGCGGCCGGTGCGCGCGAGGCGCTGCTTGGTCGAGAACGCGCCGAAGCCGCGCAGCTCGACGCGCTCGCCGCGCGCCAGCGCGTCGGCGATCTCGCCGAGAATGGCGTCGACGATGTTCTCGATGTCGCGTTGATAGAGATGCGGATTGCGCGCCGACATGCGCTGCACGAGTTCAGACTTGATCAACGTACGCCCCCTCCGGAACGACTAGAAATCCCGCCTCATCTCTAGTCTCCGCCTGACAGTTGCCAAACCGAGACCAATCCGTCAACCGGCGGCCGGCCTTCGTAACGCAAAGCGTCGGCGATCGACGTCAGGCCGGCGAGGTCGGCCGCCGCGGCGGCCAGGCTCGTCAGTTTGAAGCCGGTCCAGCCGGAACCCGGCTTATAGTCGCGCACCGGCAGGTTCTTGGCCACGCCGCGATCCTTCTCCAGCCAGGCGATGGCGTCGCGTTCGTCGCCGATCGCGTCGACCAGCTTGAGCGGCAGGCCCTGGCGGGCGGTGAACACCCGCCCGTCGTCGACCTTGGCCAGTTCCTCGTCGGTCAGGCCGCGCCGGTCCTTGACCAGGCCCTTGAACCAATCGAAGGAATCGGCGATCAGCCCCGCCATGGCGGCGCGCGCTTCATCGCTGGTCGGCTCGAAGCCGTTGGGCGCCGCCTTCAAAGGCGACGATTTGATCGACTCGAGCTTGACGCCGACCTTGTCCATCAACCCCGACACATTGGGAAACTCAACCAGCACGCCGATCGAGCCGACGATCGAGTTGCCGCGGGCGAAAATGCGGTCCGTTCCCAGCGCCGCGATATACGCGCCCGAGGCGGCCATGCCGCCGACGACCGCCGCTACCGGCTTCTTGGCCGCCAATCGGCGCAATTCGTCATAAATCTCTTCCGAACCTTCGGTGCCGCCGCCGGGGCTGTCGATGCGGACCAGCGCCGCGGCGACCGCTGGGGAATCGCGCGCTTCTCGGATCAGCTTCAACGTCTCTTCATTGCCGGCGATGAAGCCGGAGACGGTGAGGCGGGCGATGTGCGGACCGCCGGCGAAGCCTGCAGCGCCAAACAGCCGTGCGCCAAGCGCGATGACCGCCAGCGCCGCGGCGATGAACGCGACGACGCGCCAGAAGCCGAGCTGGCGGCGCAGATGACGGCGATCGACGAGATAATCAGCGGCGGATGTGGACACGCAACCTCCCCGCGGCGTCCGGCGCGGCGCATCGCCCCGCTCACGCGGCGACGCCGGCGATCGACTGGGCGAGGCGGCAAACTAGTCGCCGCGTCGCGCCGGCGCAAGGGCAACCGAAGCGCGCGCTAAGACGCGCGCGCTTGAAGGTCGCGGATCGGCCGGCGCCGGCGGGCGCAAGCGGTCAGGCGGCGGAGGCCGGTTCGGCGGTCGCCTCCGGCGGAACTTCGGCCGGCGTTTCGGCGGCTGGCGCGTCTTCCGCCGGTTCGGCCGGCGCGGCTTCGGCGGTCGCTTCGGCCGGCGCCGACGCTTCGGCGGCGGTTTCGGCGGCCGGCTCGGCCTCGGCCGCCGGCGGCTCGGCGGCGGGCGAAGACGCCGCAGCGGGCGCGCCCGACAACGGAGCGATCACCCCTTCGAAGAAGGCGACGAACTTCTCTCGCATTTCGGTGGTCTGGTAGTGTCTGCCGGAGTCATACGCCTGGCGCAGCGACGCGGCGACGGAACTCTGCGCGTCGGCGATGATCTCTTCAATCGTGTGCATGGCGGTTCCCCTCGTTGAGTTCGTCTTCGACGATCGCGCCGCGAATCCAATTTCGGCGCGTCGTCGCGAACGACGGCGCGCGACGACACTGACGCCTCAGGACGTTTTCATTCCGTGCCGAGGCGATTGTGCGATTGCGGCGAAACCTGTCGCCCTCGTGGATTCGTTTTCAAATCGAATCAAAGCGGCGACATGAAGACGATAACATCGGCGCTTCATCGGCGAAGCGCGACGAGTGACAAAACACGCAACGTCGTAACAACATTGCGCGGCGACGATGACGATACTGTAAGATACGCGACGTTGCGTCGCGCTGCGACGGTCAGGCGAGCCGGCGCGCGGCGTATTGGCCGGTCTTGCGGAAGCGGTAGAGATAGGACGGCGCCACCGCCTCGATTCCCTGAGCGCCGACGCCGAGTTCACGCAGCGTCCGCCCTTCGGCGATCGCCACCGCCGAGACGACATTATCGTGGCGCAGCAACTCGACCTGGTCGCGCGTCGTCGTCAGCATCGCCGGGAAGAGGCCGAGCGACAGCGTCGAGGCGATCTCGGTCGACCCGGCGAGGAGACGCGCCAAGGCGAACGGCAGCGGAACCAGCGCGCGCCGGCGTTCGACGATGCGCAGGGTCAGCGCCGCGATTTCACGCAGCGTCAGGACTTCCGGCCCGCCGAGTTCGTAGGTGCGTCCAGCCGCGTTCGCGTCGCCGATGACGGCGAGCGCCGCCAACGCGACGTCGCCGACGAACACCGGCTGCAACTTCGTCGCGCCGCCGCCGAACAGGGGCAACGCCGGCAGGGCGCGCGCCAGCGCGCCGAAGCGGTTGAGAAAATCGTCCTCGGGACCAAAGACGACGGACGGACGCAGGATGACCGCGCCCGGCGACGCCTCGCGCACGGCGTTCTCGCCGCGGCCCTTGCTCGCGATGTAGGGGTTGGGGGCGCGCGCGTCGGCGCCGACGCCCGAGAGGTGGACGAGTTTGTCGATCCCCGCCGCGACCGCGGCGCGCGCAATGGCGCCGGCGCCGGCCGCATGGACCGCCTCGTAGGTCTGGCGGCCGCGCTGGCGCTGGATCCCGGCAGCGTTGACGACGACGTCGGCGCCCTCGAGCGCCGCGGCGATCGAATCGGGATAGCGCAGGTTCGCCTGCACCAGCTCGATCTGGCCGACGACGCCGAGCGGGCGCAGGAAACCGGCAAGGTCGGGCCGTCTCACCGCGACGCGGATGCGCCAGCCTTGGCGCGCCAGCGCCCGCACGATGTGCCGGCCGACGAAGCCGGAGCCGCCGAAAACCGTCGCCAGACGATCGTTGCTGGGAGTGAATTCGGCCATCTTCGCGTCGCTCCTGCCGGGGGTCCGCCTCTGAATACGGTATGGCGCCACCGCTGTACAGACGCCTCGGAATCCCCCGGCGGGTCGCGGTTCCGACCCTTCATTTCCTCGCCCAGCGGCGTCGCCGAGGCGCGAGGGAGAGCAGCGGATCGCCGCCAAACTGTAATGGAAATCCGCACGCCGAACGCGTCCGCTTCGCGCCTTCGATCTCCGGCGCCTGCTGGCGCTGATCGGCGGACGCGCGCTCGGCTAGCGCCGCTTACTCGGCGGCGCGTTTGTGCGCGGCGATGATCGCGTCGGCGACCCGGCCGCTGATCTCGGCGAGATGATCGAACTTGGTTTCGAACGCGCCGACGCCGGCGGTCGCCGAACGCAGTTCGACGATTAGGTCGCCGATCTCGGCCTCGGGAATCGTCGCGCGCAAGCTCTCCCAGCCCGGCCAGCCCTCGCGCGATTCGAAGCCGAGGATCTGTCCGCGCCGCGCGCTGACCAGCGCGCTGGCGCGCGCCAGAGCGTCGGACGGCACGTAGATCGTCACCGCCAGAATCGGCTCGAGCAGCACCGGGCGCGCCTTGGGCAACGCCTCGCCGAGCGCGATCTTGGTCGCGGCGCGGAACGCCATGTCGGACGAATCGACGGTGTGGTAGGAGCCGTCGATCAGCGTCACGCCGACGTCGACCACCGGGAATCCGAGCGGCCCGTGG
>Ga0265325_10002155_pt1 | contig 13419 bp, 6 predicted proteins | sample 41420metaG_FD_202090 | JGI IMG/M metagenome (GOLD analysis project Ga0265325, IMG submission 202090) | Rhizosphere microbial communities from Carex aquatilis grown in University of Washington, Seatle, WA, United States - 4-14-20 metaG | ecosystem: Host-associated > Plants > Roots > Rhizosphere >...
AAGGCCGCAGCCACTCGGCTTGCCGATCGAGGCGCGACAACAACACAACTTATGGCGTGGTTTGGCTGGAAGACGGCCAGCGAGGCCGAGCGTTACACCCGCAGCGCCGACAGAAAGCACGCCGCCGCAGCAGCGGGGAAGCTCATTTCGGGAACAGGAATTGGCAAATCGGAAATCCAGTTTGCCAAAACTGACACTAAGTAATTGAAAACAAAGGAGACTGAATCGTGACTGGCGATCCCAGCAGGATTCGAACCTGCAACCCACGGAGTAGAAATCCGTTACTCTATCCAGTTGAGCTATGGGACCGTTGACGGCTTTATACCACTGCCAATATGAAAAATCCGCTGTCCCGCCAAGCCCGTTCCGAACCGTTTTTCCATGCCCAGCGACAAAGCTTCAGCGGCGGATCGTCGGTCCGCCCTTGACGGCGTGCCGCCCGGAGTCCCGGGGGCCGGCACGGTCCTCGATGGGCTTCGACAAATGTTGCATGCGACCTTTTCGCCGGTTTGTTTCGCCGCCATGAGTCCGTCACCTTTTAGCGCCCTGCTGTTCGATACGCGGCGTTCATCCGCTGCCCTAGGAGCTCCCCATGATTGGTTTGGTTCGCGCCGCAACCCTTTGCGCAACGCTGGCGCTTGGCCTGGTCTCTGCCCAGGCGGCGGATAAGGCCTTCAGGCGCGACGACCTGGCGGATTCCGCGATCAAGCTCGAAGCCCAGATCAAGAGCGAGGCGGGACCCGTCGCCAAGACCACCGCAAGTCTGAAGACCGACGCCGACGCTGCGTTCAAGCGCAGCGATTTCCGCTCGGGCCTGCAGATCCTCGGCCAGATCGCGGCCGTGGCGCCGGAGGACAGCGGCAACTGGCTGCGGCTTGGGCGTGTCATCTTCCAGATCGTGCCGAAGAACTCCAGCGAACAGACCTTCCTTTGGGAACGCGCCTCGACCGCCGCCTATATCGCCTATCAGCGCGCCGGCAATGCCGGCGAGGAGGCCGACGCGCTCGCCGTGCTCGGCCGTTCGATGTCCGAGCGCAAGCTGTGGCGGCCGGCGCTGGATGCCTTGCGGTTGTCGCTCGACATGCGCGAGGTCGCCGACGTCCGCGGCCAATACGAAAAGCTGCGCGACGAGCACGGCTTCAGGCTCTTGGATTACAGCGTCGATTCCGACTCGGCTTCGCCACGGGCCTGCTTCCAGTTCTCCGAGGAACTGGCCAAACGCACCGACTTCGCGCCGTATCTGGCGCTTGCCGGTAACGACAAGCCGGCGCTGACCTCCGAAGGCAAGCAGCTTTGCGTCGACGGGCTCACGCATGGCGAGCGCTACAACATCAATCTGCGCGCCGGCCTGCCGTCGACCGTCAGGGAGGGCCTGCCGAAATCGGCGGAATTCAACATCTATGTGCGCGACCGCAAGCCGTTCGTGCATTTCACCGGGCGCGCTTACGTGCTGCCGCGCACCGGCCAGCGCGGCATTCCCGTGGTCAGCGTCAATACGCCGGCGGTGAAGGTCGATGTGTTCAGGATCGGCGACCGCAACCTGATCAACACCGTGATCGACAGCGATTTCCAGCGCGCGCTCAGCCGCTATGAGCTTTCCAGCCTCGGCGACGAGCGGGGCGTCAAGGTCTGGTCGGGCGAACTTGCGACCGCGACCACCCTCAACCAGGACGTCACCACGGCGTTTCCGGTCGATCAGGCGCTGGGCGACCTGCAGCCGGGCGTCTACGTCATGACGGCGGCGCCCAAGACTCCCGGCAGCGACGACGATAGTTCGCTGGCGACGCAATGGTTCATCGTATCCGACCTCGGCGTCACCGCTTTCTCCGGCAATGACGGCATCCACGTCTTCATCAATTCGCTGGCCTCGACCGACGCGGTGGCCAAGGCGGAGGTCCGGCTGGTCGCGCGCAACAACGAGATTCTGGCCACCCGCAAGACCGACGATTCCGGTCACGTGCTGTTCGAGGCGGGACTGGCGCGCGGCGAGGGCGGTCTGTCGCCGGCGATGCTGACGGTGAGCGGCGAGAAGACCGACTACGCCTTCCTCAGCCTGAAAACCAACGCCTTTGATCTCTCGGACCGTGGTGTCTCGGGCCGCGAAGTTCCTGCTGGCGCCGACGCCTTCGTCTATGCCGAGCGCGGCGTCTATCGCTCCAACGAGACGGTTTACCTCACGGCCCTGCTGCGCGACGGCCAGGGCAACGCCGTGACCGGCGGACCGCTGACGCTGGTGATCGAGCGCCCCGACGGCGTCGAATTCCGCCGCGCTTTGCTGCCCGACCAGGGCGCGGGCGGCCGCAGTATGGCGTTGACCCTCAATTCGGCCGTTCCGGCCGGGACCTGGCGGGCCAAGGCATTCACCGATCCCAAGGGCGCTGTGGTTGGGCAAACCACCTTCATGGTCGAGGACTATATCCCCGAGCGGCTGGAATTCGACTTGTCCGCCAAGGACAAGCTGATCAAAGCTGACGCTCCCGTGGAGCTTAAGGTCGACGGTCATTTCCTCTATGACGCGCCTGCCTCAAGCCTGCAGCTCGAGGGCGACATGCTGGTCGCCCCGGCTTCGGAACGGCCGGGCTTTGCCGGCTACCAGTTCGGCGTCGCCGACGAGGAGACCACCAGTAACGAGCGTACCCCGATCGAAAGCCTGCCCGAGACGGACGCCAATGGCGTCGCGACCTTCCCGGTCAACCTGGCAAAGCCGCCGACCTCGACGCGCCCGCAGGAAGCCCAGATCTTCATCCGCATGGCGGAAGCCGGCGGCCGCGCGGTCGAGCGCAAGCTGGTGCTGCCGGTGGCACCCGCGGCGGCCCTGATCGGCGTCAAGCCGCTGTTCGGCGACAAGAGCGTCGCGGAAGGCGACAAGGCCGGTTTCGATGTCGTGTTCGTGTCGCCCGAGGGCAAGCCTTTGGCGCGCGACGGCCTGCGCTATGAGCTGTTGAAGATCGAATCCCGTTATCAATGGTATCGCCAGAGTTCGTCGTGGGAATATGAGCCGGTCAAGTCGACCAGCCGCGTCGCCGATGGCGACCTCACGATATCGGCCGACAAGCCGTCGCGGATCACGCTGTCGCCGCAGCCCGGCCGCTACCGGCTCGACGTCAAATCGGTGGAGGCCGACGGACCGCTGACGTCGGTGCAGTTCGATGTCGGCTGGTATTCCGATGGCAGCGCCGACACGCCCGACCTTCTGGAAACCTCGATCGACAAGCCGCAATACCAGTCCGGCGACACCATGGTGGTGTCGGTCAATGCGCGCTCGGCCGGCAAGCTGACCATCAACGTGCTGGGCGACCGGCTGCTGATGACGCAGACATCAGACGTCAAGGAAGGCACCGCGCAGGTCAGGATTCCCGTCGGCAAGGACTGGGGCACCGGCGCCTATGTGGTGGCGACGCTGCGCCGCCCGCTCGATGTGGCGGCACAGCGGATGCCGAGCCGCGCCATCGGCCTGAAGTGGTTCGGCATCGACAAGAACAACCGCACGCTGCAGGTGAGCTTGTCGCCGCCGGCTTTGGTGCGTCCGAACTCGACGCTGAAGCTGCCGGTCAAACTCGGTGGCCTCAGCCCCGGCGAAGACGCAAAAATTGTCGTCGCTGCGGTCGATGTCGGCATCCTCAATCTGACCAATTACAAGCCGCCGGCGCCGGACGATTACTATCTCGGCCAGCGCCAGATGACGGCGGAAATCCGCGACCTCTACGGGCAATTGATCGACGGCATGCAGGGCACGCGCGGCCAGCTCAAGACCGGCGGCGATGCCGCCGGCGCCGAGCTGCAGGGCAGTCCGCCGACGCAGAAACCGCTGGCGCTCTATTCCGGCATCGTCACGGTGGCCGCCGACGGCACCGCTGAAATCAGTTTTGATGTTCCGGAATTCGCCGGCACCGCGCGCGTCATGGCGGTGGCCTGGACCGCGACCAAGCTCGGCCGCGCCACGACCGATGTCACGGTGCGTGATCCCGTGGTGCTGACGGCGACCTTGCCGCGCTTCCTGCTCAATGGCGATCACGGCACCATGAGTTTTGATCTCGACAATGTCGAAGGCTCGCCCGGCGACTACACCATCAACGTCAAGACGTCGGGACCGGTGAAGGTATCGGGCAATCCTGCCACAACCGTCAAACTCGCCGCCAAGCAGCGGAGCTCGATGTCGCTGGCGCTCGATGCCGGCGGCGCCGGCACCGCAAACCTCGACGTCGACATCAAGGGGCCGAACGGACTGGCGCTAGCGCGGCATTATGCGCTCGACGTCAAGCCCGCGACGCAGATCCTGGCGCGCCGCTCGATCCGGACATTGGCGAAAGGCGAGAGCCTGACGCTGACCTCAGACATGTTCTCGGATCTGGTGTCGGGTACCGGCGGCGTTTCGTTGTCGGTCAGCATGTCGACGGCGCTGGATGCCGCGACCATCCTGAAAGCGCTGGATCGTTATCCCCATGGTTGTTCGGAGCAGATCACCAGCCGCGCCATGCCGCTGCTTTACGTCAACGATCTGGCGGCCGGCGCCCATCTGGCCATGGATACCGAAGTCGACCAGCGCATCAAGGACGCCATCGACCGGCTGCTGGCGCGGCAGGGCTCGAACGGTTCGTTCGGGCTGTGGTCGGCCGGCGGCGACGACGCCTGGCTCGACGCATATGTGACGGACTTCCTGACTCGCGCCCGCGAAAAGGGCTTTGCGGTGCCGGATGTCCTGTTCAAGAGCGCGCTCGATCGCATCCGCAACTCGGTGGTGAACGCCAACGAGCCGGAAAAGGACGGTGGCCGCGACCTCGCTTACGGTCTCTACGTGCTCGCACGCAACGGTGCGGCTCCGATCGGCGACCTGCGCTATCTCGCCGACACCAAGCTGAACAATCTGGCCACCCCGATTGCGAAATCGCAACTGGCGGCGGCGCTGGCGCTGGTCGGCGACAAGGGCAGGGCGGAGCGGGTCTATGCCGCAGCGCTGGAAAGCCTCGCGCCAAAGCCGGTGCTGGAGTTCGGCCGGGTCGATTACGGCAGCGCCCTGCGCGATGCGGCGGCGCTGGTTTCGCTGGCGAGCGAAGGCAACGCCCCGAAGGCGACGCTGACGCAGGCGGTGGCCCGCGTCGAAGTCGCGCGCGGCCTGACGCCTTACACCTCGACCCAGGAAAATGCCTGGCTGGTATTGGCCTCGCGCGCGCTGGCCAAGGAGACCATGAGCCTCGATCTCAATGGTTCAGCCGTGAAAGCCGCGCTCTATCGCAGCTACAAGGCCGACGAGATGACGGGCCAGCCGATCAAGATCACCAATACCGGCGATGCGCCGGTGCAGGCGGTGGTCTCGGTCAGCGGCGCGCCGGTCACACCGGAGCCGGCGGCATCAAACGGCTTCAAGATCGAGCGCAATTTTTTCACGCTCGACGGCAAGCCGGTCGATATCGCGAAGGCCAGGCAGAACGAGCGCTTCGCGGTGGTGCTGAAGATCACCGAAGCCAAGCCGGAATACGGACACATCATGGTGTCGGATTATCTGCCGGCGGGGCTGGAGATCGACAATCCGCATCTGGTGTCATCCGGCGACACCGGCACGCTGGACTGGATCGAGGACGGCGAGGAACCGGAGAACACCGAATTCCGCGACGACCGCTTCACCGCAGCGATCGACCGCGCCGCCGACGACAAGGCGGTGTTCACGGTCGCCTATGTGGTGCGCGCGGTATCGCCGGGCAAATACGTGCTGCCGCAGGCCTATGTCGAGGACATGTACAATCCCTCGCGCTACGGCCGCAGCGGTACTGGATCGGTTGAGGTGCGTTCGGCGAAATGAGCGAGGAGAGCGACAAGCAACGTCCGTCGTCATGCCCGGGCTTGTCCCGGGCATCCACGGCCTTTGTTGCGACAAGCGAAGGCGTGGATGGCCGGGACAAGCCCGGCCATGACGGTGTTGGAAAACGGCGCATCGCTCGGATCGCTGGAATTATATTCGCCTTTGCTTTCTTCGCTATCGCTGCATTTTCGGCCTGGGTGATCTCTCTTGGTCCCTTGCCGCTGGCGCAAACCCGCCAGGTCTCCACCACCATCGTCGACCGCAATGGCAAGCTGTTGCGGGCTTACGCGATGGCCGACGGTCGCTGGCGGCTGCCGGTCGATGCCAGGACCAGCGTCGATCCCGGCTACCTCAAGCTGCTGCTCGCCTATGAAGACCGCCGTTTCTATTCGCATGGCGGCATTGATCCGCTCGCGCTCGGCCGCGCCGCGTTTCAACTGGCCACCCGCGGCCACATCGTGTCCGGCGGCTCCACCATCACCATGCAGCTGGCGCGGCTACTGGAGCCGCGGCGGGAGCGATCGGTTTACGCCAAACTACGCCAGATGGTCCGCGCGCTCGAACTCGAGCAGCGACTGACCAAGAGCCAGATCCTCGATCTCTATCTGACGCTGGCGCCGTATGGCGGCAATCTCGAGGGCATACGCGCCGCGTCGATCGCCTATTTCGGCAAGGAGCCGAAGCGATTGTCGCTGGCGGAAGCGGCGCTGCTGGTGGCGCTGCCGCAGTCGCCGGAGACCCGCAGGCTCGATCGCCATCCCGATGCGGCGCGCGCAGGCCGCGACCGCGTGCTCGACCGCATGGTCGAAGAGCATCAGATATCGGCGGAAGACGCGGCGCAGGCCAGGGCGATGCCGGTGCCGCGGCTGCGCAAGCCGATGCCGATCCTCGCGCCGCATTCCGCCGATGCCGCCATGGCAACCGTGAAAGACACCGACGTCATCAGGCTGACGCTGGATTCGAATCTGCAGAAGGTGCTGGAAGCGCTGGCGCACGACCGCGCGCTAGCCCTCGGTCCGAACGTTTCCGTGGGCATCCTCGCGGTCGACAATGCCAGCGGCGAGGTGCTGGCCCGGGTCGGCTCGCCGGATTATTTCGACGACAGACGGGCAGGGCAGGTCGACATGACCCGCGCGGTGCGTTCGCCGGGATCGACCTTGAAACCGTTCATCTATGGTCTCGCCTTCGAAGACGGTTTCGTCCATCCGGAAAGCCTGATCGACGACCGGCCGATCCGTTTCGGCTCCTACGCGCCGGAAAATTTCGACATGACCTTTCAGGGCACGGTGCCGGTGCGCAAGGCGCTGCAGCTCTCCCTGAACGTGCCGGCCATCGTCTTGCTCGACCGCGTCGGCGCCAACCGCCTGACGTCGCGCTTGAGGCAGGCCGGCGCCAATCTGGTGCTGCCGAAGGACGAGGCGCCTGGGCTCGCGATGGGTCTCGGTGGCGTCGGCATCACGCTGCAGGACCTGGTGCAGCTCTATTGCGGGCTGGCGCGGCTCGGCAACGCCAAGCCGCTGCGCGAGATCGTCGGCGATTCGGAGCGCGATTCCTTGAGGCTGATGGACCAGGTCGCGGCGTGGCAGGTCGGCAATGTGCTGATGGGCACGCCGCCGCCGGAAAACGCTCCCCACAACCGGATCGCGTTCAAGACCGGCACCAGCTACGGCTATCGCGATGCCTGGTCGGTCGGTTTCGACGGCCGCATGACCATCGGCGTCTGGGTCGGACGTCCCGATGGCGCGCCGGTGGCGGGGCTGGTCGGCCGGACCGCGGCGGCGCCGATCCTGTTCGATGCCTTCGCCCGCACCGGCAAACTGCCGGTGCCGCTGCCAAAACCCCCCAAGGGGGCGCTGGTGGCGAGCAATGCCAGGCTGCCGCTGCCGCTGCGGCGGTTCCGACCGGTCGGGGGACTGGTCCGAACCGGCGGCGAGCAGGCGCCCCATATCCAGTTCCCGATTAACGGCTCGCGGATCGAAATTGCCGGTTCCGGCGGCGCGCAGGCTTCCGCGATGCCGGTCAAGGTTGCCGGCGGCGTACTGCCGATGACAATGCTGGTGAATGGGGTCTCGGTGGGCGAAATCGACGGCCGGCGCCAGCGCCTGGTCGATCCGCCCGGTCCGGGCTTTACCAGATTGACCGTCATCGACGCCACGGGCGCGGCGGACACAGTTGTTATCAGAGTTCAATAAAGGGCCGCTAAGCGGTTGTCGGGATGGTGGTTTCGGCGTATGCGGGAACCAATGGTCGAGACCTATGCCCGCCCCCGATTTGGAGAGCCGCACGAGCCGAAGAACCGGGTAAATCCGGGTAGCAGGTTTGCCGGCGTGATCGACTTTGTCTCCGGCAGCCATCTGCGCGCCGTCATCTTCCTCCTTTTGTGCGCCCTCGTGCTGTTTCTGCCCGGGTTCTTCAACATCCCGCCGGTCGACCGCGATGAAGCGCGGTTCGCGCAGGCGACCAAGCAAATGGTCGAGACTTCTGATTTCGTCGATATCCGCTTCCAGGATGACGTGCGCTACAAGAAACCGGTCGGCATCTATTGGCTGCAGGCGGTAAGCGTCGAAGCCGCCTCCGCGCTGGGCCTGCCGCGGGCCCAGGTTCGCATCTGGCTGTATCGCGTTCCCTCCCTGATCGGCGCGATCGGCGCGGTGCTCCTGACCTATTGGGCGGCGCTGGCCTTCGTGACCCGGCGCGGCGCCATTCTCGCCGGCCTCATCATGGGCAGTTCGGTGCTGCTCGGCGTCGAGGCGCGCCTCGCCAAGACCGACGCCATGCTGCTCTTGACCGTGGTCGCGGCGATGGGCGCGCTGGCGCGGGTCTATCTGTCGTGGCAGCGCGGCGAGGATCCCGAGCGCCCGCCGTGGTCCTGGCCCTTGATCTTCTGGACCGCTTTGGCCGGCGGCATCCTGCTCAAGGGACCGCTGATCCTGATGTTCGTGGTGCTGACGATCGCGACGCTGGCGATCCTCGACCGCTCGGCCGCATGGTTGTGGCGGCTGCGCCCCGTATGGGGCCTGATGTGGATGCTGGTTCTGGTGCTGCCCTGGTTCATCGCGATCTTCTGGCGCGCCGGGGATGCGTTTTTCGCGGATTCGATCGGCGGCGACATGCTGAGCAAACTGGCGGCGCAGGAATCCCACGGCGCACCGCCCGGTGTCTATTTGCTGCTGTTCTGGGTGACGTTCTGGCCGGGCGCGCCCCTCGCCGGAATGGCGGCGCCTGCGGTGTGGCGGGCGCGGCGCGAGCCGGGCGCGCAGTTTCTGCTGGCGTGGCTGATCCCGTCCTGGATCGTGTTCGAACTGGTGCTGACAAAACTGCCGCATTATGTGCTGCCGCTCTATCCGGCGATCGCCATCCTCACCGTCGGCGCGCTGGAGCGCCGCGTGCTGTCGCGCTCGTGGTTGCGCCGCGGCGCCGCCTGGTGGTTCGTGATCCCGGCTGCGGCCTCGGTCATCGCAGTGATCGGCGCGATCACGCTGACGCGCCAACCGGTGTTTCTGGCATGGCCGTTCGTGGCGGCGGCGATGATCTTCGGATTGTTTGCGTGGTGGCTCTACGACGACAACCGCGCCGAGCGCTCGCTGCTGAACGCGGTGGTCGCGGCGATGTTCCTGGCCATGGCGGTTTACGGCGTCGTGGTGCCGGCGCTGACGCCGGTGTTTCCGAGCGCGGAGATCGCACGCGCGCTGCGCAACGTCGTCTGCGTCGGACCGAGGGCCGCCGCAGCGGGCTTTCACGAGCCGAGCCTGGTGTTCATGACCGGCACCGAAACGCTGCTGACGGACGGTTCGGGGGCCGCGGATTTCCTGGGGCAGGGCAGTTGCCGGTTCGCGCTGGTGGAGCAGCGCTCCGAACGCGGCTTTGCCGCGCGCGCCGAAGCCATCGGGCTGCGCTACAACGTCGCCACCCGCATCGACGGCTACAACATCTCGCAAGGGCGCGCGATCTCGATCGCGATCTACCGTTCCGAAGGCACGGAATAACATGGCCGTTCCGGCCGGCATCGGCGATTCCCCAGGCTATTCCGCAGGCCTGTTGGCGCTGGTGCGGCTGTCGTTCAAGCAACTCGTGCGTCCGCCGTCGCATTCGCGGCGCGCCGGGGCGGCGCGCAGATTGGCGCGGCACAGTCTGGGGATCACGGCGGTCGCCAGTGCCGGGATCATCGCGCTGATGCTTTGGCTCGATGCGCGAGAGATCGGCTGGATGCCGCCGCGCGGCACGCCCAGCCTTTGGCCGGTTCGCATCCTCACCGACTTCGGCAAGGATTCCTATGTGCTGTGGATTTTGGCCGCGATGTTGCTGGTCACAGCGCTTGTTGCCGCGGCGAAGCCGGGAACCTCGCGGGCGCAATGGCTCGGCTTGGGGCTGCGACTGCAATTCGTGTTTTTCGCGGTGCTGACACCGTTGCTTGCCGGCGAATTGATAAAATGGGTCGCCGGACGCGGCCGGCCGTTCGTGGGAGGCCACGCCAATCCCTTCAACTTCGCGCCGTTTGCCGGAACCGAGGCCTATGCGAGCTTTCCGTCGGCGCACGCCATCACGGCTTTTGCGCTGGCTTTCGCGGTGTCCGCAGTTTGGCCGCGCGCCCGGGGCGCGATGATCGTCTATGCGCTGCTGATCGCCGCCAGCCGCCTGGTGCTGCTCGCCCATCATCCCAGCGATGTGGTCGCAGGCGCCTTGATCGGCGTGGTCGGCGCCATGGCCGTGCGGTACTGGTTCGCCGCGCGCCGCCTCGGCTTCGCCATCCATCGCAATGGCGAAATTGTGCCGCTGCGGAGCCTTTCCGGGCGTCGCAAAAGGGTTGCCCGCGACGCCGTGGCCCCATAAGAAGCGGACGCCAAAGCCGCCGGACGGCAAGCGTCGCCGGCGGATGGCCCATACAAACGGTGAGCGTTGATTTGCCTCCTTCTGACACAGCCGCGGTGGCCGTTTCCATCGTCGTTCCCGTGCGCAACGAGGCCGAGAACATCAGCCCGCTGATCGCCGAAATCGCTGCCGCCCTCGACGGCCGATGGGCGTATGAAATCGTCTATGTCAATGACGGCTCGACGGATGCGACCGCAGCCCGGCTTGCGGCCGAGATGAAGAGCCGCGGCAATCTGCGCCAGATCCGCCACGCGGCATCCGCGGGCCAGTCGGCGGCGGTGCGCAGCGGCGTGCGCGCCGCGCGCGGCGCCATCGTGGCAACCCTCGACGGCGACGGCCAGAACAATCCGGCGTTCCTGCCCGACCTGATCGCGGCGATCGAAAACGGCGGCGAGCGGGTGGGCCTGGCCGCCGGCCAACGGGTCGGCCGCAAGGACACCGGCTTCAAGAAAATCCAGTCGCGCATCGCCAACGGCGTGCGCAACGCCATCCTGCACGACGGCACCCGCGACACCGGCTGCGGCCTGAAGGCGTTCCGGCGCGAGGTGTTTCTGATGATGCCCTATTTCGACGGGCTGCATCGCTTTCTGCCGGCGCTGATGCGCCGCGAGGGCTACGAGATCGCCTATGTCGACGTGATCGACCGGCCGCGCCATTCCGGCGTGTCAAACTACGGTTTCTTCGACCGGCTATGGATCGGAATCATGGATCTCGCCGGCGTGTGGTGGCTGATCCGCCGCAAGAAACCGACGCCTGTTGCGACCGAGGTGACCTCATGACCGAACTGTTCAACAACCTCGCCAGCTACCTGCATGACGTCTTCGTCATCAAATTCGATGCCTGGGTGATCCTGGGGTTCGTGGCGCAGGGGTTTTTCACCATGCGGTTCGTGGTGCAGTGGATCGCTTCGGAACGCGCGCGCAAGAGCGTGATCCCGGTGGCGTTCTGGTTCTTCTCGATCGGCGGCGGCCTGTTGCTGCTGATCTATGCGCTGTATCGCCGCGATCCGGTGTTCATCGCCGGTCAGGCACTCGGGCTCGTGGTCTACATTCGCAACCTGTATTTCATCATCGCCAACGGACGGCAGGCCTCCGCCGGCAACTGAACGCGAAGTGGTCTCCATCCCGCATCAAGTGCGGGACAGGCTTCGCTCGTAAATGCGCTATCGCGGCAAAGGTTGCGCGGTCGCAGGCATGATCGCCTCGCTTTCGCCCTTTCGGTGTGCCGGTAGTTCCCCGGCGGCGTCGAGCACGGGATAGGCCACCGAGCAGATATGCGAGTGGATCCGCCGGAGGTCGCGCAGCACGTCGAGATGCAGCGAGGTGGTTTCGATGGTCTCGGGCCGGCCCTCGCGCAGCCGGTCCAGATGCCGTTCGGTGGCGGCAAGCTCGGCGTTGCGCAACAGCGCTTTCTCCGCGAGCAGCTTGCGGGCCTCATTGACGTCGCCGGACATGAAGACCCCGAACGCGATCCGGAGCGAATCCGCCGTTCGCTTGTGGAACGCCGACAATTCCTCGGCGCCCTCCGGCGAAAACTGGAACCGGCGCTTTATCTTTTTGGTCGCGAGTTCGCTCAGGTTCTTGTCGATGATATCGCCGATGTGCTCGAGATTGATCGCGAAGGAGATGATTTCCATCGCCCGCTGCCCTTCGCGCTCGTCCAGGCTGCCGCGCGTCAGTTTGGTCACATAGAGCTTGATCGCCTCGTCAAGACCGTCGACCGCATTGTCCATCCGCGACACCTGATCGACCAGCGCGCGGTCGTTGGTCATCATCGCCGCCATCACCTTGCGCAGCATGATCTCGACGTGGTCGCCCATATGCAGGGTTTCGCGCGCGGCGTCCGCCAGAGCGAGGGAAGGGGTTTCCAGCGCGCTTTCGTCGAGATAGCGCGGCCGCGACGGATCGGCCTCCTGGACACGTTCCGGCAGCAGCCTTTTGAGCAGCGCCGCCAGGCTGTCGAGCAGGCCGATGAAGATGATTGCCGTGGCTACATTGAATGCGATGTGAAATTCCGCCGTCAGCTTGGCGAGGTCGTGCTGCCATGCCAGCAACAATTCGGTGATCGGGCGCAGGAATGGTGCGATGATCAGCACGCCCGCGAGCCGATTGATGAGATTGCCGAGCGGAAGCCGGTAGCTTGCGGGGTTGTCGCGGCGCGCGCCCTCGAACAGCGGATTGATCGCGCTGCCGAGATTGGCGCCGAGCACAAGCGCCAGCGCCGCCGCCGGTGAGATGAACTGCGCATAGGCCAGCGACATCACGAGGAGCACGCTGGCGACGCTGGAGTGCACGATCCAGGTGACGATCGCCCCGATGACGATGCAGAGCGCGGGATCGCCGGTGATGGCGTTCATGAACACGCGCACGCCGGGCGCGTTCTCGGCGGGCGCCAGCGTGTCGAGCAGAATGTGCAGCGCCAGCAGCATCAGGCCGAGACCGATCGAGACGCGGCCGATGTCCTTGATGCGCGAGCGCGGGCCGGTGCGGAACGCGACCAGGCCCAGGATGAAAAGGACGGGTGCTGCGGCGGCGATGTTGAACGACAGGATCTGGACGATCAGCGTGGTGCCGACATTGGCGCCGAGCATGATCGCCAGCGCCGGAACCAGGCCGACCAGTCCTTCCGCGGTGAACGAACTCGTGATCAGGGCGGTGGCGGTGCTGCTCTGGAGCAGTGCCGTGAGGCCGAGCCCTGCCGCGAAGGCGGTGAAGCGGTTATTCAGCCCTTTCGCCAGCAGCCGGCGGAGATCG
>Ga0265325_10002157_pt1 | contig 13416 bp, 10 predicted proteins | sample 41420metaG_FD_202090 | JGI IMG/M metagenome (GOLD analysis project Ga0265325, IMG submission 202090) | Rhizosphere microbial communities from Carex aquatilis grown in University of Washington, Seatle, WA, United States - 4-14-20 metaG | ecosystem: Host-associated > Plants > Roots > Rhizosphere...
TTCTGGTCGTCCACGACGATCTTGATCACGGTCGCGCCGTAATGGATGTTCTCGCGGATTGCCTTGAGCATTTCGTCGTGCGTATCGGCGAACGCGTATTCCGGCGTTCCCAGATCGCGCTTCTCGGGCTGCAAATGAAATTGCCCGCCGTAGGGAGCAATGATGCGCCCGGCGTTAATCATGGTCGGACCGGGAACGAGGCCGCGATCGATGGCTTCGCGCAGGGCGGTATCCGCGTAGTTGCCCGCATTGCCGACGTCGCGCACCGTTGTAAAACCGGCGGCCAGCATATCCTTGGCGTTCACCACGCCTTCGATCGCCCGGAAAGCAGTCGGGTCAAGCAGCGTGGTGATGTAGTAGCTGTTGCCGTCGCGGTCCTTCTTGACGGTCATGCAGAGATGCGTGTGCGCGTCGAACATTCCGGGCAGGACAGTCGATTTCGAGAGGTCGATTATTTTTGCGTCCGATGGAATTTCCACGTTGGAGCCGACCGCTACAATGCGTTTTCCCCTCACAACAATGATTTGATTGTTTTCGGTAGAGCCTTTTTCCGGATCGACAAGCTTCCCGGCCTTGATGGCGTAGACCTGTTCCGGGCCTGACAACGGATATTGTGCGGCGAGCTTCGCCGGTGCAAACACCAGCAAAAAGATGAATAATGTGAAAAAGCAGACCCATTTATCGGCGAGTTTCGGCGGTTTCGCGTTGTAGGGGCACGGCACGCCGTGCCCTCCGGTTGCCCCATCGAGTAGAAGCTTCGTGGACAGCGATGTCACCGATTTAAGATGTGCGTCCATTTGTCGCGCAGAAGATGGCCTACAGCATTTGCCGCAAGACGTACGGCAGGATGCCACCGTGCCGGTAATAGTTGACTTCCTCGGGCGTGTCGGCGCGCGCGACCGTTTGGAACACGGTTTCCTTCCCGCTGTTATCGCGGGCGCGGACCTCGACGGTCAACCCCGGCGCGAGTTTGGCAACGCCGTCGATTGTAAATCCCTCGAAGCCCGTGAGGCCGAGCGACTGCGCCGTTTCGCCCGCGCGATATTGCAGCGGGAGCACGCCCATCCCAAGCAAGTTGCTGCGATGGATGCGCTCGTAGCTTTCCGCGATAACGGCGCGGATTCCGAGCAGCACCGTGCCTTTGGCCGCCCAATCGCGGGACGATCCCGAGCCGTATTCCTTGCCGCCCAGCACGATCAGCGGCACGCCGTCTTTCTGATATTTCATCGACGCGTCGTAGATGGACATCTTTTCGCCATCGGGCTGGTGCACGCTCCAGCCGCCTTCGGTACCGGGAGCGAGCTGATTTCGCAGACGTATATTTGCGAACGTGCCGCGCATCATCACCTCGTGGTTGCCGCGGCGCGCGCCGTAGGAGTTGAAGTCCGACGGCTTAACGCCCTGCGAGATGAGCCATTTCCCGGCGGGAGTGTCCACGCCGATCGATCCCGCGGGCGAGATGTGATCCGTCGTGACGCTGTTGCCAAGCATGACCAGCACGCGCGCATTGTGGATATCGGTGAGCGGCGCCGGGGTTTTCGAAATCTTCTCGAAGAAGGGAGGATTCTTGATGTACGTGGATTTCGCGTCCCACACGTATAGATCGCCCTTTGGAACCTGAAGGCTTTTCCAATGTGCATCGCCTTCGAACACTTCACCGTATTCTTTTTTGTACATCGCGGTAGAAACGCTCGCCCGCACCGTGGATTCAATCTCCTGCGGCGATGGCCAGATGTCGCGCAGGAATACCGGCTTGCCGTCCCTGCCATTGCCGAGCGATTCGGTAGCCATATCGAAATCCATGCGTCCGGCGAGGGCGTAGGCCACGACGAGCGGCGGCGATGCCAGATAATTCGCGCGGACGAGGGGATGAATGCGGCCCTCGAAATTGCGATTGCCGCTGAGAACCGAAACGGCGACCAGGCTGTTGTCCTTGATGGCCGCGCCGATGTGCTCCTCCAGCGGGCCGCTATTGCCGATGCATGTCGTGCAGCCGTACCCGACCAGTTGGAAACCCAATTGATCCAGATATTTTCCCAGGCCTGCGGCTTCCAGGTAATCGGTGACGACCTTCGAACCGGGCGCCAGGCTTGTTTTTACCCAGGGCTTGCTGTGCAGGCCGCGCTCGATGGCCTTTTTCGCCAGCAGTCCGGCTCCCAGCATCAGTGATGGGTTCGAAGTATTTGTGCAACTGGTGATTGCGGCAATAACGACGGAACCGTTCGAAAGCTCGAACTTGTCGCCGTTGTTTTTCACGGCGACATTCTTTTGCGATGTTCCCTCCATGGACTTCTCGAACGATGCCTTCGATTGCCGCAAAGGCACGCGGTCTTGTGGGCGCTTCGGTCCGGCCAGGGTTGGTTCGACGCTGGCGAGATCCAGTTCAAGCTTGTCGCTATAAACGGGGTCTGGCGTCGCATCCGTGCGGAAAATGCCTTGCGCCTTGGTGTATTCCTCGACCAGGCGCACGCGAGTTTTGTCCCGGCCTGTAAATTGCAAGTAGGCCAGCGTTTCCGCGTCCACCGGGAAAAATCCCATCGTCGCGCCGTATTCGGGCGCCATGTTGGCGATGACGGCGCGGTCCGGCAGGCTCAGGCTCGAAAGGCCCGTGCCATAGAACTCGACAAATTTTCCGACGACGCCTTTTTTGCGAAGCATTTCGGTAACGATCAGCACCAGGTCCGTGGCGGTCGCACCTTCGGGCAAGCGGCCGTGCAGCTTGAAGCCGACAACTTCCGGGATCAGCAGCGAAAGCGGCTGGCCAAGCATGGCAGCTTCTGCCTCGATGCCTCCGACACCCCAACCGAATACACCGAGGGCATTCACCATTGTGGTGTGGGAATCGGTGCCGACCAGCGAATCGGGAAACGCAAACGTCTTTCCGTCAGAAGCAGCGTCGAACACGACACGCGCGAGGTATTCCAGATTTACCTGGTGGCAAATTCCAGTGTCGGGTGGAACAACTTTGAAATTGTCCAGGGCTTCTTGTCCCCACCGGAGGAAGGCATAGCGCTCGACATTGCGGGTGAATTCGAGTTCGGCGTTGAATGCAAAGGCCATGTCCGAGCCGGACTTATCCACCTGCACGGAGTGATCGATCACGAGTTCGGCGGGCAGGAGCGGATTCACTTTTTTGGGATCGCCGCCCAGCTCGCGAATGGCTTCGCGCATCGCGGCGAAATCGACAACCGCGGGCACGCCTGTGAAATCCTGCAAGAGCACTCGTGCCGGCATGAAGGAAATTTCCTTTTGCGCGGCGGCATTCGGCACCCAGCCGGCAAGAGCCTCGATGTCTCCCGGATGAACGAATCGTCCGTCTTCCTGTCGCAGAAGGTTTTCGAGCAGCACACGCAGCGAGAAGGGAAGTTTCGCGGGATGTCCGACGCCTTTATTCTCAAGCGCGCTTAACCTGAAAATTTCGTAGCTCTTACCGTCCACATGAAGGGTGTCACGCGTGCCGAACGAATTTTTGGATACGGGAGACATTCTGCTCTTCTTCCTTTCTGAATGGATGCAGGGCCACAATCATATCGCATCCCGGCGTTCCGCGCAGCCGGGAGTCTGGGTTATTCGGGAAGCCTGACGACCCCGGTTGGGGCGCTCGTCGTTAGGAAATCGTTTGCATTAAAGAAACTTATGGTAACATTCCCCGCAGATCGTTATTTCTCAGGAGGTTTGTCGATGAAAGCTTCACTCGTAGTTGTTCTGGCTGTTACTTGTTTGTTTGCCATTGGTATTCAAGCTCAGGACGCGCCTAAGACACATAGCATGACCGGATGCCTGCGAGCTGGCGATGCACCCGGATCATACCAACTCACCGATCTCGAAAAGGGCCCCAAATCGGTCGGAATTGTTTCGTCGGATGCAAATCTGGCTCCGCATGTCGGCCACAAGATGGAAATCACCGGCACGGCAGTTGCTCCGGCCGACGCAGAGATGAACAAGAACGTTCCGAAGGCTCCTCACTACATGAAGGTGACTTCGGTCAAGATGCTCTCACCCACCTGCCCATAGTTCGAATTTGCGGCAGCAGCCGATCCGCTCGACGGCTATAGGCCTGAACGGATCGGAATATTCCAGTTTTCATCTTTTGGGAGCCTTGTTCGCGAAAGTGCTCGTCATTACGAGCAGCGGGCAAGGCTCTCGCCTTTTACGGCACTTTCAAATCGCAATTGCTATACTCGAAGCCGGATGAACGTCGTTCTCATCTCGACGTACGAACTTGGCCGGCAGCCATTTGGCCTTGCTTCTCCCGCGGCATGGCTGCGCGCCTGCGGGCATGATGTCGCATGCCTGGATTTGACACGATCGAGTCTGGATGAGGCGGCGATTCGCTCGGCCGTCTTGATCGCTTTTTATGTTCCGATGCACACGGCCACCCGGCTTGCGGCTGGGCTCATTGGTTCCGTCCGCGAATTAAATCCTCGTGCTCATCTCTGTTTCTACGGACTCTACGCCCCGGTGAACGAGGGATACCTGCGCGGCCTGGGCGTGGGGACGATCCTGGGTGGCGAATTCGAGGAAGGGCTCGTGAGCCTTGCGGAGCGCCTGTTGAGAGGCCCTGCGGTCGGCAGCGACAAGGCGGCACAAACCGAGCCCGTCATTTCATTGGCGCGGCAAAAGTTTTTGGCGCCGGACCGCTCCTTCATGCCGGACCTTGGGAAATACGCCCGGATTGTGATGCCCGATGGAGAACAGCGTATCGCCGGTTCGACTGAAGCGACGCGCGGATGCAAGCATCTTTGCAGGCACTGCCCCATTGTGCCTGTCTACAACGGCGCGTTCCGCGTGATTCAGCGCGATGTGGTGATGGAGGATATTCGCCGGCAGGTCGCCTCGGGCGCGCAGCACATCACGTTCGGCGATCCGGATTTCTTCAATGGACCGGCGCACGCGCTGGCAATTGTCGAGGCATTGCATCTTGAGTTTCCGAGCGTCAGCTACGACGTGACGATCAAAATTGAGCACCTGAAAAAGCATGACGCTCATCTCGCGACTCTGCGCGATACGGGATGCCTTTTCGTTATCAGCGCGGTGGAATCGGTCGACGATGCCGTGCTTCAAAAATTCGACAAGGGCCACACGCGCGCCGACTTTCTCGCCGTCGCGAAAAGGTTTCGGGAATTGGGGATGACGCTGCTGCCCACATTCGTGCCCTTCACGCCGTGGACGACGCTCGATGGCTATATCGATCTACTAGACGTGATCGCGCGGGAAAATCTGTGCGAAAACGTCTCTCCCATCCAACTTGCGATTCGGCTGCTGATCCCGGCGGGTTCGCGCCTGCTTGAATTGCCCGATGTGCTTGAAATCGTGCAGCCATTCGATTCCGCGGCGCTCGTTTTTCCGTGGGTTCATGAAGACCCTCGCGTGGACGCGCTGTGCCGCGAAATTTCGAGTCTGGTGCAGCGGGGCGACGGTTTGAAACTTTCGCGCACTGAAATCTTTTCACATATTCAGCGTGCCGCCAGGGCAGCCGCTGGAATTCGCGCGCCACGGGAAGCGGAACCGTCGGTGACGCGGCGCTCGCCGGTACCATTTCTCGACGAACCGTGGTATTGCTGTGCCGAGCCGATGGACCAGCAATTTGTGTCGATCGGGAAAGGGAAGACGGTCTTCGCAAAAGCGGATCAGTTTGTGTGAGATTCACGGTGCGGCAGACTGGGCAGCAGTTGGGATGAACTTACCGCATGAGCCGCTTGCTTATTCTCGCCAGTAAACTCGGTTATCAGACGCGCAGCTTTGCCGAAGCGGCGCGGGCTCTGGGCGTCGAAGTTGTGTTCGCCAGCGACCGCTGCCACCAGCTTGAGGATCCTTGGTCCGATGGCGCCATTGCGGTGCGCTTCGAGCAGCCGGAGGAAGCTGCTCGCCGCATTGTGCGGCAATCGCTCGTGCGCCCCGTGGATGGCCTGATTGCGCTCGGCGACCGGGCAACCACGACGGCCGCGTATGCGGCGCGCGTGCTGGGGATACCGTATCATTCGCCGGCGGCAGTTGAAAATTGCCGCAGCAAATTGCGCCAGCGAGAAGTCCTGCGAGATGCCGGTCTGCCTGTGCCTGGATTTTTCTCCTTCCGTCTCGACAAACCCATGGCAAAAATTCTGCCTCGGGTTCAGTTTCCCTGCGTTGTAAAACCCATGCGGCTCGCGGCGAGTCAGGGCGTGATTCGCGCGAACAATGCGGAGGAATTTCAGGCGGCCGTGGAACGAATTAAGGCGCTGCTGAAGTCTCCGGAAATTCAAGTTACGCGTGAAGAGGAACTCGATCGCCTGCTCGTCGAACGCTATATTCCTGGCGCTGAAGTTGCGGTCGAAGGATTACTTTCGCGAGGGAAGCTCCGCATTCTTGCGGTATTCGACAAGCCCGACCCGATGGAAGGTCCGTATTTCGAGGAAACAATCTACGTGACGCCATCCCGCCAGCCCGAGACAATGCAAGAGCGAATCGTGGATTGCGCTATCGCGACGGTTCGCGCCCTGGGCCTCACCCATGGCCCGGTGCACGCTGAATTCAGAGTGAACGAACACGGCCCGTGGGTGCTGGAAGCGGCCCCGAGACCCATTGGCGGCCTGTGCTCGCGCGCCCTGCGATTTGGCCCAAATCGTATCTTGCTGGAGGAGTTGCTGGTGCGCCACGCTCTGAAACTGCCGGGCAGCGATCTCGATCGCGAGGACGAGGCGTCCGGCGTCATGATGATTCCCGTGCCGAAAACGGGGGTGCTGGAGCGGGTCGAAGGTGAAGGGCAAGCGCGCGCCACGCCGGGCGTTACGGACATTCAAATCACTGCGCGATTGCACGATTTTATTGCTGCCTGGCCGGAGGGATCGAGCTATCTGGGATTTATTTTTGCGCGGGGCAAGACTCCGACTGAAGCAGAAGCCGCGCTTCGCCTCGCCCACAGCCTGCTGAAATTTGAGATTGCCGAACGATTGCCAGTCGAGCACCCAGTGACCGGGACTATGCCGTAGCTCATGAAGGTGCTAGCTCGCGGGTCGGCCGGAGGGCACGACATGTCGTGCCCCTACAGCTGCTGCGTTACCGAAATTTATCGATACCCACTGAATTCGCGAGTGGACTTGGGCGGGACTGTAAAAAATCCGGGCTAGCCTTTGGCGCGTGGCGCGACGTATTCCGCGGGAAGCTTCGCGCCTTCCCCGAAGAAGAATTGTTCCATTTGCTCTTCCATGATTTTCTGCGACTGGGGATCGAGCGGATTCAGCCGGTATTCGTTCATCAGCATCTTCGAATGTTCGATCCACATTTTCCAGGCGTCCTTGGACACGTTCTCGTAGACTCGTTTGCCCAGATCTCCCTTCCAGGGAATCCGGTCCAGGCCCGGCATATCCTTGCCAAACTTTACGCAATGAACGATACGCGAACTGGGCGTTGCAGGCGCACTCGAAGGGACTGGATTCGCCGGTCCGCAAGAATCATCCGCCATCTGGATCCTCCCTTGAACTGATCGAGCAATTGAGTCTTACCTACGATACTGCAATATTCGCCTAAAACCAAACCGGCGGGTAAGTTTCTTCACGGGGACAAGTAGGACAGGCTTCAGCCTGTCTGGTTTTGACTTCTGCCAACTCAGCGGAGTTCAAAATAAGACAGACTGAAGCCTGTCCTACTTGTCCGCCAAAATATTTTTTTAAGAGTCTAACGTTTGTAATCCCGGTTCGCTTACAATATCTCGGTCATGCGCTGATCCTGAGGGGGGCGCGATGCCGGATGTAACAGCGCTATTTTGGGACGTCGGGGGTGTGATCCTTTCCAACGGATGGGATCGCGCCGCGCGTTCCGCAGCCGCTAAAAAATTCGGATTGGATTGGGAAGAGCTTCAGGACCGGCACGATCTCGCCAGCCCCGCCTTCGAAAGCGGTAAAATTACGCTCGATACGTATCTGGATCGCATTGTCTTCTACCGCAAGCGCGCGTTCACACGCGAGGAATTTACCGCCTTCATTTTCGATCAGTCGTCAGAATTTCCGGAATCGCGAGCGGTCCTATCCGGAGTGGCCGCGACTGGAAAATACCTGCTTGCTACTATCAATAATGAGGCTCTGGAATTGAATGAGCGCCGGATCAGGCAATTTCATCTAAGGAACGAGTTCAAGGCGTTTTTCAGCTCCTGCTACCTGGGAATTCGTAAACCGGATGAAGGAATCTACAAACTGGCGCTTGAAGTGACCCAGCGCGCGCCTGAGGAATGTTTGTTTATCGACGACCGGGAATTGAATCTGGAGTGCGCGAATCAGCTGCGGATGCGCACGATCCACTTTCAAAATGCGGCGCAGTTGAGGCGGGAGCTCGCGGAGAATGGCGTAATCGTCGCGAAGCAATAATCGGGAGGCTCGGATGGAACTCGGGATGGTTGGGCTTGGCAAAATGGGCGCGTTCATGGTCGAGCGCTCGGTGCGCGGCGGGCATCGCGTCGTGGGCTTCGACCGGGACGCGGGCGCTGTGGCTCGCGTTGTTTCCGTGGGAGCCGAGGGTGCCGATTCACTGGCGAGCCTCGCGGGGAAACTCGGCAAGCCGCGAGCGATATGGATCATGGTGCCTTCAGGGGCACCGGTGGATGAAACGATTGCGGCACTCATCCCGCACCTTTCCAAGGAAGATATCATCATCGACGGTGGCAACAGCAATTACAAGGATACGCAGCGCCGAGGCGTGGCCATCAAGGGGCAGGGATTCCAGTTCGTTGACGTTGGCACCAGCGGTGGAGTTTGGGGACTCAAAGAGGGCTATTCGATGATGGTGGGCGGCGACACGGCCGTTGTCGAGCATCTTCGGCCGTTGTTTGAAACTCTTGCGCCAGCGAAAGACAAGGGTTGGGGACGGGTAGGCCCATCTGGCGCTGGACACTTCGTCAAGATGGTGCACAACGGTATCGAGTACGGAATGATGCAGGCTTACGCCGAAGGTTTCGCAATCCTGAAAAAGAAAAACGAATTTGGGCTGGATATGCACCAGGTGTCGGAAATCTGGAGGACGGGAAGCGTCGTGCGATCGTGGCTGCTGGACTTGCTGAGCATCGCGCTGAAGGATAATCCCGAGATGGCGGGCATTGCTCCCTACGTTGTCGATTCGGGAGAAGGCCGCTGGACGGTGTCCGAAGCCGTGGACCTGGATGTGCCTGCGCCCGTAATCACGCTGTCGTTGCTTCAGCGGCTCACGTCGCGCGACACCGAGTCCTATTCCGATAAACTGCTGGCCGCGATGAGGAACCAGTTCGGCGGCCATGCGATCAAGACCGAACCGAAAAAGTGAGAGCCCAATCATGACACCGAACAGCAGCAACGTCGCCGAACCCGAGCCCGCAACGAGTAGTTCGATTGTGCCGGCGGACCCCTGCACGATCACGATCTTTGGCGCTTCCGGCGATCTTGCCCGCAGGAAATTGATTCCCGCGCTTTATGGCCTGGCGGCGCAAAATTGCCTGGCGCGCCGGTTCGCAATCGTGGGATTCGCGCGCACACCGATGACCGATGAGGCTTTTCAGGAGTCGGCGATCGATTCGGTAAAGAAGTTTGCGGACACGAACACCGGCCAGGAGGAGTGCAAGGAATTCGCGCACGCTTTGGCCTACGTTTCGGGGGAATACAACCATGCGGACGCGTTCGAGAAGCTCAAACTGCGCTTGGAGGATCTCGATCGGGAGCATAACCTGAACGGAAACAGACTGTTTTATCTGGCAACTCCTCCGGACATCTATCCGGTGGTGATCGAGCAGCTCGACAAAGCGGGGCTCGCGAAAAGCGCTAACGGGAAATCGTGGGTGCGGATTATTATTGAGAAACCGTACGGCAGGGATTTAGCCTCCGCGCAACAGTTGAACCGTAATGTGCTCAAGTCGTTTGAAGAGTCGCAGGTTTACCGCATCGATCATTATTTGGGAAAAGATACAGTGCAGAATCTGTTGGTTCTGCGGTTTGGGAATGGAATTTTTGAGCCGCTATGGAACCGGAATTATGTGGATCACGTGCAGATTACCGCAGCCGAAACGCTGGGCGTCGAACAGCGAGCGGCGTTTTACGAAACCGCCGGCGCGACGCGGGACATGATTCAGAGTCACGTCTTGCAATTGACTTCGCTCGTCGCCATGGAACCTCCTGCCGCGTTCGATGCCACTGCCGTGCGGAATGAGAAGATCAAAGTTTTGCAGTCGATCCGGCCATTCACAGACGAAACCATTGCGACGGACGTCGTACGCGGGCAATACGGCCCCGGAACCGGGGCGGGGGATTCACCTTTGGCCGGGTACCGGAATGAGCCAAAGGTCGCGAAGAACTCGGCCACGGAAACTTTCGCGGCCGCGAAACTTCAGATCGACAACTGGCGCTGGGCCGGTGTTCCGTTTTACTTGCGTACAGGCAAACGCCTTCCGAGCCGAGAAACAGAAATTGCCATTCAGTTCAGGCGAGCGCCGCACCTGGTATTTCGCGGGGAGGATCTCGCGCCGAATACACTGGTGCTGAACGTGCAGCCCGATGAAGGGATTTCGATTTCCTTCCACGCAAAGCTGCCCGGCCAAGCCATGAAATTAAAAAACGTGACGATGGACTTCAGCTATCAAAAGGAATTCGGCGGCGGCGAACGCAGCGCGTACGCGACGCTGATCAACGATTGCATGCGCGGCGATGCAACATTGTTCGATCGCGCCGATGGCGTGGAAGCCGCATGGGCGCTGGTGAATCCCATCCTGGAGTGGTTTCAAGATCACAAACCGGCATTTCCCAACTATGCCGCGGACACCTGGGGTCCGCGCGAAGCGAATGAACTTCTGGAGCGAGATGGCCGACACTGGCGGAAATCGTAAAGGCGCGCCGCGGGAGATTCTCCCCGGTGTGAACGTGTATGCAAATCCAACCGAAGTCGCGCGAGGTGCTGCGAGGCTGTTCGTGGACTATGCCTGGCAGGCCATTGCCAAGCATGGACAATTCATGGTCGCGCTATCCGGCGGCAGCACGCCTCAAATGATGTTTCAGGTACTGGCGTCCGCGGAGTTCCGCGGGCAAGTGGATTGGGCAAAGGTGCATGTTTTTTGGGGCGATGAGCGTGCCGTGCCCCCAACCGACCCGCAGAGCAATTACGGGATGGCGCGGCGCGAGCTTCTAATCCGTGTGCCGATTCCCGAAGGCAACGTGCATCGCATGGAAGCCGAGAAGCCGAACATGGGCCGCGCGGCCCACGAGTACGAGGAAGTCCTGCGAAAATATCTGGAACTCGACGACCGCGGTTTCCCGTGCTTCCATCTCATCTTTTTAGGCATGGGACCCGACGGCCACACGGCCTCACTTTTCCCCGGAACGCGTGTGACCCGCCAAACTTCGCGCTGGGTCAGTACGCCGATGGTGGTGAAGCTCAATGCGCGCCGCATGACGCTGACGTTACCCGTCCTGGACGCGGCTCTGCGCGTGGTGTTTCTCATCGTGGGGCCGGAAAAAGCGGACATGCTGCGCGCCGTTCTGCTCGAGAAAGCCGATCCGCCGTATCCGACACAACTCGTGCAGCCCCGAGGCAATGGGCAGAAGATTTTCCTGGTCGATGAAGCCGCCGCCGCGAAGCTCGAATCCAGCGAATCGCGAAAAGCCGTGCCGCAGGGTAAACCTGCGGCGACGGTGCGTGGAAAGCCGGGGAAAAGCTAGTGATCCTCGCCGGTGATATTGGCGGAACCAAGTGCAATTTGGCGGTCTACGATCTAAAAGAGAAGGGCTACCGGAAGATTGTCGAGCAGCGCTATGAAAGCGGCCGGTATGCGACGTTCGATGAAATCATCGAGAAATTTCTGGCCGAATCTCGAAAGGTCGTCCAAAGCGCACCTACGCTAGGGATCGAGGCGGCGGGATTTGGCGTTGCGGGCCCTGTGCTGGATCGCCGCGTGAAGGCCACGAACCTGCCGTGGGTTGTCGACGCCGAGGTGTTGAGCAAGCAGTTAGCGACGAGTCACGTCGTCTTGTTGAACGATCTGGAGGCGACAGGCTATAGCTTGGCGTCGCTAAAACCATCGGAAATTTCCACGCTGAATCGAGGGACGCCTTCGCCGAAATCTCCTCAAGCGCTGGTCGCGGCAGGAACCGGATTGGGCGAGGCGATCCTGTTCTGGAATGGGGAGCGCTATGTCGTGGGGAGTTCCGAAGGCGGACATGCCGATTTCGCTCCCAGAACCGAGCGCGAAATCGAATTGCTTCGCTACCTGAAGAAGCGCAATGAATTCGTCAGCGCGGAACTGGTCCTTTCAGGCAGGGGCTTTCTCACCATACACGAGTTTCTCGACCCCTCGGTGAGGCATCCGTCTTTCGATGGCCCCGAGGCGGACGCGGCGCCGGAGATTACCCGTCTGGGACTTGTGGGGAAGTGTCCCGTCTGCGTGCAGACCCTCGATTTGTGGGTAGCGCTGTACGGCGCGGAGGCCGGGAATTTAGCACTGAAAGTTCTCGCGCGCGGAGGCGTTTGGATCGCGGGCGGGATTGCCGTGAAAATCCGCGCAAAAATGGAGGATGGGACATTTTTCCGGGCCTTCTGCGAAAAGGAAAAGTTCGCTGGACTGATGTCGCAAATTCCCGTCTATATGGTCCTGAATGAGGAAGCGCCGTTACTCGGCGCCATGTCTCAGGCCATACGTGCAGCCGAAGGCAGTCGGTCGGGCCGATAATCCGTTTGAGTATCTTGACTCGTTGCGACTTTACTCACTGGATCGCGAAATTCGTGGCCCGCTCGATCCATTACTTGTGGTCAATTCCAGAACTCACACAACCTCTGGTAGCAGCTTAACGCCGAATTCGATCTGTTAATTATCCGGTACACCCATGGCGAGTGCAGCGAAGGGAGGGATAGCAGGCTAGGCTACTATTGCATCTAGTCAGCCGGAGACGTCACAGGCCATGGTGGATGGCTTGGGCGTAGTGTAGTGGAAATATCTTTTCAGATTTATCGATAAGGTCGGGAGGACTGGATGAAAGTCCGGTTTAGGCTAAAAGTCTGCACTTTACTATGGGTAATCCTGGGCACGATGAGCCTGAGCGCTCTTGCCCAGGTTCCAACGGGCTCGATCGTTGGCACGGTGAAGGACACCCAAGGCCTGTCGGTTCGCGGAGCAGGCGTCACTTTAACCAATCAAGGGACCGCGAAGACCCAAACCAGTACGACGAGTTCCCATGGTGGCTACGAGTTTCCCGATCTGAACGTCGGTGTCTACACGGTTGAAGTCTCGAAGGCCGGATTTAAGAACGCACTCATCACCAACATCAAGCTGGACGCGTCGACTGAATATTCCGTGCCGCCCGTCGTCCTGGAAGTTGGAACCGTCTCTGAGTCGGTGTCCGTCGAGGCTGGGGCGAACCTTGTGCGGACCGCCGGAGCGGAAATCACCGATACCGTTGAAAGAGAGCAAATCGAGGAACTGCCGCTTCTCGATCG
>Ga0265325_10002158_pt1 | contig 13415 bp, 12 predicted proteins | sample 41420metaG_FD_202090 | JGI IMG/M metagenome (GOLD analysis project Ga0265325, IMG submission 202090) | Rhizosphere microbial communities from Carex aquatilis grown in University of Washington, Seatle, WA, United States - 4-14-20 metaG | ecosystem: Host-associated > Plants > Roots > Rhizosphere...
GAGCCAGCCCTGCGACCTTGGCTTCGTCATTGTCAACGCAGATGACCGCATGGCCGATCTCTGCCAGGCAGGCAGCGGTAACCAGACCAACATAGCCCGACCCCACGACCGCTATTTGCACCGGAGAGTTCGAATCCGTCGGCTCAATGGTCATACTGGAACAACAATCCTCTCAGGCGGAACGGGACTCTCGGCGATAAAGCAGAGCCAATCCAGGCCACGACTCCTGAGTCTAACGCAACTTCGGACGACTACAAAGATGCCAGGCCAAGACTCGGACGGGATCACCGGTTACTGACCTGCCGGATGGAGATCAAGGACTGCAATGCGGTCAGGTCGTCAGCGTCCATTGGCCGGCCTTCGCCGCCAAGGGTGACGGCTCGCCACCATCCCGGATCGCGTTCCTGCAACCCGCGAAGCAGCTCATCAATTGGGCACCGCACCTGGTATTCGCTGAGTCCCCGAACGAAGTGTCGCCAGAATCCAGTCGTGTTGCAGTAATGGCCTTCGCGGCAGAGGAGATCGACATATTTTTGCGGATGCCCTGCGAACAGGATGGCGTCCGAGCAAAACATCTTGGCACGTTCGGCCGGCGACTCGCGCGAGTTTTCGACATGATGGGGTGGATGGAAGACCCCGGCGTCCGCAGCGTAGGGGATCTTTCCGTGCTCCATAATGCGCCACGCCAGGTCAGTGTCTTCGCGGAAGGCAAATTGGAAGCGCTCGTCAAAGCCGCCCACTTTCGCCAACAGGTCGCGGCGGTAAAACATGTTGGCAGTCATGAACCCGATGCCCTCAAACCCCACGTTGCTGACCGTGCGATACCGCGGGTTGCCCAATTGTTCGCTGCGTACCCGGCCTTCGAGCCCCGCGATGGCATGCTCATCGAAATAGCCGGCAGCTCTTTCCAGCCAGTCGCGCTGTGGTATGCAATCGTCATCGGTGAAGGCTACGACCTGGCCGGTGGCGGCTTTCCAACCCTTATTGCGGGCCAGCGCCGGGCCTCTCTCGGCAGAGTGAACATATTTGATGCGCAGGGCTCGGTTCAATTCGTCAGGAATCTGGACCGGAGGCTGGCTCTGGTCCACCACCACTACTTCGAAATCGGGAAAAGTTTGCTGGGTTAGAGCGGTCAGTGCGGCGACCAGCCGGTCGCGACGGTTGTAGGTCGGTATGACAACCGAAAAGAAGGGAGACTCCTGGGGAGTTACGTACTTAGGCAGTTTGTGAATTTCCTCGGCCGCCCGGTTGGTCACAACCCCCCAGTCGTAATTCTGCTCCGCCTCTTCTCGCCCAGCGGCGCCCAAGATCTGTCGCAGCTCGGGATATTTCAGCAGCTCGCCCAAGGCTTCTTTGAAGAAGGACCGGAGGCCGACCAGGCAAATCTCACGGCCTCGCCCGATTCCCCTGACGCCGGCTTCCGTCGAGATTATAGGCAGGCCCGCTGCCATGTACTGCAGCAACTTGAGATTGGTGCCGGAGCCGACTTCAACAGGGTTTAGCGCCACATCGGTTGCGTGGAGAACGGTGTACAGCATGTCCTCAGGCACAATGCCGAGCAGTTCGACGTTTCCGGGCAACAGGGCCTGCAGGTCAGCCCGCTGCACGGGCAGCAGAAACTCGTCTGCGGAAGGCGACGTGCAACGCAAGGAAATCAGGGCGCAACCCAGGGTGCGAGGATCACTCGCAGTGCGATATTCGTGCCGCAACCGGAAGCACAGAGGACCCTTCCCGGAGTACTCAACAACCAGGGTGTTCTCGCCCTTCTGAAGCAGGGAGTCGAGGATTTTCCGCTCACCGTGGCTTACTGACATGTGGTTCTGCATTGGACTCTTCACGCGAAGGGTCAAAATGCCGCCGTCCGATCCGAAGGTCTCAACCGTGAATTCCGGTGCGCTCCATCGAGCTGGCTGCCCATCCCAGTCCTCGGCTTCATACCATCCCGAACCAAGGCAGCAGGGAACCCGCGGGGGAGCGAACCGACGCGCCAATTGGGCTGGAGTCTTGCCGCGGAGGTAGTCTTCTTTCACGCTACCGGCGATGACGAACACGGCCTCGGGAAACTCGGGCGCAATCTCCTCGATGATGAACGCTGCGGCCTCGGTGTTGGGACGATAACCACTGCCAATGAAGAGAACCACAGGACGGTCTTCCCACCCCATCGCGGCCTTCGCAGCGCTGCGCTGACGGCTGTCAGCAGGGAGCAGACGCTTGGTGTCGGCGCAGTTGGGTATCAGGCGAAAGCGTTCGCGGGGCACCCCGTACACTGCCGACATGGCGTCGGCGTCCTCCGTCGAGCACACCCATATTTGATGGCTGCGCTTGGCCAATTCGCCTTCCACACGTTTGACGCTTGCGGCGAGCCTGCGTCCAACCACAGTTGACGACAATAGGTCCGAGCGCAGCTTCCATTCAAAATTGTGCGCGTCGTAGATCACCACTTTCTCTTGGAGCGAGCCCTTTGCTAATGGATATACCCAGGGATGGGTAAAGACCACTACGTCCGACGACACTGTCGCAGCTCTCAATTCACGAACGAACTTCCGGGAGAGCCGGGTCATCCAGGGAAAGGCGACGTCAATTACAGACCCGCCGGGCACGTACCTTTGCATTCTCCTCGCCAGCCTGTATTGCCAATGCGAAAGCGCGAACACGCGACAGCGCCAGGTGGGCAGTGGCTTGTCGTCAGTACTACGCGGACCCTCCCAATCAAAAGCCCCGATGTACTCGGTGGGGAAATGCGCCGCCAGCCCTTTGCAAATCTCCTTCACACGAACGCGCGCGCCACCGACGGTCGGTTCCAACACCTGATTGTCGGTTACCAGGACCCGAACTCCCCGGAGCGGCCCCTGGTGAAGGGTGGGCAGCTGAGTATGTCGGGCGGAACTTGCGGCCGACTTCGAGCGGTCTCCAATCCCTGCTTTCAGGAGCGTTTCGGTAATCTTGTCCCACGACTGCGGCGGCGCGCTCTGGTGCGCTAACTCGCCCAGGTTGCGAGCCAGCTCGCGGTCAGAAGCCAACAGGCTCATGGCGCCGGCAATCTCGCTTGGATCCGGCTGTACGATGAAACCCGACCTGCCATTCTGCAGCAGTCGCGCCGGCTCGCCGGAGTCGGTGCAGACGATTACCGGTTTGTGACTCAGCATCGCCTCAACCGTGATATATCCGAAGTCCTCGTCTTTCGGCACAAACAACACGGCCAGAGCATTAGCGTAAAGGGTCAGCATCTCCGCATCGTTCACAAAGCCGAGGAAATGGATGCGCGGGTCCTTACCTGCGAGTTCACGGAGCCGGTCTTCGTCGTCGCCTGTACCGGCGATGAGCAAGGGCACCTCGCCCGGGACATGCTGCATCGCCTGCACCACGAGATCGACTCGCTTCCAGGGATGCAAACGGCCTGGGAGGAAGAAGTAGTCCTGCCCTGCACAATAGTGTCCTGCGCGGAGCACCGGCGGATAGAGGACTTCGGCATCGAAGCCGTTGTAATGCTTCAGACGTCGCGCGGTCTCGGAGCCATTGGTGAAGATCTTGCGTATGCGCTGGAAGGCCAGGTTATCGAGTTGATGAATGGTCTCGCGCTGCTGCCGTTTTTCAGCCAGGGCATGAGCAGGCAGATTCCCGTACTCGTCGTCAAAGCGGTCGTAGAACACCCTGATCTGGTGGAGCAGCCAGCAGATATGGTTGGGGTGCTGCGCCATGAAGGTGGGGTTCTTGGTGGAAACTACCAGGTCGTAGCCAGAGAGGTCCAGATCGAAGCAATCGAGGTACGATTGCAGAACGCCGTCCCAGGTCGCCTCGTTGACCGGGACCTGTACCCAGTCGGTGTCCGCCTTCTGCTGGAGGGCTTCCACCATTCCGACAAAATGCCGTTCGGCGCCGAAGAGGCGGTTCGGGTCCTGGATCGCGGGCGTGACGACTGCGACTCTCATCGGTGTTCAAGGATGGGGCGCTGGTCAATGGCGCGCGATTGCCCAGAGTGTCTCGCCTTCGAAATCCAATTCATGTGAGCTATATCCCGCGTGGTTCAGATAGCAGGAAATTTCTTCGGGAGTGTGAAAGAACTCAGGGTAATCGCCGTCCACGATGGCCTCGAAGTGGCCCCAACCCCGGTCGCTGCACAGATTCATGACCCCGAAAAATAGCACGCCCGCCGGCTTCAAGGCCCGCCGAATGCCCCGCAGGTAGCGGTAAAGGCTCTTCTTGTCGGCATGTTGAAAGCACGCGATAGCGTAGGCCAAATCATAATGCTCGCCCGGCAGGAAGCTCAAATCCTCATCGGTGATGGGCTGGACTTCGAAATGAGGCAACCCATCCAGCGTCTCCCGCGTGCGGCGAACCATCTCGGGCGAAATGTCCAGGGCCAGAATTGATTTGCAATGGCGCGACATCGGAACGGTTATGCGGCCTAGCCCGGCTCCGATCTCGAGGGCAACCGGATTGGGAGGTGCGACAGAAAGTATCTTCTTCGCGACATATTCGCCCTCTTCGACCCATCGCTGAAAGTATTGTTCATCGGTCTCGTGTTTCCATTGAGACACGGTCTCGCGCAGCGCATCGCGTTCGGCCGCCCGGTTCCAATAATCGATAATCTTTTCGTTTTCCTTAAGCATTTTGAATTATTCACTTCCAGCCGATGACGGCGTAGTCCTGGTATCCGTAGACCAGGTCATTCAGCTGTTCGATGGCATGGTTGAATTGCTGGAGGCCCGGCGGGTTGCCCAACAATTGCAGGGCGGGGATACGCCGGTCGGAGACGGGGCCAGAAAAGCGCAGCTTCACATCCCTAAAATCCGCCGACTCCATGGCAAACTTCAGGGTTTCAGGATGGACCGGCCGGACGTGCGTGGGATCGAGGAAGAAGTTGCGCAGCAGAGCATAAGCGCACTCCGGGTTGATGGTTTCGAAAATCACCGGGGAGCCGGGCTGGGTCTTCCGATGGGCCAGGGCCACATACCGAAGCTGGTCGCTGGCGCTCAGGTGCTCGATCACCTGGGCGCTGAACAGGCCGCCGAGCGAGCCGTCCGGCACAGACTCCAGGAACGTAAACAAGTCCTGCTGCACGACGTCCAGTCCCTTTTCCCGGCACAGCAGGTATTGGTCCGTTCCTAATTCCACACCGCGTGCGTCGATCTTCTCGCTGCGCAGCAACTCCAGAAATTCGCCGCGTCCGCAGCCAATGTCAACCACGTTCTTCCGGCCGCGGAAATACTCCAGATACTCCTTCTGCCGATCCCGGATATCGGTCTCATCGCCGCGATAACGCTCCTCGAACAGGAAGTAGTCGAACTCCGATTCTCTCTTGATTTCGGATGGAAACATCGGCGGCACCGGTTGCGCCTGCGAACTCGGTAGCGGCAGCTTGCCGGTCTCGATGGCGCTGACCAGACGCCTCACATCGCGGTCCCGGCCCCGGCGTTGGAGCGCTGCTTCGTGCTGCCCGTCACGGATCAGGCCCAACTCCGAGCGCAAGCCTTCAAGTTCGTCCGTGATGCTAGCGATGCGCTGTGCATAAGCCGACAAACCTTTGTCCAGCTTGACATCGAAGCTTGTGTCGAGGTTCTTCTCCAGCTTTGTAAACTTCGCCTCAAGCGCTCGGAACCGGTCCTCGGTCGGAAGCTGCTGGATGGCGTCGGCATGGCTCCCCAACTCTCGCGCAAGCCCCCGTAGTGCGTGGTCGTGATTGTGCAGGATCGCGGTGATCTGCTGAAGTGCCCTCACCACCGCACCCTGAAAGCGATGCAAGGGGCGGGTGTACCAGGTTAACGACCGGCGCATCACTTTCTTTACAAATTGAATTGCGCTATTCAGCAGTCCGGGGTTGCGCGGGTTTAGCTGGCCTACTTCTCCGTGGGTCGCCAAACAAGTGCCGACCTCACGGTCGAGCCGGGAAATGTCGTGCAAGGCCAGACTGGTCCGGTCGGGTGCAAAGCTGGCTTGGGCGGCTTTGTCGTCGTTCGTCGCGGAAGGCTGCTGTTGAGGACTCTTGAGCCGCTGACGGATACGGTCGAGGATCTGACCAGTGTCCTGCTTGCCGCCATCACCACTGGCGGCCGGGTCAGGCGGCTGGCGAGTCCCCTGGCGTTGCTGCACTTGCGCGCGGATGCGCTGCATAATCTCGTCAATCGACTGCGGTTGGCTCATGGAACTCTTTTCGACACGGAAATCAGGCCGCGCAATCCTCTTGGTACGGAGAGGACCTGACTGCGCTCTTGCGAAGCGCGAACGCTGTGAAAAGCCTACCAACCATTGGCGCTTTCCGCAATTCAATGCCCGGCTTAGCGACCGATGCAAGCTTAGTTGGCCTTATGTCCTGGAGGCGACGCGCTCCAGCTCCTCGCAGGTGCGCCGCCACAGATTGGCGCCGTCATGCTCAAGCGCTTTATGGCGGCCGGCCAATCCCATGCTGCGTCGCCGATCGGAGTCGGCAAGCATTTTCTCGATTGCATCGGCCAATCGTCGGGCATCGCCAAAGGGCACAAGTGCTCCGCCTCCGCTCTCGGCGACCAACTCACGCGACACAGCGATGTCGGCTGCGATCACGGGCTTGGCATTGGCCCAAGCCTCGAGCAAGACCAGCCCGAGCGACTCTACTCGCGAGGGCTGCGCCACCACCGTTGCCGAAGCCAACAGGTCACGCTTTTCGTGGTCGCCGAAGGGCGGAAGATTCAGCAGCCGGGGACAGCGCCGGGCATTCTCGGCGATGTACTCGTCGAAGGCCGACAGGCTCGGGCCGGCCATGACGAGCCACGCCTGGGAGCCGCGTTCCCACAGCACTTTCATCGCTTCCACCAGCGTGAACGACCCCTTCTCGAACGCCTTCATGCCAAGGTGCAGGACCACCGGCCCGTCAACCCCGTAGCGGGTGTGCAGGTATTCGGGATCTCCGCCCACCGCGAGTTCCAGATCGATCCCATATGCCGCCACCACTTTCTTTGAGGTGACCCCAAGTTGTTCCAGACGGCGAAGTTCGGTCCCAGTCATGCAAATAACCAGCGAACATCGCTGGAGAAGGGCGATCTGATGCGCTTGCACGTAATGCCGCGCCACCTCATCGTTGTCTTCTTCGCCAAAGTGGGTGCATGGCGTGGCCACGACAGGCAGGCCGCGTTCTTCCGCGGCCCGCAAACCTGCATACATCAGGTTGGTATAAGGCAGCGGCCCGATGTGAACCAGGTCGGCGTCGATCGAGTGCAGGGCTTCGTGCAGTCCCGGAATGCGGAAAGAAGGCCGCCAGAACTCCGCTTTCCATCGCCAGTAAGGAACCAGTCCCAGCAGCCGGGTCGCCCGCCGCCGCCACACGTTGTAGCAGATAGGAAAGCGGCGCACGGTAATACCCTCAACTGAAAACTCTTCCTCTGGATAGGTCTTGAATCCGGGCAGCCAGAATGCCTCCAGGTCATTGGCCACGGTGGTGAAGACGGTGGCACGATGTCCGTGGGCGACGAGGTATTTGGATAGCGCCAGCAGCGAATTCTCGTATCCGCCGCGATAAGGATAAAAGCGTGGGAGCACGAAGACGACGTGCATCGGGGAGCGGCGGCAATCAATGCGCGCCGACGACCTCCATGGCCATGGAACTCCTGTACACCTCGACCACCTCGTGGGCCGGGCCGTCGGCCATAATCGAACCCTTGTCGATGAGAATCGCCCGATCGCAATGCTCCTCGACCTGGTTCATCGCATGGGAGACGAAGAGGATTGTCTTGCCTGCCCGCCGGAAATTCTGGATGCGCTCGAAACATTTTTGCTGAAACGGCGCATCGCCCACCGCGAGAATCTCGTCGATCAACAGGATATCGGGGTCGACCTCGGTCGCCACTGAAAACGCCAGCCGCATGTACATTCCCGAGGAATATTGTTTTACCGGCGCGTCAATAAAGTCTCCGATTTCCGCGAAATCGATGATGCGCTGCTCGCGCTCCAGCATTTCGCGCTTGGAATAACCCATAAGCAGACCGTTCAGCAGGATGTTCTCCCGCCCGGTCAACTCATGATGAAATCCGGCGCCTAGTTCGATCAAGGGGGCAACCGTCCCCGTAACCTCGACCCTCCCCGCGGTCGGCCGATATACCCCTGCCACAATTTTCAGAAGCGTGCTTTTGCCCGACCCGTTGCGCCCGATTAGTCCCAGCATCTGGCCTTGCGGGACCTCGAAGGACGCGTTCTTGACCGCCTCGAAGTCGTGGTAGCTCGACTGATGCCGAAAGAACTTGGAAAACAATTCGCGCAGCGTGTCCGGCCGTTCCTGGATGACCCGGAAGCGCTGGGTGACGTTCTCCAATCGAATTGCAGTGGCGCCATTGGGAAACATTGGCAGCTCAGACGTAAAAGACAAAGTCGTTCTGATATTTGCGAAAGATGGCGTACCCAATGAATAAGCTGACAAAGGCGCAAACGAACGACGCGGCAACGGATGACGCTTTCGGCAGCATGCCGTAATACACCGACAGCCTAAATCCGTTGATGACGTAGATGATGGGATTCAGCTTGAAAATCCAGCGGTATTTTTCGGGTATGAAATCGAGAGAATAGATGATGGGCGTGACGTAGAACCAGGCGGACAGCACCACTTGCAGAATATGCGAGACGTCCCGGTAGTACACATTGGCCGCGGCGAAGAAGAACGTCAACCCCAGGGTAAAGATCGTCAGCGCCAGCAGCGGAACCGGAAGGTAGAGCCAGGTCCAGTAGAACGGGTGACGCATGCCCAGTACCAGCAGCGCCAAAGGAATCAGCGAAAGAAACAGGTTGATCAAGTTGGAGACCAGCGCCGCCATGGGAAACACCAGCTTCGGGACCGCCACTTTCTTGATCAGGTCGCCATTGGCAACGATGGCCTCGACGGCATAGGAAAGCGATTGTGAAAAGAAGGTCCAGGGCAGCAGCACGCTTAGCAGGAAAATAGCGTAGTGCGGGATGGCAAATCGCATGATGGTGGAAAACACCAGGGTCAGCACCAGCATCATGAAGGCGGGGTTCAACAGTGCCCACATGAACCCCAGTACCGATCGCTTGTAGCGGATCTTCAATTCCTTCAGGGCTAGCGCCCAGATCAGCTCCCGATACTGGTAAGTTCCCCGCACCAATTCCATCATGGCTATAGAAATTCCTGTCCAGACTGCTCCAGACTGCGGGCGAAATGAGACCCCAGCCCGTAAGACCGAAAGTTAGATGTTAAATGATTTTATCCAGCAGCGCTGCGAGCATCAGTGGGACGGCCCGACATTCAAGTCGGTCATGCCTTGCAGCAGCTCGCGTTCCTGTTCGCTGTAGCTGTTGCGAAACTCTTCGGAGTTCAGCACCTGGTTTCGCGCATTCGGTGGCATGCCGCGTAATCGCCGGTAGGCCTGTGAGACTTTTTCCCGCTGTTGGTCGGGGAGGCTGCGGAAACGCTGGTACAGGCTTCGAGCCGACGACTGCTGTTCCGGCGTCATGTGCTCGAACGTCTCCATCCGGTTCAGGATCTGCTGCTTTTTCTCCGGAGGCTGACTGTTGAAATTATGCAGACGGTCCAGCAGGTGGTTCTGCTTCTCCGGTGAAAGGCTGCGGAAGCTGGGGTCCTGCTTGAGCTGCTGCTCCTGCTGATTCGGGGGCAAGCTCATGTACTGTCGAAGCCATTCCCCACGATGTGGGCCCGGACCCTGGGGGTGGAATTGGTAGCCACCGCCGGAGGGCTGCGAAGTTGGCGGCGGTCCGGCATTTCGAACCGGGGGAGGCGAGGGCGGCGGGGCTGACTTGTTTTGCCATCCCGCAAGAAGGCCCAGCGCCGGAATCGTGCTGAATACCAGCAGCAGCATGGCCAGGATGGATTTGGCGGCGCGCACGACTTCTAATTACTCCGTGGAGGATTGTCCGTCAAGAGCGTCGAAGTCCGAAAACAAATCGGCGTTCTTGTCCAGGTATTGCAGGTCCCCAACCGCAGCACTCGGTGAATTGCTGACATTACGCAGGATGCTGTCACCATTGTTGGCCAGGGTAGAGCGGTCCGTTCCGAGCTGTCCCATCTCCAACATGCCGACACCAACCGCGACCAGGACCATGGCCGCCGCAGCCACTACCGGCCGGCGCAGCCACGCCAGCCAACCCGACGGCTGCACCGTCGCCTCGTCGCGTACTCGCGCCTTCAATCTGGGTGTAAAGTACGGCGACGGTTCCGGTGCTTGCCATTCGTCCAGCAGCATCATTGTCTGTCGCAACGATGTCAGTTCATCGGCACACGCAGCACAACTCTGCAAGTGCTCGTGCACTTCCGGCGATGCCGTCTCCCGTCCGTTCAGCACAACTTCCATCAACTCTTCGCGAATGTTCTCGCACTTCATAACCGCACCCTGCTTCCCGCTTATAAATACTGTTTTAATGTCTCTCGGAGCGTTTCGTACGCCCGGAACAACAACGACTTGGTCGCCGACTCGCTCAACTTCAGCACGGCCGCGATCTGTTTGTAATCCATGTTCTGATACTTGTGCATGATCACCGCCATGCGCTGCCGTTCTGGCAACTCTTCCACCCGGCTTCGAATGGCCGCCAGCCGCTCCTTGCGGAGAATGGTCTGCTCGGCATTCAAGCTTCCGTCGGCCACGTCCACGGTCAGGCCGGTGTCCGTGTCCGGCTCGTCAATGTTGACCATGTTCTCGGGGCGCTCGTGCTTGGTGTCGCGCGCGTGGTTCACGGCCAGGTTGGTGGCGATGCGATACAGCCAGGTCGTGAACTTCGCGCTCGCTGCATAACTCTGGCGCGAACGGTACACCCGCAAAAATACTTCCTGGGCAAGTTCCTCCGACACCGATTGATTGCGGGTCATGCGGTACATGAAGCTCATCATCGGCCGCCGATACTTCTCGACCAGATAGTCGAAGGCTGAATCGTCGCCCGCGGCCACGCGCAGCATGACCTCGGCGTCACTCAGCATTTCGAGTACGGCAGGATCCGTCAATTCGCCCCGTATTACGGCGGGTGCTTCGGCAGTCCTTCCAGCCGCGCTCCCCACCAGCATGACTCGATCTAGTGCAACGCTGCCCACATCGGCTGTAACCCTCCTGCCTCCAGAAAGTTGCGTCGGTGGCGCCCAGCTTCCCGAGGACCTCGAACGGGCCCTTTTAGGATCGCGCTCCGGGGCCTTGGACGGCTCCGAATCGCGCTTTGGGTCGTCACTTGCCATGGGCAAAACTGCTGCACGCCAGCAGCTAAACCAGTATTATGCACGAGAGAGTGTGCGTGAGAACCATGTTTCGTTTGCCTCTGTAGATTTAATGGCTGAAAATCAGCCCCGCAGGGGCGGAATTGCTGTTAGCCCAGGGCGTAAGCCCTGGGTAAAGTGGGAAATCGACCTGAGTCCCTTCAGGGACGGCAGAGTTCTCACGCACTCACGAGAGTCCCTATGAAAGTACTCCGGACATTAGGTTTGATGCAAAAGCGCATCTTGTTGAGAAACTGCCTCGTTCTGCTCGTCCTCGTGCCCGGTCTCGGGTGGGGAGGCGTGTTCGCTACGGTGAACGCGGGCAACCTCCTATATGCCCAAGACCAAAAGGAACAGCAGCAGCCTTCAGCTCCGGAGCCTGACCGGCCGGATGCGTCCAGCCAACAGCCGCTTGACCTGACCGAGCAGGTCGTCCACGACGTCCTGGAGCCCTTCCAGGCCGGCATGACAGGCCACAGCCTGCGCCAGGTCCTCGCCACCCTCGATCGGGACGACATGCCGGGTTATGCCCAGGTCCGCGATCAGCTGGCCGCGTTCTTCCGCCAGTACGACGCCGTCCGTTTCCGTTACAAAGTCCTTCAGGTCACCGCCGACAAGGACCATGGCTTCGCTATGGCTGAAGTCGATCTGGAGGCCCAGTCCGTCGACAGCAACCAGGTTCCGGCGCAGCGCAGTACGCAAATGCGTTTCCAGATCAAGCTGGGGCCCAAGGGCTGGAAGATCGTAGGGTTCCAGCCCAGCGACTTTTTCGCCCAATGACCCCGACCGCATGAAACGCGACTATCCTGAACAGCCCATCATCGGAGTCGGCGCTGTGATCGTCGATAACCGCCGCGTCTTGCTCGTGCGGCGCGCCAGTGAGCCGCTCAAGGGAGAGTGGTCGGTGCCCGGCGGGATGCTGGAACTCGGCGAGAAGCTGCGTGACGGCGTCTGCCGCGAGACCCTGGAGGAAACCGCTCTCCGGGTTGAAGCCGGCGAGGTGCTGGACGTATTCGACAGCATCTTCACCGACGGCGATGGCCGGACTCAGTACCACTATGTGTTGATTGACTTCCTATGCCACCCGATTTCTGGGGAAGCGACCGCAGGCAGCGACGTCAGCGCCGTCCGATGGGTGAGCGAAGAGGACTTGCCGGCCATGAACTTGCGTCCTTCGATCGAACAGGTTGTGCGCAAGGGGTTGATGCTGGCGAGCTCCGTGCGCGCGCAGAACAGCGCTTGAGAGTCTGTGTGCGCCCCGGGCCCGCGTTTTGTATCAGGGCACGACTTCAGAGTCTGCGCGAGAACTATATTTCGACAGCGGCAGTGGGATGAGGTGGCTGGGAACCCAGCGCCGTAGGCGCGAAAGAGGTTAGCCCAGCGCGTGCCGGGGTCCCCAATCCACGCCGGTTTTGCGTGGGTTGGGGTGGTTGAGCGCTGGGTAGAGTAGGAAATCGACCGGAGCCCCGTAGGGGCGGCAGGGGTTCTCACACAGACACTTCAGTCGTGCCGATAAACCTCCATTCATTGTTATTCCGATGTAGCGCGAAGGAGCGACGCGACTGAGTACGACTGAGGAACCTTCGCTTTTGGGGCCGACGACGGAACCATCCCTGCCCCAGTCCCGCCCTGCGGGACGAAACAAGATAGCCCAGCATGGAGCCGAAGGCGGAATGCTGGGTAGGCTGGTTTTTACGGATTCCGGAGCCGGCTTTAGCCGGCGCCACACTGTTTGCATTCTTTCGGCTGTCATCCTGAGCGTAGTGAGGCTGCCGCTTGCGGCTGCCGAACAAGTCAAAATCTTTGAGTGCGAGTTGGCGGTTTTGTAACAGTTACGAGCAGGCGCTCAACATTGGGACTTCAGGGACGTGCGCTATCTCACTTCGGCAGTGAACGATCGCGTCCATTCGTGGCCCTTCACTTCGAAAGTTTTTACTGGTATCGTTCCTGCGGGCGACACCTGAGTTATGCGGATTCGCATTATGGGATTTCCATCCTTCAGCACGTCTATGCGATGGGCTATCTTGACTCCGGCGAAATCTCCGAACTCTGAGCGCTGCGTCTCGATTCCGTCGAAGTGGGTCTTGACTAATAATCCAGAATCGTCGAACCTATAACCCCTCGCCTGTTCCGGGTCCAGTTTCCCTTCCGGGCTTTCATATCCAGCGAGCACGCGTACCGTGCCTGCGCCGTTGACCGTGTCGCGTTTGATCCTCCAATCCGATTCCACAAATGTGTC
>Ga0265325_10002163_pt1 | contig 13402 bp, 12 predicted proteins | sample 41420metaG_FD_202090 | JGI IMG/M metagenome (GOLD analysis project Ga0265325, IMG submission 202090) | Rhizosphere microbial communities from Carex aquatilis grown in University of Washington, Seatle, WA, United States - 4-14-20 metaG | ecosystem: Host-associated > Plants > Roots > Rhizosphere...
GGCGGACGCCTGGATACACCTCGTCAATACCTGCGATAGCCGCCGCGATAGCGTCGTGGTCATCAACGCGGCGGCGCGCAGTAACCTCGCCGTCAAGCAATACGGAAATAGTCTCGACAGCAGCCTGGAGTAGCCCAGGAGCAAGCTCGGTTGCGCTCTGGGTGATCAATCGGCACGCGCCAGTCTCGAACTGTTGCGAGAGTTCATCGACGCCGTCCCGAAGGCGGCCGTGCACGCCGTGCGCAATGCGTACTTCGGCGAGGAGAGAAAGTTCGAGCTCTACAGGGATCCAAGATCCGCAAAGAGGTGGAGAGCCGCGGAGGCAAGTCGATAACGCTCCCCGACCTGGCCGATCGCGTCGCCGATGACATCTACGTAAGACGCATCTCGCTCAAGTTGGCAGCGCCGAAGGTTCCCATCGGCAATCGCGCGGAGCTCGGGAGGTGGCGCGGGGATGTGGGCAAGGTCCTTGCCGGGGTCTTGTCGTGAGCGTCGAGGAGACGTTCGCGAAGGTAGTCGGTCGACAGGCGTCGGACGAAGAGCGACAGCGACTCTACCGGCTGCGCGAAGCGCTAGGGCTACGGGACAATGACGCGTTCTGGAGCATCGTCATGGCGCTCGAGTATTACGACTCCTTCTTCCGGCAGTACCCCGCGCAGCTCGCAGCCCACACCCAACGCTGCATCGAGGATGCACGGACTGCGTTCGCGGCGGCGGCCGAGCGCGATGCCGCCCACGCGCAGCGGACGCTCTCGGAGAAGGTCGCGGAGACGAGCGTCGCGATCGCGCGCCGCTTGGCCGAGAGGCCCGTGGGGATTCACCGGGTGACGATGCTTGGCCGTGGGGGTGGCGTTCGGAGGGCTGTGCGTCAGCGCGGGGTACAGATTGGCTGCGCCCGTGAGGCCCTTTTGGGTAGCGAAGCGGGAGACGACCGCACCGTTGCAAAGAGCGGCGGCGGTGATGCTGAGGGCACCGGCCGGGTGGATAGTGTTCGCGCTCTGGTACCGGCCGCGGTGTACGGCGCGAGGACGGGCTGGTAACGGCTTCGAAGTCGGTCCAGCGGCGCGACAAGATCCTCGGCTGGGGCATCGTCGTCGCCTGCGTCTTTGCGAGCACCGCTTGCCTGGTGACGATGGCCAAGCTGATCTGAAGAACCAAATGCGTCAGCGGAAGTTCGCGGTCTGAAGAACCGAATGCTTCAGCTGAGCTTGAAGTGGGTTGTGCGCGGCAAGCTTGGCCAAGAGGCATGGGCGTCGTTCTCGACGTTGTGCAGGAGCAGCTCATCCGGGGCGCGATGAGACGGCAAACGGAGTTGCCGGATCGCGTGCGCGTCCCGCACGAGGCAGGTAAGTTGGCTCGCGCGTCCCGAACTCCTTCGGCAGCCGAACACGGCGGACGCACGGCAAGTGATCGCCGTGCTGACGCATTTGACCGGCCGTCACTTCCACGCAAACAGTTCTGTTGGCGGGGAGAAGCCCTACACCTCCTTCGGTCCGATTTCGGTACAATGTGTCCGGCGATTCGAAGTCGTGTTGGGTCAAAGGGGGAGGCAGCGGTGGTGCACCTGCATCGGCTCGTTCGAGCCGTGGTGGCGCTTGGCCTGTTGGCCGCGAACAGCTGTCAGGGCAACTCCAGCGGCCCTTCCGAGAATAAGCCCGACGGTTCGCGGGCTGCCGATGCAGCTACCGCGGAGCCGGACGGGGTCGCCGGCGAGCTGCTCGTGCCCGACGCGGCGTCAGTAGCGCTTCCAGCGCTGCCGTCCCCGAACGTGATTACCGCGCAGCTGTGGGCTTCCATCCCGGTTTCCGCGGTCCGCCGTGTCCGTATGCGCGACGACATCATCTACGTAGCGGCGGATCCTGAGCCGCTTCGGATCGACTGGAGGTCGCAAACCTATCGGAAGCTTGGGCGACCTGCCGATGCGTCCCAGCTTACCCAGGACATCGTCGTCCCGATTGGCGGCAGCCGCATCGTGACTATTTTCGCTTCCGCGAGCGAAGCGACGATTCGGTCGTCTCGCGACGATGGGGCTACGTGGATGGGGGCTAGCGGCCCGCCTGCGACATCGGGCATCCCCTCGTCGCTCGTCAGCTTCCCAGACACGAGTTCCGGTCCCGGCCGAACATTTATGGCGTACGGCGGCACCAGTTTGGAAGTCTCCGACGACGGTGGACGATCGTGGACGCTCGTCATCCCGGGGGGGTCGGTCCCCGCGCAAGGCTTTACTCTAAACGGTGCCGGTACAACGCTATGGTGCGTTGCCGAAGCCGTACCCGATCGAGTGGCCGCATTCTGGCTGAACGTCACTTCCGGCCAAAGCCTTCCAAGCGTGTGGCAAGAGCAGGTGCTCGACGGATGGGACGCGAATGGGGTTTACAGCGCAGAAGGCGACCCGTTCGCTCCCCTTGGAATCTACATTGGCGGTGAGGGGCGACTGGGTTATCTCAGGCCGGATACCGACGGGGGCATCATCGCCGAATCCCGATGGGTCACATCGCCCGAGGCTGGCCCATATACCTATATCGTAGCCATCCTTCCGTCGTCGACGGTAGCGGATTCGGTGGTGTTCGGGGGTGGAGAGCAAGGTGGGGGTCCAGCACGCGTTCTTGAGGCCGCAGGCGGGGGCGCCGCTACTCAAGACGTAGTCCTCGACGGTAGCCCCTCGGGTACGGTCCGAGGCATTGTCCGGGCTGACACGCGGCTGCTTTTTTTCGTCGACACAGGCGCGGCGCTTGAAATTTATGCCATCAGCCGCTGACACGCAATTGGCCGAAGAAGGGCGTCTGAAGGCATACGCCTTCCGGGCGTACCATCCTCGACGCTCTCGCACGGTCCCAAAAGTCGATCGCGCCGAATTTCGCCGAAAGGTCGGTGGTTATCGTTCGAAGGCGGTGGGGCACTTACTCCTTCCCCAGATAGCGACCGCGCTCGTCCAGTAGCGAACGCACGCCCGCGGCGGCCAAACGTCGCGCCTCGAGCTCTCGCGCGAGCTGCGCGACGACGCCCAATTCCTGGGCGGCCGACGCCCGAGCGAGGGCGATCGCGAGCGCGTCCTCGACGGTCAGGGGACCCGCTGCCGAGTGAATTTCGTTTGGCCCAATCACGACCTGCTCACGCGCACTTACGTCAACTCGCGTAGGGTCATCTTTACCCGCGCGTCTGGCGCTTCCTCATCGTATGGGCCGTCCACACGGGCTCGTATGTCGGGGCGCTGCTGGGAGTCGCGGGAGCGACTACCCTCGTCGTGATTCGACGAAGGGACCGACCCTCGGAGGGCCCCGCTCCGGTCCGTACCGCCAGGCAACGGCGGCGATCCACTTTGTTCCTCGCAGCTTCCTTGCCGGTGGTCTACGTGCTGTTCTGCGTCGCCGCGCGCGTCGGCTACCGCGTCCTCCTTTACCCTGCTCCGCCCGGCGCGCCGCTTTCGCTACCTGCCGACGACAAGGTGCTCTCGCTCCAGGCGGAGGACAGGGTCCCCGTCGTCGCGATCGAGCTCCCTCCCCCGGACGATCGCGCTCGAACCGTCGTCATCTTCCACGCCAATGGCGAGACGATGGACGCGCGCCTCCCGCTCGCCATGGCCCTCCACGCACACGGACTCGGAGTGGTCCTCGCAGAGTACCGGGGATACGGCCTCGCGCGCGACGCGGGTCGTCCCGACGAGGCGGGCCTGTACGGCGACGCGTCGGCGGTGCTTGACGCGCTTCAGCGCCAGGGCATCGGCCGCGATCGGGTCGCGCTCCTCGGCATCTCCCTCGGTACCGGCGTCGCTGTCGAGATGGCCGTGCGCGGCCGGGCGGCCGCACTCGTCCTCGTGAGCCCCTACACCTCAATTCCCGCGGTGGCTGCCGCGGTGCTCCCTTTCCTACCGGCCAGATGGCTCTGCCCGGACAAGTTCGATACGCTATCGAAGGTGCCAGGTCTGCGCATCCCAGCGCTCCTGATCCATGGCGATGCCGACGAGGTTGTGCCGTTCGCCATGGGCCGACAGGTCGCTGCGGCGATCCCCGACGCGACGATGAGGGTCGTCGCAGGCGGGCATCACAATGACCTGTTCCCCACCGAGCCGAGGCAGCTCTTGGAGGCTATCGTCGAAGCGGTAAGGCGATGACGACGGACTGCTCGACCGCAACTGGTCGCTACAACGCGTGCCGCGCGGTCGGCAAACATCGCCAAACGAGCCGCGACCGCGGCGAGCGGAAGGAGGAGCCCTCCTGGGCGGGCGTTCACGCCGGAGGAACCAGCGCGCAGTGGCAAGAGGCGACGTTGTCGAGATGCTCCCGCCGCGGCCCGTCGGCACCGTCTACTCTCCCGAGGCTCGCCGCTCGAGCCGCCGAGCCTCCAGTTCCTTCACGAGTTGCAGGACGACGTCGAACCGCCCCGCGGTGGACGCTTCGGCGAGAGCCCGCGCGAGCGCCACGTCCACGGGATCGGCTTCGCGTGCGGCAGCACGACGCGGCAGCACGCTGCACGATGGCTCACCATGTGGCGCGGTTTCGTTCACCGATGACGCAGAATCCAGCGCGATCGTGAAAGATGCTTCGTCTGCACCCGGCTTTAGGTTCCGCCGCCGCAAGGCGTAAGGGTTCAACTCCCTTCCCGTGCACTTTTTACACGCTCGTTTTCGCGAAGGTGACCCAGAGACGATATTCCGGTCAGGGTCCGCCTGCGAGAGCTCGCGCTCCTTCTTCTTAGGCGGCAAGCTCGCGTCGTGGGGGCGCTCGGTCATGGCGGAGGAACGGTTGAAGAGAATGATGCTGGCGCTGGGACTAGCGGGGCGCGTCGGGGCGATGACGCGTAAGACACGTCATCCGTCCGGGTGCGCGGCCGCGATTAGCTCGCGGGCCAGGTAGCGCTGCTCGCGACGCCGCCCGGTGACCTCCTCGAGGATGTGGGCATCGACCAACTTGCGAATGTTGGCCGACGCCGCCGCGGGCGTGACGTCGAGGAGCTTGGCGGCTTCGCCGATGGTCATGGCCGGGAGGCTGAACAGAGCGTCTACGAGCTTGAGCAAGAGGGCGCTCGACCGAGCCGACGACAGGCGGGCTCGGTAGTCGCGCCGCAGCGAGACGAGCGCCTGCGCGCGCGAGCTCGCCGCGTGCGCCGACTCGCCGATGGCGTCGAGGAAGAAGCTCACCCACGCGAGGAAGTCGCCCGTCATGCTCACCCGCAACATCAGGTCCCCGTATTCGGAGCGCCGCCGCTCGAAGTAGGGGCTCAGATACAGCGAAGGTCCGTCGAGCCGCTCGTAGGCGCACAGGATGAGCGGGATGAGCAAGCGCCCCACGCGTCCATTGCCGTCGCGGAACGGGTGAATGGTTTCGAACTGGTAGTGGATGAGGGCGAGCCGGACGAGGGGCGGCAGCGTGCTGTCAGCCTCGGGGTGGATCGTGCGTTCGAGGTCGAGCATGCACGCGTCGAGCGCGCCCGGCGGGGGCGGGACGAAGCGCGCCTCGCGGATGTCGCGCGTCGACCCGATGAAATTCTGGACCGTGCGGACCTCGCCGGGCCGCTCCTCGTCGCCGCGCACGCCGCGCATCAAGATGGCGTGCAGCTCCTTGATGAAGCGGACGCAGACCGGCAGCTCGCTCAGGCGCGCGAAGCCGTGGTCCAGGGCATCCATGTAGTTGAGCACCTCGCGGGTATCCGAGGCAGGCCCCGACCCGGTAGCGTGGCCGCCCTCCACCTCCAGGAGGACGAGCTGTTCGGGCGTCGTCACCGTTCCCTCGATCCGGCTCGACGCGATCGCCTCACGGCGCAGGAATGGACGGCTCAGAAGGTGCACGTTGAGGTCGGTCCCCATGGCCCGTAGCATCCCGGTGAGGTGCCCCAGCTCCCGCTCTGCGGTGGTGAGCGACCGGACCGCCGCGGCGTCTAACTCAAGCGTTTCCGGGGCCGGGTCGGGCACGAACGCCACCGCTCCACGCTCCGCGGGCACGAGCTTGCCAGGTGCTTTCGTAGTGAAGTCGGATGCTTGCACGATCTAGCTTAGGAAGCTTGGGTACCTGGGAAGATACTTTAGGAAACGCCCCGAACCTAAATTAGCGCATGCCGGGGTCCTCGCTCGCCTCCTTCGGCGCCGAATGGGATCCCGCGAAGCTCCAACCGCACGCGTCTCGCTCCGTGCAGGAGGTGCGCGACGGAGCGATCGCGCCCCCGGCGTGCGAGGGCCTCGTAGGTGGTTCGTCGCAAGGGGTAAACGAGCGAGGCGTGAACCTCGTCGGCGGAGTACAGGGCCGCGTACGCGAGCACCTGGTGAATGTCCGCGCGGTGCGCCTCGCGCGCATCGTCCGTGAAGCGCTGCCATCCGTGCTCGTCGAGCTCGGCGAGGTGGGCCTTGTACTTCGCGTCGACGATGTGAACCGCGTTGCTCGTGAAGACGACGACGTCGGGAACGAGGTGGCCTAGCGATCGATGCGATGGATCCGTCCATTCGAGGGGGAAGACCGTCTCGCGCTTCCGTCCGACCCGGACGCTTCCACCGACAAGCGCGGCCTCACGTCGTACGAGGGCCTCGACGTAGTTCTCCCACAGCTCGTGCAAGGGCAGCGCCCAAGCCAGGCCATCCATCTCCCGTCCGCCGCCGAGCCCGCGTTCGTCCACGACCCACCCGAGCGCTTCGAGGCCGCGACGGAGAGCGGTAGCCAGCAGCCGATCGCTGGCCTCGACGCGTTCGAGGTCGCCTCGTCTCGGCACGAGGGGGAGGACGTCACGCACACGAAAAAGAAGTTCATCGGCCAGCGAGACGAGTAGGCGCGCGATGGGGTCGCGTCCGCCGACCACCGCGAGCTCGGTCCGAACGCGCTCGAGCCCCCACCGCGCCATCCTCCGGACGAGCGGGTCCGCCGATAGCTCGGGGTAGCGACAAGGGAGGTTCGCCCAGCGGCCGCTCGTGAGCGACTCGTTGATGTACCGACCCCATAGGATGCGCCCCCTGGGCTTGCGAAGGACCTCCTCTTGCGTGTGGTAGCCGCGGCGGAGGGCATCGAGGAGCTCCGCGATCCGGGCTAGCACTGGGCCGGCGAGGACCCAGGGGGGGACCTCCCGGCCGCTGCCCGGAACGAGGGGCCCTTCAAGAAACTCCGGCGCAGCGGCCCAGCCAGTCTGAGAAAGCACGCTGCCCACGCCTGCCCAGCCAAAGCGGGGCTCGACGACAAGCCCCGCCGTCACGTGTCCAGTCTGGGCCGACCGGAGCGGATGGCCCCTGCTCGCCCGCCAGGTACCAGCCTGACGCGAACGCCCGCCTCTGAGGACCCGATCTCGGGGCGCACGTCGAGCTTGGTCAGCGCTGGCTCGTTCATGCGGAGGAAGGAATCCGCGAACGGTCCCCATCCGCCGCCGCGCTGGGCCGGTGCGAAACCGTCGGCGTCGAGCGTCACGCCGGCGCCGTGGTCGCGGGCCTTGAGGAGGGGCTTCTGGGGGGCCGCGGCTCCGGCGTGTCGCGGCGCGACCCGAGCCGGAAGACGGCGCTGACCGCTACGCCGACTTGCCATCAGCCCGCACCGTGTCCTCGAGCGCGTCACGAACGGCGTAGAGCTCGTGGGCGCCCGGGCCAAGAAGCCCCTGCTGCAAGTACTCGTCGAGAAGCGGGATGATCTCGAAGCGGAGCCGGTCGCGGAGCTCGTCCTCGTTCTTCACGAGGAAGTAGGCGTGCCCGGGCATCAGCTGGAGCGCGTCGCCGGGCGCGTGCTCGACGAACACCTCCGCTACCAGATCAAAGGCGGACGTTGCGGCCTGAACGCCGCGAGCCGCGACGGCAGCACGCTCCGGCGGAAGTGTCACGAAGGCGAATCGGCGCCGTACCGCGAGGTCCATGGACGCGATGCTCCGGTCCGCGGTGTTCATCGTCGCGAGGACGTAGAGGTTCGTCGGGAGCGACAGTTCGGTATCGCCGTGGACAGGATGCGGCAGGTGTACGCGTCGGGCTCGCTCGCCGCCGATCTCCGTCGGTTCGAACAGGTAGATCGCCTCGCCGAGCACGCGCCCGAGGTCGGCCCGGTTGATCTCGTCGATGACGAACAGAAATGGAGCGTCCTTCGCGGCTCGCGCGGCTTCGAGGAGCCATCCTGGGCGGACATCGAAGCGGAGCGTGCGCTCCTTCGCGTCGGGGGAGAGGCCCACCACGAAGTCCTCGTACGTGACCGCCGGGTGGAACTGCACGGTCAGGCCTCGCCCGCCGAAGAACTGACGGCGGATCTCGTCCGCCATGCGCGTCTTGCCGGTCCCAGGCGGGCCTTGCAGCACGACGAAGCGGCGCGAGCGCAGCAGCTGGTGGACCTCGTCGATGGAAGGGACAGCGAAGATGTCGTCGCGAAGCTTCGCGTGGAAGGCGTCGTACTCGGGCTCGTACGCCCTCATGACCTGCCAGCCCCGCTCGAAGGCATAGAGGTCGAGGAAGGCCTGAACGACGGCGCGCGCGGCATCGAGCTCCCGGGGAACGACGGCGCACGCGTAGAGCTCCGCCCCGTAGCGCTTGAAGACGTGCTCGAAGCCCGGGTACTTGTCGCGCGCCGTCTTGGGCACGGACGTTCCCAACGCGGAAGGGTCGTGCTTGACCCAATTCTCGACGCCCATGCGGGCGAGGTACCGGCGGAGCGCGGTCACCCGGCGCCGGTGCCCCGGCCGCGTGAGGATGCCCTCGTCCGGCGCGAGGCCTCGCGTGCCGCTACATCGCTCACATCGAGGCGATGGAGTGGCTCGGGCGCATCCGGCTGTTCCTGCGCAAACACAGCTGGATCCCCGAGGACGAACGAGAGACCGGCGAAGAAGGAAGGCTTCCGGCGTAGCGAACCCACGCCTCTGCAACCCCGCTCGCTCGTCCGGCGCCGGCGGTAGAGCGCCCACGGGTTCGGCGGCGGGGGCCGGGGATGCGGTTCACAGTAGGGCGTTATGTTTTGGGCGGTGAGCAGCTTTTGCGCGAGCATGGAGGTAGCGGTGTCGCCAACAGCAATCTGCGAGCCGGCGTCCGTTCCAAGCGCAAGCGAGCTCTTTCGGTGCGGTGCGACTGGCACCAAGTTACGCGCTGGCGAGCCGCGGCTTCGGTCCCGTGGTTCCAAGCACGCCAGCGGAACGCGCGGCGTGTATCGCGCCGGTGCGGGTCGCAACGCCGAGCTTCTTGTATGCGTTCTTAAGATGCCACTTTACGGTGTCGAGCCCGATCCCGAGCGTGGCCGACACGTCCTTGTTGACCATTCCTCCTTCGATGAGGCGGAGGATTTGCAGCTCGCGAACGTTCAGCGGCTCAATCAACGAGGGCCATGCGCTTGCAACGGGCGTGGCGGAGCCCGTCCCCCCGACGGGCGGCGCGACCGCGACTGCACCCGCGGAGCGCGCGACCCCCAGGAGGCGCCCGACGTACCGTGACGCCGGGAGTCGGCGAAGCAGCAGGTGGAGCGCCTGGCCTTCGTCCGCCAGCGTTCGGACGGCGCCCTGCTCTTCGCCAAGGACAAGCGCAGCGGCGAGCTCCGCGCGCGCGGCCGTCCCGTCGCCGGCGGCTTGGATGGCGAGGGCGGTGACGACGCGCACGGAGAGCTCGAAGCGACGTCGACCTTCGGCTTGGGCGCGATCCCGCAGATCGACGAGCAAGGGCAGCGCGGACGTCGCGTGTCCGCGGGCGATCGCTACCCGCGCCCGGGCAAGCACCCCGAGCTCCCACGCCTGCTGACGATGCGCGTCCGGCGGGCGGGGGCCGCTCGGGGCGTCGCATCGCCGGGCTGCTAGATCCACATCGCCCGCCGCGAGGTGGATGCGCACCTGTTCGAGCATCACCGCCGCTGCGAGGCGCTCGAGTCGGCGCGATGCCGCCTGACGCGTGCACTCGTAGATCTCCGCGCGCGCCGCGTCGTGGTCGCCGCGTGCCTCGTTGAGTCGGATGCGCGCGACGTAGATCGCGATGGGAATGTCGGGGATGCCGCTCTCGCGCACCGAGAACGCCGCTTCGAGCAGCTTGTTCGCGCCGGCTAGATCGTCGCGCTCGTAGCGAATTGCGCCGAGGAACGCCGACGCCATCCGGGTCGCGTAGCCGTGGCGGCCGACGTCGCGCACCGCGACGTCGAGCGCACGCTCGAAGCTCTTCTCTGCGCCATCGAGGTCGCCGAGCTCTTGCTGCGCGAGCCCCTCGATGCAACGCCCGTATACCGCGCTGAAGCTCCCGCGCGCGCGATCCTGATGGGGACGTCCGCTCGTCACGGCGCCACGCGCGGCCGCGAGGCGCCCGCGGCGGAACTCGGCGAACGCGCGCACGTTCGCCGCCACGCCGAGCAACCACGGCTCCGTGCGCAGGTGAGGCATGGCTCGTTCGAGCAACGGCGCGATGCGCTCGGGATCGTCGAGCTCGAAGCCCACGTTGACCGAGCGGATGAGATCGAGCTCGGCTGCCTGCGCCGGGTCACTCGGTGCGAACGCGTCGAGCATCGCGCCGGTCTCGCCGGGCAAATGCAGCAGGCACCTGGCCCAGGCGATCGCGACCTGGAGACCCGGTCGATCGGCAACGGCCGAAGGGGAGAGCTTGTCGACGAGAGCGAGCAAGAGCGACATCCGGCTCTGCTCGACGAGCAACATCGCGTCGCGTTCGACGAGCTCGACGGCACGATCGGCGGCGCTCGCCGAGCGCGCGTGGCCGACCGCCTCTTCGATCAGGCCTTGATTCGCGAACCACTCCGATGCGGCGAGATGGAGATCGCGAGCGGACAAGTCCGGGGAGGCAGCGAGGCGTCGTCGCAGCAATTCCACGAACACCTGGTGGTAGCGGAACCAGCACCGTTCGGCGTCGAGAGCGACGAGGAATAGGCCGGCCTCCTCGGTTCGATCGAGCAGTTTCTGGCTCCCCGTCTCGCCGGTCACCGCATCGCACACGTCGGCGCACAATCGATCGAGCACGGAGGTCTTGACGAGGAAGCGCGCCCACTGCGCATCGAGGCGATCGAGGATGTTCTCGGCGAGGTAGTCGGCGACCGCGCGGTTTGCACGCGCCAAGCCGGCGATGACCTCATCGGCTTTGCGATGGGCTGCGCCGCGCAGCGAAATCGACACGAGTCTGAGCGCGGCCGGCCAACCCTCCGTGCGATCCCACAGCGCGCGGGTCGCGGCGGCGTCGAGCACCGGCTGGCCGCTCTGGTTGAGCAGGGCATCGGCCTCGTCTGCGTCGAACCGTAGGGCCCGGGCGTCCACCTCCGTGAGCTCGTCGTGCGCGCGCAAGGCGCCGAGCGGGAACGGCGCGGGCGGCCTCAGCGTGAGGATGAAGTGCAGGTTGTCGGGACTTCGCGCCACGAGAAAACGCAGCAGCTCCCGTGCGCGCGGATCGGTGATGCAATGACAGTCGTCGAGGATCACCGTGGCGCGTTTTTTGGTGGACGCGATGGCGTTGATCGCGGCGGCGAGTACGCGCGACGGCGCGTCGGGGGCTCCGTCGGCGAGCAGCGACGCGAGATCGCTGTCAACGGCGGGCTGCGCTCGATGGAGTGCGGCGAGCAAGTACTCGCAGAGCCGCTCGGGGTTGTCGTCGTCGGCATCGAGGCTGAGCCACGACACGGCGTCGCCAGCGCGAGCGAGCCGCTCGCCCCACTGCGCCGCGAGCGTCGTCTTGCCAAAACCGCCAGTGGCCGCGATCACGCACGCCCGGCAACGCCGAGCCTCGTGGCGCGCGGCAACGTCGGCCAGCACGTGTTCCCGCGTGATCCATTGGGCGCCGCCGCCCGGAGGGCGGAGCTTCGTCGCGATCAGCATGCGGGGACCAACATACGCCACCCGAACGGGTGGTGAAGATCGCCACCCCCCGGGGTGGTGCTTTTGCTCGCGGGCAGGGCGTACCTGTGGGCCCAGAAGGAGACGGTCCCATCGCACGCCTCGACAGCGTTCAGGATCGTCTCGCGAAGTCGTGCGGGCCTACGCCGGTGTTTCGGCTGGGCTCGTCACGGCGGTCCACGAACTTCGGGGCCAGTCCACTGAAACGGCCGACGCAATCGGCAGCGATTTGAAAGGAAGGAACGTCATGGAACTCTTGGCAAGAAGCTGGGGCATTTGGGTCGTCCGCGGAATCGCGAGCATCCTCTTTGGCATCGTGACCATCGTGTGGCCGGGCGCCTCAATCGCCGCGATCGTCTTGATGTTTGGCGTGTACGCACTCGCCGACGGCGCGCTCCTTTTGAGCTTCGGATTGCGCCTGCCGGAAGGGAAAGCGCCCTACGTCGTCCGCGGTCTCGTCAGCGTTGCGGCTGGGGTGATCTCCTTCGTTTACCCCGGACTCACGGCGCTGTCGCTCTACGTCCTCGTCGGCGCCTGGGCGCTCACCGCCGGCGCGGCCGAACTCGCGATCGCGTTCGCGATCCGCAAGGAGGCCGCAAACGTCGTTGGGCTCGTCTTCGCGGGGCTCTTGTCGATGGCGTGTGGTGTCGCGCTCCTCGCGCTGCCGCTCGCCGGCATGCTCGCCCTCATCGGACTCATCGCCGCCTACGCGATGGTCAATGGCATTGTCCTCATCACCGCCGGAGTGCGCATCCACAGCCTGTTCGGTCCGGCCAACGCGACGTGACGGAACGCAACCCACCAATGGAGAGAGAGAAGAACCATGGACAAAGAGATCGTGATTGTCGTGCCCAGTGAAAGCGCGGCCTACGAGGTCGTGAAAGCCCTCAAGGCCCTCGATGAGGAGGGGTCGATCGAGCTTTACTCGTCGACGGTCATCGTGAAGTCCAAGGAAGGGACAGTGTCCGTCAAGGACGCGCGCCATCTCGACGGCGGCTTGGGAACACTCCTCGGGCTCTCCACGGGCGCGCTCGTCGGCCTGCTCGGCGGCCCCGTAGGGCTCGCGATCGGCGCAGCGGTCGGCGGCGCGACAGGCCTCGGCGCGGATCTGGCCTACTCGGGCTTCGCGGGGGACTTTGTGAACGGCGTCGCGACGCGCCTCCAGCCGGGGAGCCACGCCGTCGTCGCCAGCGTCTGGGAAGACTGGACGGTCCCCGTGGACGTCGCCGTGGCGTCCCACGGCGCCGTCGTATTCCGCCAGGCCACGGACGACATCGTGATGGCCCAGATCCGCGCCGAGATGCAGGCGCTCAAGGAAGAGCAGGTGCACGTCGAGGCGGAGATCGCGAAGGCGACGGGCGATGCGAAGACGACGCTCGAGGCAAAGCGCGTCGAGCTTCGCGCGAAGCAGGCCGCCCAGCGCGAACGCCTCCAGAAGCGGGCGAAGAAGCTCGAGGAGAGCTGGGAGGCGAAGATCGCCAGCGTGAAGAAGAAGGCCGCCGAGGCAAAGGCGGGGGCGAAGACGCGCCACGAGGAGCACATGCAGAAGCTGTCGCGCTTCGCGGCCCTGCAGAAGGAGTCGTTCCGCGAGCTTTTCGCGTGAGAACCCCGATTTCGTCGTGAACGCTCCCACAGCGTGGCGAAGTGCTTGCCGAAGCCA
>Ga0265325_10002164_pt1 | contig 13401 bp, 9 predicted proteins | sample 41420metaG_FD_202090 | JGI IMG/M metagenome (GOLD analysis project Ga0265325, IMG submission 202090) | Rhizosphere microbial communities from Carex aquatilis grown in University of Washington, Seatle, WA, United States - 4-14-20 metaG | ecosystem: Host-associated > Plants > Roots > Rhizosphere >...
CGAGAGTCAAGCCGGTCGCGCGGCTACGTCAGCGTGTACTCGGGCCCGGAGCCGCCCTCGGGCGGCGTCAGCCGGCCGCCCTTCGCCGTGATCGCGCCGCACTGGACGCAGTTCGACGGTGCGAGCTGCACCGTGACCATCCCGTCGCCTTCGTCGGCGCCGACCTCGTACACCTGCGCCGGGCACATGTACGTCCACAGCTCGGCGACCTCGCGCGGGACGCGCTGCTCGACGCGGATGTGGTTCGGCTGGTCGTCGCGCGTCTTGTTCCCGGAAACGAAGACGGACGAGAGCTTGTCGAAGGTGAGCGTGCCGTCGGGAACGGGATAGCGCTCCGCGCGGCTCGTGCGCAGGAGCGGCTGCTCCGCGTCCGGCTCGGCCGGGAGCTTCCCGATCTCGATCCGGCCCTTCGAGACCGTCATCGCGCTTGCGAGCGCGCCGCCGACGACGAAGCCGCGCCCGAAGACCTGGCGAATGTCGCGCACCTCGTGCAGGTCGCTCCAGATGAAGCTCGAGCGCACCGCGTCGTCGTACGAAGCGAGCGCGGTCGCCGGCGTGTTGCCGCGCTGGAGCGCCGCGAACGCCGACTCGGCGGCGAGCCGCCCGGACTCGATCGCGTAGTGCACGCCCTTGAGCGTCGGGATGTTGACCATGCCGACGCCGTCGCCGCACATGAGCAGGCCCGGTGCATGGAGCCGCTTCGGCAGCGCGTGGAACCCGCCGCTCGGAATCGTCTTGGCGCCCCACCCGACGCGCTCGCCGCCCTCGAGCAGGGCGCGGATCTTCGGATGCGTCTTCAGCTCCTGGAGCAGATCGTGCGCAGACAGCTCCGCGTCGCGGTAGTCGAGTCCGACGACGATCCCGATCGTGAGCATGTCGTCGCCCATCGGGTAGATGAACGAGCCGCCGAACTCGCGGTACTTCGCAGCGGTGCGCAGCGGCCAGCCCATCGTGTGGATGACCCGGTCGAGCGGCTTCGCGACCTTCCAGACCTCCTTGACGCCGAGCTCCCACACCTGCGGCTCGTTGCCGCGCAGCCCGAAGTGCTCGAGCGCGACGCCGGTCAGATGACCCTGCGTCCCCTCGGCGAGCACCGTCACCTTCGCGACGAGGTCGGAGCCCGGCTCGAAGCTGCCCAGCGCTTCGCCGTCGCGCCCGCGTCCCTTGTCGCCGGTGCGCACGCCGACGACGCGGCCGTGCGAGACCAGCAGCTTCCCGGCCGGCGTCTCCGGGAGGATCATCGCGCCACCCTCCTCGGCGCGCTCGCCGAGCCAGCGCCCGAGACGCGAGAGAGAGAAGACGACGTTGCCGTGATTGCGCATCGTCGGCGGGGGCGGGATCCGCAGCGCCGCGCGGCGCGTGAGCATGTACACCGCCTCGCCGTGCACCGGCCCGTACGAGGGCACGTCCTCGAGCCGGAAGCCCGCGCCGAACAGGCGCCGCAGCGAGCGCGGGTTCACGACCGCGCCGGAGAGAAGGTGCGAGCCCGGTTGCTTGCCCTTCTCGACGACGGCGACCGGCACCTCTCCGAGCCGCTCGACCACGTCGGGGTGCTCCTCGAGCAGCTGCCCGAGCCGGATCGCGCAGGCGAGGCCCGCGGGGCCGGCGCCGACGATCAGGACGCCGACCTCGATCCGCTCGTCGGCGGGATCGGTCGGCTCGCTGACGAACTCGCGCGGGTCGAAGGGGGGCGGATAGGAGCTAGGACGCGTCGCGCCGGTCATGCACTCTTGCGCTGCGTCACGAGCTCGGTGAGCTTCGGGACGATCTCGTGCACGTCGCCGACGACCCCGAGGTCGCTGAACTCGAAGATCGGCGCGTTCGCGTCTCTGTTGATCGCGACGATCACGCTCGAGCTCTGCATTCCCACCTTGTGCTGGATCGCGCCGGAGATACCGAGCGCGACGTACAGCTTCGGCGACACCGTCTTCCCGGTCTGGCCGATCTGGGCCGAGTACGGATACCAGCCTGCGTCGACGACGGCGCGCGTCGCGCCGACCGCACCGCCAAGCGCACGAGCGAGCTCCTCTGCGAGCGCGAAGCTCTCCGGAGCACCGAGACCGCGTCCGCCGGCGACGATCACGTCCGCGTCCTCGATCGACGGCCCGGTCGACTCCTCGAGCTGCTGGTCGACGACCTTCGCGCCGGTCGAGTGCGCCTCGAGCTCGACCGCGACGTCCTCCACCTGCGGAGCGCCACCGCCGGTCTGGACGGCGTCGAACGAGCCGGCCCGGAACAGCGCGATGCGCGGCGTCGAGCGCCAGCCGACGTCGACGTACACGGAGTCCTGCAGCGCGGGCCGCTTGCCGACGAGCGTGCCGTTCTCGCTGACGAGGTCGGCGAGATCCCAGTTCAGGCCGGCGTCGAGGCGCGCTGCGAGCCCGGCGGCGACGTCTGCTGCGAGCACGGAGTTCGCAAACATGACCGTCTCGTAGCCGTGATCGCGGACGACCTTCGCGAGCACGTCGACGCGCGACTGCGGCAACGGCGGATCGAACGAGGCATCGTCGGCGACGTACACGTTCGTCGCGCCATAGCTTCCTGCGTCGTCGACGAGCGAGCGCACGCCCCCGCCGACGAGCACGGCGCCGACGTCGGCCTCGCCGAGCGACGCTGCCTTCGTCAGCACGCCGAGCGCACCCTTCTGCAGCTCGCCGCCGTGATGCTCGAGGAAGACGAGGACCGACATCAGATCAGCCGCCTCTCCGCGAGGAAGTCGACGATCGCCTGCGCCGCGTTGCCGTCGTCCTCGATCTTCTGCGCCCCGCCGCGCGCAGGCGGTGCGGCGAGTGCGAGCACCTCGGTGCGCGATCCGGCGTCTCCGGCATCGTCGGGGCCGAGTCCGAGATCCGCGAGCGAGAGCACGTCCTGCGGCTTCTTCTTCGCGCCCATGATCCCCTTCAACGACGCGTAGCGCGGCTCGTTGATCGCGTCGCTGACCGCGACCACCGCCGGCAGCGGCGCCTCGATCACGTCGTAGCCGAACTCGTTCTGGCGCTTCGCGCGCAGCGTCGCGTCCGCGAGCGTCAGCTCGAGGGCCTGCGAGACGACCGGCAGGTGCAGGCGCTCCGCGACCGCCGCCCAGAGGACGGCGCCGTCGCCGTCGCTCGCCTGCTGCCCGAAGAGGACGAGATCTGCGGCTTCGCGCTCGAGCGCTTTCGCGAGCACCCTGCTCGTGGCGAGCAGGTCGGAGCCGGCGACGGCATCGTCGCTGACGAGCACGGCGCGGTCGGCGCCCATCGCCAGCGCCTTGCGCAGCGTGTCCGCAGCGCTCGCAGGGCCCATCGAGACGACGACGATCTCGGCGTCGCCGTCGCCCTTGATCCGGAGCGCCTCCTCGATCGCGTTCGCGTCGAACCGGTTGAGCATCCCCTCGCCGGAGCGGTCGAGACGCTTCGAGCCCGGGTCGATCCGCGCCGGGCCCTCGGGGACGTGCTTCACACAGACCGCGATCTTCATGCCGGGCGAGACTCTATCCCTGCCGTGGCCCGGCGCGGGTCACATCCGTTGGCGGAGCGCGAGCACGTCGGCGACGAAGGTGTCGGTCACCTTCAGCGGCCCCTGGGCCTTGACCGAGCTCTCCCCCTGGTACCAGCCGGCCAGGGCGAGCTGCTCGTCGCCGCCGAAGGCGTCGAGCAGGTGCCGGAGGTAGGCCATGCCGACCTCGACGTTCCCGTCGGCGCCGTGGTCGACGGGATGGCCGATCAGCACGGTCTCGACGTACGACCAGGTGGCCGGCAGCAGCTGCATGACGCCCTGCGCGCCGACCGACGAGACGACGCTGTTGTTGTAGCCGGACTCCATCCAGGCGAGCGCGCGGGCGAGCTTCGGGTCGATGCCATAGTGCGCAGCCCAGTTGTCGAGCGAGTCGCGGATGGAGACGGCGTTCGTCGCGGTGAGCGCCGCCGGCGTTGCGGCGGCCGTCGCGAGGAAGCGGAGCTCCGTGCCGATCAGCAGCGGCCGCGCGGGGTCGAGCTTGTTCAGCCGCGCGAGCTTCGAGACGGTGGTGCTGAACCGTCTCGCGATCGCGGTGAGCGAGTCGCCGGGTTTCACGACGTACCGCCGGACGGCGGACACGCGCGCGACCTTCACCGGAACTTCCGTCTGCAGACCGAGCGCGGCGAACGTCGCCGGGCCTGCGACCCCGTCGGACGTGAGACTCAGCTCGCGCTGGTAGCGGCGCAGGCCGCGGACGGTGGGCCCGTCCATGTAGCCGTTGACGGGGACGTTGATCCCGTGGTGGTTGAGCAAGTACTGGAGGACGGCGACGTCCCACCCGAACTTGCCGCGATCGAGCTGGCGCGAGCCGAAGAGCGGAACCCCGAGCGGGCCGAGCGCGCGGCGGGTGTCGACGTCGGCGATCCCGGTCACCCTGAGGTCGTGGCTGCGCTGGAACGACCGGACGGCGGCCAGCGTGCGCGGGCCGACGATCGCGTCGATCGGGCCCAGATAGAGGCCCTGCGCGCGCAGCGCGACCTGGAGTCCTGCGTGTTGCGGATTCAGGGCGCCCGCGGGGGCGGCCGCCGCAAGGCCTGCCGCGAGCGCCGCCGCGAATGCGAGCCGGAAGCGCATCGGATCTCGGATTACCCCGCCTTCGCGGGGATTCCTCCTACGCTTTGCTAGCGCCTTACAAAGCGCGGCTCGCGCTTCTCCACGAAGGCGGTGAGGCCCTCCTTCGCGTCCTCGCCGGCGAAGAGCTCACCGAATCCCCCCATCTCGGCGGCCAGCCCGGCGGCATGGTCTGCACCGAGACCGAGGTTGCAGAGCCGCTTCGCGAGCGCGAGCGCGACCGGGCTCTTGGCGGCCAGCGCGGCTGCGGTCTCGCGCGCCGCGGGAAGCAGCTCGTCCGGCTCGAAGACGGCGTTGACCAGGCCGACGCGCAGCGCCTCCGCGGCGTCGATCGTGCGCCCGGTGAAGATCAGGTCCTTCGCGACCCCGACGCCGCAGATGCGTGCGAGGCGCTGCGTGCCGCCCCACCCGGGGACGATGCCGAGGTTGATCTCGGGCTGCCCGAGCTTGGCGCGGCTGGACGCGTAGCGGAGGTCGCAGGCGAGCGCGAGCTCGCAGCCGCCGCCGAGCGCGAAGCCGTTGATCGCGGCGATCGTCGGCTTCGGCATCGTCTCGAGCAGGGTGCCCGCCTCGTGGCCGAGGACGCCCCAGGCCGTCGCCTGCTCCACGTCGAGGCCGCTCATGTACTTGATGTCGGCCCCGGCGACGAACGCGCGGTCGCCCGCACCCGTGAGCACGAGGGCGCCGACGTCGGAATCGCCGGCCAGCGCGCGCAGCGCGTCGCGCAGCTCGGTCAGCGTTGCGACGTCGAGCGCATTGAGCGCGTCCCGGCGGTCGATCGTGACGAGGGCGACCGCGCCGTCCCGCTCGATCTCGACGTTCACGCCAGGACCGCCCCGCGCAGGAAGTCGACGATCTCGGAGGTCGGCGCGCCCGGCCCGAACACGGCGGCGACGCCGAGCTTCTTCAGCTCGTCCGCGTCGTCCGCGGGAATCGTCCCGCCGACGACGACGAGCACGTCGCCGGCCTCGTCCGCACGCAGCAGCTCGACGATGCGCGGCACCAGGGTCATGTGCGCGCCGGAGAGGATCGAGATGCCGACGGCGTCCGCGTCCTCCTGGATCGCGGTCTCGACGATCTGCTCGGGCGTCTGGTGCAGGCCCGTGTAGATCACCTCCATGCCGGCGTCTCGCAGCGCGCGCGCGATGATCTTCGCCCCGCGGTCGTGCCCGTCGAGGCCCGGCTTTGCGATCACGACCCGGATCTTCTTCGCCACGTCGAGCAGTCTATGCCGGGCTCAACCTGACGGTTTGACCACCGATTGCGGCGTCCAGCTCGAGACGAGCCAGCGGCCGTGCAGGCGCCGCAGCGTGATCGTGTAGTCGCCGGCGGGCGTGCTCGAGGCCGGCGGCGGCAGGAAGCTGACCCGCAACGACGCGATGCCGGGCTGCGACGACTGGACGGTGTAGCGGGCGGTGGCCTTCGCGACGGGGTACGGCTGCACGGGGATCGCGCCCGTCTCCCACTGCGCGAGCGTGAGCCCCTGCTTCAACTCCGGCGCGGCGAGGGTCCACGCGCGCGCGAGGTCCCTTCTCGCCACGGCGGTGGCGACGAACGCGCGCGCGACGGTGCGGGCCTGTGGGTCGAGCGGCACGGTCTTCGCCGTCACGGCCGAGCCGCCGCCGGAGGCGAACCGTGCCACGGCGTACGCGCACACGCCGGCGACGAGGACCGCGCCGGAGAGCCACGGCGCCCACCTGCTGAGCCACGCCCTCACGTCAGAAGACGGGCGTCTCCCGCCAGGTGCCCCAGACCTCGCGAAGCGCGTCGCACATCTCGCCCATGGTGACGTAGTCGCGGGAGGCGTCGAGGACGGCGGGCATCAGGTTGCGGTCTCCGGCCGCGTCCTGCTTCAATCGCGTGAGCGCCGCCTCCACCGTCGCGCTGTCGCGGCGGCCACGGAGCGCGCGGACGCGCTCGACCTGCTCGAGCTCGAGCGCAGGATCGACGCGCAGGATCTCGATCGGCTGCTCCTCCTCGAGCTCGTAGCCGTTCACGCCGACGACGATGCGCTGCTTCGCCTCGACCTCCGACTGGTAGCGGAAGGACGCCTCCGCGATCTCGCGCTGGAAGAAGTTCTGCTCGATCGCCGCGATCACGCCGCCGAGCCGCTCGATCCGGTCGAAGTACGCGTACGCCTGGCGCTCGAGCTCGTTGGTCAGGTGCTCGACGTAGTACGAGCCGCCGAGCGGGTCGATCGTGTTCACGACCCCGGTCTCGTGGGCGATCACCTGCTGTGTGCGGAGCGCGAGCCGTACCGCGTGCTCGGTCGGCAGCGCGAGCGCCTCGTCGAACGAGTTCGTGTGCAGCGACTGGGTGCCGCCGAGGACGGCCGCGAGCGCTTCGATCGCGGTGCGGATCAGATTCACCTCGGGCTGCTGCGCGGTCAGCGAGACGCCGGCCGTCTGCGTATGGAAGCGCATGAGCAGCGAGCGCGGATTCCTGGCGCCGTACTTCTCGCGCAGCTGCGTCGCCCAGATCCGCCGCGCCGCCCGGTACTTCGCGATCTCCTCGAAGAAGTCGAGATGCGCGTTGAAGAAGAACGACAGTCGCGGCGCGAACTCGTCGACGTCCATGCCGCGCGCGACGCACGCGTCGACGTAGGCGAACCCGTCGGCGAGCGTGAACGCGAGCTCCTGTGCAGCGGTCGATCCCGCCTCGCGGATGTGGTACCCGGAGATCGACACGGGGTGCATCAGCGGCATCTCGCGCGAGCACCACTCGATCATGTCGACGACCAGGCGCATCGACGGCACCGGCGGGAAGATCCACTCCTTCTGCGCGATGTACTCCTTGAGGATGTCCGTCTGCACGGTGCCGCGCAGCGCGGAGATCGGCACGCCCTGCTTCTCGCCGACGCACGCGTAGAACGCGAGCAGCATCGCGGCCGGTGCGTTGATCGTCATCGACGTCGAGACGCCGGCCAGGGGGATGCCGGCGAAGAGCGTCTCCATGTCGTCGAGCGAGTCGATCGCGACGCCCTCGCGGCCGACCTCGCCGAGCGACCGCGGATGGTCCGAGTCGTAGCCCATCAGCGTCGGCATGTCGAAGGCGGTCGAGAGACCGGTCTGCCCGTGCTCGAGGAGATAGCGGAACCGCTCGTTCGTCTCCGCCGCCGTGCCGAAGCCGGCGAACTGGCGCATCGTCCACAGCCGCCCGCGATACATCGACGGGTAGACGCCGCGCGTGTACGGATACTCGCCCGGATAGCCGAGGTCGCGCGCGTAGTCGACCTCTGCCGAGCCGGGTGCGTACAGCGGCTCGTTCTCGATTCCCGACATGGTCGAGAACAACTCGCCGGTCCGCTCGGGCGACGTGTCGTACGACTCGTTACGCCACTCGTCGACGCCGTCGACGGAGGCGTCGCGCGGCGACTTCGGGTCCTCCGTCGTCGTCATGCGCGCATTCTCCCAAACGACGTTCCGGACCGTCCGTGAACGTCCGCACGTAACCCTCGAGTCGAGGGTTAGCCACTCGTTCGTGCAGACGACGCGAGGCGGAGCGAGAGACACCCCGTCACCGAAGACACGGGCTCCGCTACGCCGAACCGGTGACCCCGAAACCGCCAAACCGTCACCCAAGAGGGGGATTTTCCGCGAATTCCCCTATCCAGACCCCAATTCGTACCGGTTTCCAACCTGCAAGGGCTTGAGTCCGAACCAGGTTCACGTCGATGAAAGGGCTGGAGATCGCGCACACCCCGTGCGTGAATGGAAATGGCGAGCTTCCCGAAACTGCGGCGTCCTGCGGAGCCCTCGGACATGTCCGAGGGCTTTTGCACGTTCCGCGACCGGGCCGCCATCGCAGCCGTACTCCAGGTTGCAGTGAACACCGCAGTCGCCCCCTCCGAGCTCGCCACTCTCCGGGGCGTCATGGTGTGCCACACACCGAACGCGAACCTGGCGAGGACGCTGCAGGCGTCGCAACCTGCAGCGTCTCTCGTCGGGTCGCCGGTGCTCTCCGAGCGGGTGGCCGCGTGAACGCGCGCCGCATTCGCATCGTCGTCGGAGCGGCAGCATGTCTGCTCGTCGCCTTCGGCGTCCTCCTGCTCGCGGGCAGCGGCAAGCGAGCGGTTACGTCCGGCCAAGCGCAGCTCCCGAGCTGGCCGGAGTCGAACACGCTCGTGCACGTCGCGGGTGGCGGCTCCACGCCACGCGCCTCGGTCACCGTACGCTTCCGCGCCGGCCTCTCGCGCGCGCAGCAGCAGCAGTTGCTCACACGTCTCGGCGCAGTCGAGACGGGATCGATTCCGCAGCTTCATCTGCGCGTCGTCTCCATCGCCGCGACGAAGGCGCAGTCTCTGCTCGAGCGCCTGCGCAAATCGCATGCGGTGGAGACAGCGGCACCGGACGACGTCCGCCAGATCGCAGGCGGCGTCACCGGCACGACGGTCGCTACACAGTGGGCATTGCAGAGGATCAAGTCGGCGAGTGCGTACAAGTCGACAACCATCAAGCGGAGCGTGACGGTTGCGGTACTCGACACAGGTGTCGACGCCAAGCAGTCCGCCCTCGCATCGAAGCTGGCCGGCGGCTACTCCGCGTTCGCCGGCTCGAGCGCGCTGCGCGATCCGAACGGGCACGGCACGTGGATGGCGAGCATCGCGCTTGCCACCGATCCGTCTGCACAGATCATGCCGGTGCGAGTCCTCGACGGCTCCGGCCTCGGCAAGGACAGCGACATCGTCAAGGGTCTCGTCTGGGCCGCCGACCACGGCGCGAACGTCATCCTCATGAGCTTCGCCGGCGCGGGCTACAGCCCTGACCTGCAGCGCGCAATCGACTACGCATGGTCGAAGGGCGCCGTCGTCGTAGCCGCCACCGGCAACAACAGCTCCGCGACGGCGACCTACCCGGCCGGCGACGCCAAGGTCGTCGGCGTCTCGGCCACCGATACGCTCGATCGTCTCTGGACGGGTAGCAACTACGGGCTCGACACGTTCCTCGCCGCCCCCGGTGTCGACGTCCTGGCCGACGCGGTCGGCGGCGGGACGATCGCGGTCACCGGCACCTCCGCATCGGCCGCCCTCGTCGCCGGTGGCGCCGCGCTCCTGCTCGGCGCCGATCCCAAGACAACGAACTCGCTCGTAGTCGGCCGCCTGGCCGCGAGCGCGCACGAGGCCGGCACACGGAGTCAGACCGGCAACGGACGCCTTGACCTCGCCCGGGCGCTCCGCCTGCACACGGTGAAGCCGCTCATTCCGGCCGGCGTCCGCGGCCGGCAGGGCGGCGGCCCCTTCACCGGGCCGTATCTCGCCGCGTCGAGCGCGACGGCGGCGACGCCGACGCAGATCGGCGTCGCGAGCGGCGCGCCCGCGGCGCTCACGCTCCTCAACCCCGTCCCGGCCAACAGCACGATCATCGTCACGGCCGGCATCCCGTCGGTTACGACCGGCGGTGTGTGGTCGGCGACCGACACCGCCGGCGACGCCTACACGGTCGACGCGAACAGGAACACGGCGAACCAGGACCGGGCGGCGATCCTCCGGACATATACGACCGCCGGGCTCCCGACCGGGAGCACGATCACCGTCACCGGCGCCGTGGCCGGGACGGTCGCCATCACCGCCGTGTACGTCCGCGGCATCGTGCAGGCCAGCCCGGTCGACCAGTCGGGGACGAACGGAGCCGCGTCGACGACCGCCTTCACCGTCTCCACCGGGGCGGCGACCACGTCGGCCCCCGACTTCGTCGTGGCAAACGGCCAGCTCACGACGGTCGCCCAGAACTACAACGCTCCCACCTGCACCGTGATGGGCGCCAAGACGAACGGGCAGCAGGCGTTCTATGGGCGAGTCCTCGTCTCCGGCGCGATTCAGACCTGCGCCGCGACGCTCTCGGGTGCCTCGGTGTTCGGTGCCGCCATCGTCGCCTACAAGATCACCTCGCCGACGGGCATCTCCCCGACGACCGCCAACGGCGTTGGCAACACGGTCGTGTTCACGCTCTCGGCCGACGTGCCCGTGAACAGCACCGTCTTCGTCGTCGCCGGCGAGGCCACAGCGACGTTGACCGGCAACTGGAGCGCGACCGACAGCCAGGGCAACACCTACACGCAGGACGTCAACAACAACGCGAGCGCAAACTCGCGACGGACGGGGATCCTGCGCGTGTTCACGACGAAGAAGCTGACCGGCGGAGTCGACACGATCACGGTCACGAAGCCGGTCGCGGGCGCTGCGGCGATGGTCGTGAGCGCCTTCTACGTCCAGGGCGTCATTAGCGGGGCATCCCTCGACGGGACAGGGATGAACAACAGTGCCGGCTCGACCGCGTGGGCCACCGGCAACGCAACGACCACGCAGGCGCTCGACTTCATGGTCGCCGCGGGAACGGTCCCCAGCACGACCGTGACGTTCAACGCTCCGGTCTGCACCCCGGTCGGGTCGAGGGTCACGAACGCCGCCCCGCTCGAGGTGCAGGCTTTCTTCAACCAGGTGACCGCCGCCGGCACGCAGGCCTGCACGGCCACGCTCTCGGCGAGCTCGGCCTTTGGCGGTGCGATCGCCGGCTACAAGATCGACACGACCGCCCCGACGGCCGCGATCACGTACCCGTCGGCGGCCGCGTACGGCCCGGGCTGGACGGGAACGATCACAGGCACCGCCCTCGATGCGGCGGCAGGCTCCGGGATCGACGTCGCCGCCGGGCAGACGCAGCTCTCGATCTACGACCAAACCTCGACTCAGTACTGGACCGGGAGCGGCTGGGGATCGGCGGCCGGGCTCGAGACCTACGTCAACCCGACGACGGGCCCGACCGGCGTCGCGACCGGCACGGCCGAGACGTGGAGCGACACGTTCCCGGCCGCGAACCTTACGACCGGCCACACCTACGTCGTGCACGCGCGGACGACGGACTACGCGGGGAACGTGTCGGGGGTCGCCACGGCGACCTTCCTGTACGACACCACCGCGCCGACGAGCGCGCTGACCGTTGCGTCCGGCACGGGCAACGCCTTCGTCAGCGGCGGGACCACCCTCTACTACAACGGCAACGTCGCCGGCAACTTCCAGCTTCAGGACACCGTCACCGAAACGGGCTCAGGCGTCGCCAACGTCCAGTTCCCGGCTCTGGGCGGCACGACGACGAACTGGACGCACACCACGCAGACGATCGCGATAGCGCCGTACATCACCACGAACAACTTCTCCTGGCTCGCAGGTACCTCGAGCACCCCGACCGAGGGGGTCGTGGCCACCGACAACGCGACGAACGCCGGCACGACGACGCTCAACTTCGTGAACGATCCGAACGCGCCGACGGGAGTCGCGCTGACGGTACCGAGCGACGGCGCGACGATCTCGAACGGGCAGGCGGTCACGGCCACCGCGTCGGATGCCGACTCGGGCGTGCAGCAGGTCGAGTTCCGTTACTGCGCCGGCTGGTCGTGCACGTTCGCCTCGGGCACGTCGATCGGCATCGACCCGAGCTCCCCGTATTCGGTCGCGTGGAACAGCCAGCCGGCGAACGGCACGTACACGATCATCGCCCGCGCCACGGACAATGTCGGCAACACGACCGACTCGTCGACGATCACGGTCACGGTCAACAACGGCGGCGGCGCAACGCCCTCCGTCGACGCGGCGACGAAGGTCACTGCTTCCGCGGCAAGCGGGACGACCCTCACCTGGTCGCAGACGGTCGGCTCGCAGGGGAACCGCATCCTGCTCGTCTCTGCTTCCGAGGAGTTTTCCGCAGCGTGCTCGACGACGAGCGTCACCTACGGCGGCGTCGCGATGATCAAGATCGGAGACACGACGACGACGACGGGGCAGAACGGCGGCAACATGGACTGCGTCAGCCTCTGGTACATGCTCAACCCGCCGACCGGAACGGCCAACGTCGTGGCGACGCTGACGCCGAGCACGACCACCGCGCTGTCGGGCGGAGGCGTCGTCATCTACAACGCGAAGCAGGCCGCTCCGGACGCGAGCAATACGGGCCTGAACGAGCTCGGAGGCGCCACCGTGACCCTCACGACGACCACGCCGAACTCGCTGGTCGTCGACGCGTACTCGAGCGGAAACACCCTCACGAATCTCGCGCCCGTCGCTCCGCAGACCGTGATCCTTACGGCGGACGGGAACGCGACCGAGTCGATCGGCATGAGCTCCAAGCCGATCGCCGTCCCCGGCTCGACGACGATGTCCTGGACACATACCGGCCCGCCGGTCGAGAACCGCAGCGTGATCGCGGCGGCGGCGTTCTCGATCGAGACGACGCCGCCGACCAGTGCGCTCTCGTTCAACGAGTTGACGGGCGGCGGCGCCCAGTTCGAGCAGAGCACCGGGGCCCACGCGTGGACGTACTACTACAACCCGCTCTTGGGCGGGACGTTCACGATGACGGACGCCGCCGCCGACGAGTCGGGGATCTCCGGGGTCGAGTTCCCGGACATCACGACGGCCGGGTTCACCGGGACGGGCCTGCGCGACCCCACTTCCCCGTACACGTCCAACACGTACACGTTCGATCTCACGAACATAGCGCCGCCGCCTTCGAAGAAGGTCACCGCCTTCGACATCTACGGCAACTCCACGGCGGAGACGCTCACCTTCGTCAGCGACACGACCGCGCCGACCGGCGGCGCCTTCACCGCCAACGGCCAGGCAGCGAGCGTGGGCGGCACGTCGAGCTACATCACCAGCGGCACCAACCTCGCGATCAACAGCCGCACCGACTACAGCGAGGCGCAAAGCGGGGCCGCGTCCGGACTCGCGAGCTCGATTCTGACGATGGCGACCGGGACGCTGTCGGCCAACACCTGCAGCGCATACGGCGCCCCCGCCACGATCACCGGCATGACCAGCCAGACGGTCGCCAGCGGCCA
>Ga0265325_10002172_pt1 | contig 13366 bp, 11 predicted proteins | sample 41420metaG_FD_202090 | JGI IMG/M metagenome (GOLD analysis project Ga0265325, IMG submission 202090) | Rhizosphere microbial communities from Carex aquatilis grown in University of Washington, Seatle, WA, United States - 4-14-20 metaG | ecosystem: Host-associated > Plants > Roots > Rhizosphere...
TGTCGTCTTCGCCGGCTTCGAGCACTGAAGCAGCGATCTTCTTGCCTTTGGCGAGCAAAGCCTCGAGCGTCTTCACCATGGCGTGGCCCGCGGTCATCGCGGTGCGCGACCCGACCGAGGCATAGCCCGCGATCTCGTGGGCGCTGTCGCCATGGGCGTGGCCGACTTGCTCGGCCTTGATGCCGAGCCGTTCGGCGACCAGCCGCGGAAAGATCGTGGCGTGGCTCTGGCCGGTCGACTGCACATTCATCGTGAACATCATGCGTTCGCCGCCGGGGAACGATACTCGGGTGCCTTCGGTCGGCGCGCCGCCGGAGTGCTCCAGCACGAAGCAGACGCCAAGCCCGCGCAGCAGGCCTTTCCTCTTCGACTCGCGTTTGCGCGCCTTGAAGCCGTCATAGTCGGCAAGCTTCAATCCCATGTCGACTACTGTGGCGAAATCGCCGCTGTCGTATGTGGTGCCGATCGATGTCTTGTACGGCATCGCCTTCTTCGAGATCAGGTTGCGCTTGCGCAGCTTGACCGGATCGATCCCGGTGATGCGCGCCGCTTCGTCGACCACGCGTTCCAGGCAATAGCTCGCCTCCGGACGGCCCGCGCCGCGATAGGGCGCCGTCGGCGTTGCGTGTGTGAAGACGCATTTCGACTGCACGTCGAGCAGCTTGATGTCATACATGCCGGGCAGGCAGCGCGTCATGTTGGCGGTGTGGATGTTGGCGCCGACCGCGCCGACATAGGCGCCGAGGCTGCCGTAGTGACGCTGGCGGTACGCCAGGAACTTGCCCTTGTCGTCGAGCGCGAGCTCGACGTCGCTCACTGCATCGCGGGCGTGATTGTCGCTGACGAACGATTCGTTGCGGCCCGACATCCAATGCACCGGACGGCCCACCTTCTTCGCTCCGACCAGCATCGCGACGTATTCCGGATACGGCCCGGTCTTGAGACCGAAGGCACCGCCGACATCCTCGGTGGTGACGCGGATTTTCGCCGGGGGGATGCCCATCACTCCGGCCATGGCGTCGCGCATCACGCGGGCGCCCTGCGAACAGACACGCAGATGATACGAGTCGTTGGTCTTGTCGTGGCTCGCGGTGCCACCGCGCGGCTCTATCGAGGCGACGTTGATGCGCTGGTGCACCAGTGAGACCCGCGCGACGTGGGCAGCGGATTTGATCGCCTCGTCGACCTTCGCCGCCATCTCGTCGGGGTTGGCGGCAAGCCCAGGCCAGTCGACCGCGATGTTGCCGGGCGCCTGTTCCCACACCAGCGGTGCCCCGGGCTTCATTGCTTCGCGCAGATCGCTGACCGACGGCAAGGGCGCGTAGTCGACCGCGACAGCCTCCGCGCCGTCCTGCGCCGCCGCGAAAGTCTCGCCAATCACCATGGCAACTGGTTCGCCGATGTGGCGCACCCGCTCGCCTGCCAGTGACGGCCGCGCCGGCATGATCAGCTTGCCGCCGTTCCTGCCGGCAACCGGCGGATGCTGCGAAAGATTGCCGGCATTCGCTTCCTTGAGATCGGCCGCTGTGATCACTGCCACGACGCCCTTGATCGCCAACGCCGTTTGCGTGTCGATCGACTTGATGTCGGCGCAGGCATGCGGCGATCGTACGAAGCACGCATAGGCCTGGTTCGGCAACGGCGCATCGGCCATATAGCGGCCGGCGCCGCGCAACAGATAGTCGTCTTCGACGCGTTTGGTGGGCGAGTGGGGCGTCTGCGTGTCCATGTCGGCTAGGGCTTTCCAGGAAGGGCGGGTAAGCTCGAAGGGAATTTAGAAATAACGGCCGCAATCCGATCGTGCAATGACCCAGGACATGACCGCCTCGAAGCCCATCGGCCTCGGCATCGCGGGCCTCGGCATGGCCGGCGCGGTCATGGTACACGCCGCGGCGGCCCATCCCGACTTCGTGCTGAAGGGGGCCGCCGACCCGCATCCGGGACCGCGCGAGGCCTTCGCCAAGGATCACAACGCCCGCGCCTATGAAGACGTCAGGATGCTGGTGCGCGACCCGGCCATCCAGGTGGTCTACATCGCCACCCCGCACCAGTTTCACGCGCCGCACGCGATCCTTGCTGCCGAGCACGGCAAGCATGTCATCCTGGAAAAACCGATGGCGCTGACGCTCGCCGAGTGCGACGCCATCATCGCCGCAGTCGAACGCCATAAGGTCCAGCTCGTCATCGGCCACACCCATGCGTTCGATCCTGCGGTGCGGCTGATGCGCGACATCATCGCCCGCGGCGAGCTGGGCAGGCTCGGCCTGATCCACAGCTTCAACTACACGAGCTATCTCTATCGCCCGCGCCGGCCGGAGGAGCTCGACACCGCGCAGGGCGGCGGCATTATGTTCAATCAGGTCCCGCACCAGATCGACACGGTGAGGCTGTTGGCCGGCTCGCCGATCCGGAGCGTGCGGGCGCACACCACCGCGCTCGATCCGGCGCGGCCCACCGAGGCAAGCTGCGCGGCGCTCCTGCAATTCGACAACGGCGCGGCGGCCTCGCTGGTCTACAGCGGCTACGATCATTTCGATTCCGACGAACTGCATTTCAACGTCAGCGAACGCGGTGCTGCCAAAAAAATAGACCACGGCTTCGCGCGCCGTACGCTGGCCGCGGTCGTCGACGAAGCGCGCGCCCGCACCGAGAGCTTTGCTTATGGCAGCTCTGGCGGAGCGTTGCCGCCGCACCAGCCGCACTTCGGCGTCACCATCGTCACGTGCGCGCAGGGCGACATGAGGGCGTCGGCCGATGGCGTCACGGTGTATGATCGCGACGGCATGCGGGAGATTTCGCTTCCTCGCGGCGATAGCATGCCCGGCCGCAGCGAAGTCCTGGACGACATGCGGCTTGCCATCAGCTCGGGCGATCGGCCGGTACATGATGGTCACTGGGGCCGCGCCACCGTCGAGGCGGCGCTTGCGATCCTGCAATCGGCTCGCGAGGGCCGTGAGATCGTCCTGCGATGAGGCGGGCTAAACGCCGGTGCGGAAGCGCGTCATGACCACGATGATCGCAATCTGCATCAGGCCCTGGGCTGCGACCGCATAGAAGTATCGCGACATCCAGGTCCTGATCCACGCCATGTCCGGCGCGGCCTTCTGCAATTCCAAACAGACCAGCACGTTGATCGGCGTCAGGAAGCCGAGCCCCTGGACCGTCATCAGCGTGACCAGCGTCAGCGCCGCCGCGACCCAGCCGTAGGCCGGCCAGGGCAATGCTGTGTAGCCGAGCAGCACGGCGAGATACCAGCCGGTGGTTCCGGCGATGATCGATATCGTCGGAAAGAGGTAAAGCAATTTCGGCGTCAGCCGCCGCACGATCTCGCGCCGCACCGGAATATCGACCCGCCGCAGGATTGGCCCGAGCACGAAGCCCATGAACAGGTCGATGCCGGTCCATAACAGGCTGGTGGAGACATGGATGAAGTTCAGCAGCCAGAAATTGCCGATCTCGATGGCAGCGATCATCACGCCGAGCGCGATCAGCGCGCAGCCCAGGTAGTTCCAGCGCACCAGGCTTTCCGGTGCCGCGACGGCGGTAATGGTCATGACGGTGCAAGCCTAGCACGGTGGACGAATTGGCAAGATAGATATAGATCAAGCCGACGATGCCGCCCCGCCGGGGCGCGGCATCGCTGGAGCCTGACATGCGCAATTCGTCCCGCAAGCGCGGCCAAGCCAACGGCAACGGCCGTCTCATCGTCGAGGATCGCGAGAATTTGACGTTCTCGGTCCACCGCAAGGTGTTCGTCTCGCCGGAGGTGCTTGAGAGCGAGAACCGATCCATTTTCGACAAGTGCTGGATCTACGTCGGCCATGCTTCCGAGGTCAAAAACCCCGGCGATTTCCGCACCCGCCACGTGGCCGGTCGGCCGATGATCTTTTGCCGCGACCGGCAAGGCACCGTGCGAGCGCTGTTCAATGTCTGCCGCCACCGGGGTGCGCTGGTGTGCCGCGAGCGCGAGGGCAACACGCGGCAGTTCTACTGCATCTATCACGGCTGGTCGTACAACATCGACGGCTCAATCAAAGGCATTCCCGGCGACGAGGCTTATCCGCCGGGCTTCGACAAGCAGGGCAAGGGCCTCGTCCCTGCGCCGCGGCTCGAGCACTACAAGGATTTCTACTTTCTCAATCTCGACAAGGATGCCGTCGACCTTCACACCTATCTCGCCGGCGCCAAGGACTATATCGATCTGGTCGTCGACCAATCGCCGTCCGGAAAGATGGAAATCATCTCCGGTGTGCAGGAATACGACATCAAGGCGAACTGGAAGCTGCTGGTCGAGAACTCGGTCGACGACTATCACCTCGTCACCACGCATTCGACCTGGCTGAACTACATGCGCAACTCCGGCGTCAACATCACCCCGGCCAAGGGCCACATGCTGCCGACCAAGGGCTTCGGCAAGGATTTGGGCAATGGCCATCTCACCACCGACAATCCGAACTATCGCGGGCGGCCGGTGGCGCGCTGGATTTCGGTCTTTGGCGAGGACGCCAAGACCGACATCGATGCGATCCGCAAAGAGCTGGTCGAGCGGCTTGGCGAGGCGAGGGCGGCACGCGTCGCCGACACCAACCGCAATCTCTGCATCTTCCCCAATCTCGTCATCAACGACGGGTCGTCGGTGACGGTGCGGCACTTCACGCCGGTCGCGCCCGACCTCATGCACGTCACCGCCTGGGCGCTCGGCCCGGTGGAGGAAACCGAGGCGCAGCGCGCGCGCCGGCTGCATGCCTTCCTGACGTTCTACGGCCCCGGCGGCTTTGCCACGCCCGATGACGTCGCGGCGCTGGAGCTGGCGCAGCAGGGCTATGCCGCCTGGCGTGAGGTGCCGTGGACCGATTTGTCCCGCGGTATGGGCAACAGCCAGGAGCAGCTTGCCACCGACGAAGGCCATCTTCGCGTGTTCTGGCGCAAGTGGAGCTCGCTGGTGGAGGAGGGCGCCGCCGCATGAACGCGCCGCTCGACCCCGCTTCCACGGTGACGCGCGCCGAGGTGGAAGACCTGCTCTACCACGAGGCCGATCTGCTCGATAACTGGAAGCTCGACGACTGGCTCAAACTGCTCACGGATACGGCGGAGTATTACGTGCCGCCGAACGACAAGCCGGAGGGCGATCACCGTTTCACGTTGTTCACCGTCGCCGACGACATCGTGAGGCTGCGCGAGCGCATCATCCGCCTGAACGACCCGAACTGCCACGCCGAGTATCCGCCCTCGCGCACCCGCCGCCTGATCACCAACGTGCGTATCACCGGCAGCGAAGGCGATCTGATCCTGGTCAGCGCCAATTTCGCGATCTTTCGCCACCGCAGGAACGAAGCCGCACCACGGCAGTTCATCGGCCGCTATCGCTACAAGCTCAAGCAGACCGGCGCGGGCCTGAGGATCCAGGAACGCCGCGCCATCCTCGACGCCGAGGAGCTGGGGGCTATGGGCGCGGTGAGTTTTTTGCTTTAGTCCTCTGCATTTGCCCTCATCCTTCGAGACGCGCGCAAGAGCGCGCTCCTCAGGACGAGGGCTTCCGTTCCGCCTCATGGTGAGGAGCGGCCCGTTAGCGCGTTTACGCGCGTCTTCGACGCGCTATGGGCTGCGTCTCGGACCATGGGGCGGCCACAAAAGGGGGGTGAAATGCCCAATCCGCTCGCGATCGACGCCCACGCGCACATCTGCACCGAAGAGACCATGAATCTCCTCAACAAGGAGATTCCCAAGGTCGCGTCGGCGTTGAAGGAATACGAAAAGGATGTGTTCGAGTGGAGCGTCTGCGGCATTCCCTATCGGCCGCTGCCGCTCGGCGGCTTCGACATCGAGCAACGGCTCAAGGACATGAAGGCTTCCGATGTTGACATGCAAGTGCTGTCGAACACGCCGCAGACGTTCCTCTACAACCAGGACGCCGGGCTGACGACGGCGGCCTGCGTCATCCAGAACGATCAGATCGCCAAGCACGTGCGGGATTATCCGAAGAGCTTCTACGGCATCGCCACGCTGCCAATGCAGGCACCGAAAGCCGCCGCCGACGAGCTTGAGCGCGCCGTCTCAAAACTCAACCTCAAGGGCATGCAGATCGGCTCCAACATCAACGGCAAGAACCTGGACGAGCCGGAATTTGAGCCGGTGTGGCAGGTGGCGAACGCGCACAACGCATTCTGCATGGTGCATCCAAACAACGTCGCCGGCATCGAACGGATGAAGAACTATTATCTCAACAACCTGATCGGCAATCCGCTCGACACCACCATCGCCGCGGCTTGTCTGGTGTTCGGTGGCGTGATCGAGCGCTACCCCAACATCCGCTTCTACATGGTGCATGGCGGTGGTTTCACGCCATACCAGGCCGGCCGCTGGCAGCATGGCTGGCACGTCCGCCCCGAGCCGAAAAAGAACCTCAAGGTGCCGCCGGCCGAAACCATCCGAACCTTCTATTGGGACACCATCCTGCACTCCAAGCCGCAGCTCGAATTCCTGGTGCGGGAGTTCGGCGCCGCCCACATCATCCTCGGCAGCGATTATCCCTACGACATGGGCACATTCGAATGCGCGCGGCAGGTCAAGGCGCTGTCCTGCGGCGAGCTCGACAAGGTGACCATGCTCAACGGCCTGGTGCAGAAGCTGCTCGCCGGAGTGAACTGATGGCGCAGGCGCGCGTTGCCGCGGGCGCCATTGCAGTCTTCGTCAAAGACGCGATGTTGGCCGTCGGCCTGCCCGCCGCCGATGCGGCGAAGGTCGCCGAGTTGATGCTGGAGGCCGACCTCGCCGGTGCCGATGCCCACGGCGTCTTCCGCCTGCCGCAATACATCCGGCGCATCAAGGCCGGCGGCGTCAACCCGAAGCCGAACATCAAGGTCGAACAAACCGCGCCGGCGACCGCCATCGTCGACGGCGACAACGGCATGGGCCATCTGGTGATGCAGCGCGTCGCCGATACCGCCATCGCCTTGGCGAAGGAGACCGGTGTGGCCTGGGTCGGTGCGCGGCGAAGCAATCACGCCGGCGCTGCCGGCACCTACGCGGCGATGGCCCTGCCGCACGACATGATCGGCATCTACTCCGCGGTCGCCAACGCCAACCACATGCCAGTCTGGGGCGCCGCCGAAAGCCTGCTCAGCACCAATCCGATTGCGGTGGCGGTGCCGGCCGGAGCGGAGCCGCCGGTGGTGCTCGACATTGCCACCACGGTGGTCTCCTACGGAACGGTGAAAGCCGCCAAGCTGCAGGGTAAGCCGATCCCGGAGGGTTGGATGGTCAGCGCCAAGGACGGCCGGCCGGTGACCGATTCCGCCAAGAGCGGCGAAGGCCTGCTGCTGCCGATCGGCGGTCACAAGGGCTCGGGCCTCGCGCTGGTGCTGGGCCTGCTGGCTGGCGTGCTGAACGGCGCTGCCTTCGGCCGCGAGGTGGTCGACTTTAACGCCGACGACGAGAGTGCATGCAACACCGGGCATTTCATCATCGCGCTCGACGTTTCGCGGTTTCTGCCGGTCGCGGCGTTCAAGGCGGAGATCGACCGCCAGCTCCGCGATCTGAAGTCGTCGAAGGTGCTGCCGGGCTTCGAAGCGATCCGCTTGCCGGGAGAGCAGCGCATGGCTCGCCGTGCCGACCGTGCGGCCCACGGCGTGCCGGTGTTCCCCGAGGTGGTCGCGCAGCTCGATTTGCTGGCGGTGGAGCTTTCGATCAAGCCGCTCCGGGGGCGGCGTTAACGGTCACCCGGGGTCTCTTTTCGCCCTCACCCTGAGGAGCGCGCTTTTGCGCGCGTCTCGAAGGGCGAGGGCGGTCCGGCGCCGTGGTCATCCTTCGAGACGCATCGCTTCGCGATGCTCCTCAGGACGAGGTCTTAGTAGTTCTTTGCAGTCGCCCGAATGCCGGCGCTACCTCGGCGCCATCGCGGCGCGGACGCGCTCGACCGTTTCGGAGGGCGTCTTGTAGATGTCGGCGATTAGCGCCGCGACCTGCACGCCCGACAGCGGATCGATCTCGATCTTCAGCTTGTCCGCTTCGGCGAGGAAATCCCTGTCCTTCATTGTCGCGTCGAAGGCACGCCGCATGGCATCGACGCGCGCGGCCGGCACGTTCGGCGGCATGAAGAACGGCCGCCCGAACTCGAGCCGCGCCAGCGCAAGGTTGAGCGCCTGCCGCTGCTCCTCGGTCTTGGCCTGGTCGAGGATCAACGGCACGTCGGGCATTTCCGGATGCTTGCGCAACGCCCATTGCGCCAGGATGTGGATCTTCTTTTCCTTGATCCACGGCTCAGCGATGGCCTTGAGCGTTGACCAGTTCGCCCAGGTGCCGTGCACCTCACCGCGCTCCATGGCGAGATGGATTTTTGGCGTCGCCTCGTAGCCCGTGATGATCTTGAACTTCCAGCCGAACAACTTTTCTGCGAGCTTGGGGTAGTCGTACTGGGTCGAGCCGGGCGCCTGCGCGCCGACGATCATCTCCTTGGTCGCCAAGTCGTCGAGCGTCATGATCGGCGAGGCGTGCCAGACGTACATCGCCTGGGTTTCGCGGTTGGTGCTGCCGATCCAGTTGATCTTCGTCGCCTCGAAGCGCGCGCCGGTGGGTTGCAGCAGCGGCGTGGTCGGCAGGCCGTTGAACGACGCACCGATCGCCGTGCCGTCGAACGGTCCTGCGGCGTAAAGCTGGTTAGTCATGGTCAGCGAACCGGCGCCCGGCTGGTTCTGCACGATCACGTTCGGATTGCCCGGAATGTATTTCGGCAGATAGCGAGCCAGCAGCCGGGCGTTGATGTCGTAGCCCGAGCCGACGCCCACGCCGACCACGATGCGCACCACCTTGCCTTTGTAGAAGGCAGCGACCTCGTCTTGTGCCGCCGCCGGCGCCGCGATCGCCAGCAGCACAAGAGATGCCAGCAGCGTCCGTTTCATCTCAATTCTGCTTTGCGCCGTACCACATGCGCCGCAGCACGTCGTCGTGCTTGAGGAAATGATGCCGCAGCGCCGCCACGACATGGACGATCAGCAGCACCAGCAGCGTGTAGGCCATGTACTTGTGCCAATCCTCCAGCAGGCGGTGCATCGCCCGGTCCTGGCTCACATAGATGAGCGGGACCGGCAGACCGAAGGCATCCTTGGTGAAGGGGGCGCGGACGGTGCCGGCCAGCGCCCAGCCCAGCAGTGTGGTGACGAACATCAGGACATACAGCCCGTAATGGCTGATATGGGCCGACAGCCGCTCCCAGTGCGGCATGTCGGTCGGCAGCACCGGCACCGCATGGGTCCAGCGCCACAGCAGCCGCAGCACCAGAAGCACCAGGAAATCATAGCCAAGCGCGGCGTGCCCGGCGTAGTGCTCGAGCCGCACCGGCCCGCGCGGTGCCAGATGCGTCATCCACCAGCCGTGGCCGAGCAGCAGCAGGATCAGGATCGCACCGATCCAGTGCAGCAATTTCGCAGGCCATCCCCAGTTGTTGTCAGTGTTCGCGATCATTTCGTTTCCAGAGTTGTTTTTGCTGGGCGCATTCTGCACGCGCTGGCCGGCATTGTCGCGGCACGGCGTTTTGAATTGGTCCAAAGTTTGAACCTACGCGGTTCGCCTTTCCTCGTCCGGATCGAGCGGCAGTTTGACCGGCTGCTTGCGCTTCGCCGAAAGATCCAGAGCCTTGGTCAGCATCAGGTTGTTGTGCGCCTCCTCGACGGTGGCGGCCGGCGTCGGCAGCCCAAGGGCCACGCGATTGAGCCAGGACATCGTTTCGTCCGCCATCGGCCCGCGCAGCTCGCCGAGCGCCATGTCGCCCGGCGGGTAGCTTCCGAGGAAATCGACCAGCCGGCTTTGGTCCGGCGCATAGCCCTCGCCCTGCGGCTTGCTCACCGCCAGCACCATGTCGCGATGGGTGTCGTCGATGGTCAGCACGCCGTCGGTGCCGACGATGCCGACCTCGAGCGAATAGACCGCGCCGGGCCACGTCACCGGCAGCGCCCAGGAGATGTTGAGATGGTAGACGCTGTTGTCCGCCATCATGATCATGCCGGCGGTGGCGTCGATCCCCTGGTAGAGCGGCCCCAGGACCTTGTCGATCGAACGGGCGTAGCATTCGACCGGCGTCTTCTTTTCCAGGTACCACATGCACATATCGAGCGCGTGGGTGCCCGAGATTACCATCGGCGAGATCGTTGTCGGATCGTCGGTGCGCTTGTAGTTGTCGATGGCGACCAGGCGGTTCATGAATGCGCGCGAGGTGACGAGCGTGACGTCGCCCAGAGCACCGCTTCGCACTTTTTCCTTGCCGGCCAGCCACTTCCTCCGGAAGCGCTGGGTGTAGCCCACCACCGCGTCGACCTTGGCATCCTTGATCGCCTTGAGCACCTTGGCTGACTGCGCCAAATCGGTCGCCAGCGGCTTCTCGATCAACAGCGGAATGCCGCGCTCCACCGCCGCCATGATCGGCGCGACATGCAGATGCTCATCGGTGGCGATGATCGCCGCCGTCACCTCCGGCCGCTTCAGCAGTTCGACGTGGCTCTGCGTGACGAAATCGGCGCCGACCCTCGGCGCCACCTCGCCGGCACGGTTCGGATTCTTCTCGGCGAGCCCGATCCATTTCACCGCGGGATGGCGGTTCGCCACCTCGCCGCGGAACAGCCCAACCCGCCCACCGCCGATGATGGCAAGCCCGATCTCCTGCGCCTGCGGTCTCATTTCTTCATCGCCGGATTGTCGCCCTTGCGGAACTTGGCCTTGAAGTCCGCCACCGCGGCGATCGTCTCGTTGGTCAGCGGCAGGTCGACGGTCTCGTTCCGGTCGGCCGACAGGTCGGCCGCCGTATAAGTCTCCATCACCACGCGTGCGCTTTCCGGCGTCACCATCACCGGCTTGTTCTGAATGCAGGCCTCGACGAAATGGATGGTCTCCGGCCCCATACCGCCGGCGAACACATGATCGACCTGCTCGCCCGGCATGGTCGACATCGGGAACACCTGGCCGGTCTTCTCGGTGTTGAGCCAGTGGTCGCGCGCAGTGTCGTCGAGCACCAGCGCGCCGTCGGTGCCGGTGATCTCGATCCAGGTCGAGCAGTAGTTCGGAAAGCTCTCCGGGAAATTCCAGCCGCCGCCGATCATCACCACCACGCCGTTGTCCATCGTCACCGTGGTGAACATCACGTCGTGCGAGCCGTTGATCGGCTCCATGTAGCCGTAGGCGCCTTGTGAGTAGACCCGCACCGGCTTCGCGGGCTCCAAGAGCCACATCACGAAATCGAGATCGTGCGTGCTCTCCATCACCACCGGCGACAGCCGCACCCGGCTCGCGATCTTCTTGCCCAGCGCCCGCGACAGATGCCGGCTGACCAGCACCGACACCACCTTGCCGAGCGTGCCGTCGACGATCTTCTTCTTGGCATAGGCGATCTTGGGATTGAAGCGCTGCGAATAGCCGATGGTGAATTTCAGGTTGTTGCGTTTGGCGAGCATGATCAGCTCGTCGGCCTCCCACAGCTCCAGCGCGATCGGCTTCTCCAGCATCACGTGCTTGCCGGAGCGCAGGCAGTCGCGGGCGATCGGATAATGGTTCGACTCCGGCGTGGTCGAGATGAACACCACCGAGATGTTGTCGTTCTTGATGATGTCCTGGTAGTCGAGCGTCGCGGTCGCGGGCTTGTAGCGCGCCTTCAGCTCCGCGAGGCGGTCCGGCTTGATGTCGCAGATGTGCAGCTTGTCGACCAGCGCGGTTCGCGACAGCGTCTCCACCCGCGTTCCCCCGACCCAACCCACGCCGATGGCGCCGACCTCGACCGTCTTCACGCTTCCATCCCTTCGATAGTTTCGCGGCGCATAAAGACCACGCCAGCGCGGTGTCCGCAATCCTGGCTAGGAGACCGCCTTATATCCAAATACGCGGGCGGCGAACTGCGGATAGACCTCGGCCAGCTCCGGCGCCACCACCTGCCGCATCAGCCGCAGCGTCTCTGCCGACGGCGCCGGCGTCACCGGCACATCGGGCGGGCGGTCGAACTCGAAGCCGGTGTTGACGATCACCTCGGCGAGCGTATGGCCCGGATGCACGCTTTCGAGCCGGAACCGCCTCGCGTCCTGGTCGAACGAGAACAGACAGCGGTTGGTGATCAGAGCGATCGGGCCGCCGGTGCGATAGACATTGTCGTCGCTCGCGCCCGGCGCGCTGACATAGGACACCTTCGACACCAGCGTGCGCTTGGAATGCTCAGTGCGGAACAGGATCACCTTGGGCACGACGAAATAGAGGTACGACGAGCCGAACGAGCCGGGAAACCGCGCGGTCGGATGATTGTGTTCGCCGATGCTGACGAGATTGACATTGCCCTCGCCGTCGATCTCGCCGCCCGAAAGGAAAAACACATCGATGCGGCCCTGGCCGGCGCAATCGAACAATTCGCGGCCGCCGTCGGTCCAGAACGTGTGCTTGGCACTGCCGAGCAGCGAAACGTATGGCCGGCCGAGATTGAGCTCGTCGCCGCGCGCGCGCGCCAGAAGCGCCGCCGTTGCCGGGATCGGTGAGGCGTTGCCGACCGCCACATGCCGCACGTCGCAGATCAGATCGGCGACCACCGAGGCCAGCAGTTCCTCGTCTCGGAATTCGGTCACGCCGCCTTCCGCTCGTAGACATGTTGATCGAGGTATCTCTTGAATCCATCCTCGGTCGCTGCAAGCTTGACGTATTCCTTCAGATGCTCGGCGTCCCACGCGTAGTGATCCGGCAGCGGCAGCGGCCAACAGCCGCGCTCGACCACCGCGACAGACTCGACATAGAAGCCGGGCAGCGCGCCGGCGGCGAGCGTCTTGTCCTCGAGCAGGTTGCCGTCGTGAAGTTTCTCGACCGTGACCACGGTGCGCTCGGCTGCATGCGCCATCGTGATCAGCTCGCGTTGCCGACCGATCCAGACATTGCCGTCGCGGTCGGCAAACGGCGCATGAAACAACGCAACATCCGGTTTGATCGCCGGCAGCAGCACGATCGGGTCGGCTTGGCTTGAAGAATCTTCGCCGAACGGATTGTCGATCACCTTCCAGTCCGAACGATTCTTCAGTACGTCGGTGCCAAGCAGCCCGCGCAGCGGCATGAACGGCACGCCCTTCTCCGAGGCTTGGAACGCGGCGTGCAGCGCCGGGCAGGTTGCGTCCTTCATGCGGATCGCGCCCGACAGGATCGCTGCCGTGAAGCGCGGCGCGAGGCCGAACTCGCCCATGCTGACGGCGGAGGTCTCGATCGTGTCGACGCAGCCCGCGCCGATCAGCAGGTCGGCTTGCAGACTCGATGTCGGCAGCGCGATCAGATGCAGGTTTTTGATGCCGCGACGGATGAGCGCCCGCGTTGCCGCCATGGCGACCCCGGAGCTTTCGCGCGGCACTGCCAGCACGCAGCC
>Ga0265325_10002174_pt1 | contig 13358 bp, 11 predicted proteins | sample 41420metaG_FD_202090 | JGI IMG/M metagenome (GOLD analysis project Ga0265325, IMG submission 202090) | Rhizosphere microbial communities from Carex aquatilis grown in University of Washington, Seatle, WA, United States - 4-14-20 metaG | ecosystem: Host-associated > Plants > Roots > Rhizosphere...
TTGATGTGATCGGCGCCCAGCGCCGTAATCGCAGCGTCGAGCGTTCCCGACTGCTGATCGGCTGCCAGAGCCGCAGTCGCCGCTGCAGCCGCCAGAACGAGCATAAGAATTCCCCATCTGCGCATCAAATCCTCCCCATACTGACGATAAATTTCTGGATATTTCGCTACAGCTGTTGAATCGGAAAGCGCTCGTTCTCGCTACTCGATCGCACTCCTGGTTGATTCACATGGCGGACACGTGGTCCGTGGTGAATAGCCCTTGAAGACAAATTTGTAAGCGCCCGAGGCAGGGGTTTTTCCATCCGGGCCGGTCAATTCGGCCTGGACCTCGTAGATGTTTCCCTTGTGGTCGGACGCGATCTGGTGGCCGGGCGGATGCGCTTGCGCGGCGCCGATATCGAAGGAGCCCAGCACCTCAAGCGTCTTGCGGTTCAGAATGTAAGTCACGGGAGTTCCCCCCACGTAGAGAAAGCGCTGGTCCGGGGAGAAGGCGGCAGACCTGGCTTGCAGAGGAAACTTACTGTCGAGGCCCACATACTGCTCCGCCAGGAATTTTCCCCCGACCGTGAACACCTGAACCCTCTTGTTGCCGCGATCGGAGATGTATACAAGCCCGTCGTCCGAGATGATCACGTCATGCGGCACCGCAAATTGCTGGAGCGCGGGCCAGATGCCGCATACCACCGGACAAAATTCGTTCGGCGGAGCCGGTGGCACGGCGGGGCGCGCGTCCATATCGAGCGGCTTGTTGCCATAGGCGCCAAACATCCGCTTGAACGCGCCGGTCTCGGCGTCGTACACCATCACGCGGCTGTTGCCATAGCCATCGGTGACGAAGAGTTCGTTCGTCTTGGGATAGACGCGCAGGCCCGTGGCCCCGCGCAGCACCTCCGTCGCATTGCTCCCGGTCTGGCCGCTCTTCCCGATGGCCATCACGAACTTGCCCTCTTTGGTGAACTTGAGAATCTGGTTGTCGTTGGGCAGATTCGCCGGGTTGTTCTCCGTGCCGTCAGCGTTGCCGATAATCCAGACGAAGCCTTTGTAGTCGACATTGATGCTGTGCTCGTTCGACGGCCATTGATATCCGGGGCCGCTTTCCCCGCCCCAGCCCTGGATGAAGTTGCCGTCATTGTCGAACTCAATCACCGGTGGCGCGGGCGTGGATGTGAGATCGGGCGCCGTCGAGCGGGGATGCGCGAGGGCGCGCGGGCGGCTCAAGACCCAGACATGATCTTTGTCGTCGATGGCTACGGCGGAGCCAAATCCCATCCGCCACTTCGATGGCAGCTTGGGCCAGCTGGGGTCCATCTGGAATTGCGGCAAACCGCCCTCGCCAATATGCGGCGTATCTATCGGCGCGGCGTGCCCGGAGACGGGTTGCCACAAGCGCGGTATCGCGCACACCAACAGCGCTGCGGACAACGCGATCGGCAGTGTGAGCTTCATAAATTCTCCTTAAGCGATTGAACGAACGCCGGCGGCAACCGGTTGCGAACGTTGCGACGCCTTTTGGTGGTGGAAGATTCCGGGCAAAGTATCGCGCAAGACGATTATTAAGACAATACAAGTGAGCGCCGCACACTCTTCAGAGTCGCAAAGTTTTCCTGAAGGCTTCTGTCCGAAGGTAGAACGAAGGCTTGTTATCTGTTTCGAACTGCTACAACAGGTGCGCTTGACACAGAGGCCGGTTGGACGTAAAAACCTCCATATGCAGCAGGAATCTACGCCTCTCACCGAATCCGACAGTCAATCAACAACACAAGGCGAAGACAGATTTGCCGTCGGCTGGCGGAAGCTTACGCGCGAAGAATTCGTCGAGGCTATCAGCGCGGCTGTGCTGGATACGGTGCAAAAGCACGAGTCAGAGCAGGCCGCAAAATCGCGTGACACCCGCCAGGCCCCCCCCCTGAACCGCCACTGTAAGCTTTTTGCTCCTCTTGTGGTTCCAACATTTGCCGTCAGGTTTTAGTCAACGCGGGTAGCGAAGATGGCTGACGGGGATGGGCGGCTTCCTGCCGTTCGATCCAGACGAGCAGCAGCAGCGCGGGCAGTGTAACCACGGTCGTAAGCAGAAAGAAGTGAACCCAACCGACGCGTTCGGCGAGCACTCCGCTCGACGATGCCACCATCGTGCGGCCGACTACCGCAAGCGACGAGAGCAGCGCGTACTGCGTCGCTGTGAATGCAGGGGAACAAAGACTCGAAAGGTAGCCCACCAGCGCCGTGCCGGCCATCGCCCCGGTCACGTTTTCGGCCGTCACACACAGCGCGAGATAGGGCAGCTTGTGGCCGCCCACCACTTGCAGCACGTAGAATAAATTTCCCGCCGATTGCAGCAGGCCGCATACCATCAGCGAGCGCAGAATCCCGAAGCGGGCCGTCACAACTCCGCCAGCGAGCGCTCCTACGACGGTCGCGAAGAAACCAACCAGCTTCGACATGGCGGCGATTTCGTCCAGCGAGAATCCCAGCGAGATGTAGAGCGGCGTCGCCATGATGCCCGCCATGGCCTCGCCGAGTTTGTAGCCCAGAACAAAAAGAAGAATCACCGGCCAAATCGGGCGGCGCATGAAATCGGCGAAAGGCCCGATCACCGCGGTCGAAAGCCATTGACGGAACGCCGGGCTTCGATCGTTGGCCGCACCTTCAAAGGAAACAGCAGTTTCCCGCGTGACGTGAGGTTCGGGGCCAAACAAGAAAACCAGCATTCCCACAGAGAGCAGCGCCGCCATGGCCGCATACGCGGCGAACCACCCTGCCCGCGCGGCGATCACCAGCGTACCCGCGCCCGAAACGAGCATGGCTACGCGGTAGCCGGTCTGAATCATACCCGCGCCGGGACCTTGAAGTTCGAGCGGGAGAATTTCCACGCGCCACGCATCGATCACGATGTCTTGGCTCGCGGAGAGAAACGCCACAACGAGCGCCAGCGCACCCATCCTGGCGAGGTGATGTTCGGGATCGCCCGCGCCGAGTGCCAGTATCGCGGCGATCAGCGCGATCTGGATAGAGATTCCCCAGCCGCGGCGCCGCCCGAGCGGCAGCGGCGGAGGCAACCGGTCCAGCAGCGGCGACCACACGAACTTGAACGCGTAGGGTATGCCAACCAGAGCGAACGCGCCGATCGCCGCGCGTCGCACGCCTACGGTGGCAAGCCATGCCGAAAGAGTCGTATAGGTGAGCAGCAAAGGCAGGCCGCTCGAGAAGCCAAGCAACAGGACGAGCAGCACGCGCCGGTCTGAATAGACTGCGAGGGATTGCCGCCAGCCGGCCAGTTTGCCTGTTTCCATTTGGTTAGCGCTTTGCTGGCTTTGGTGTTCCGTCACGCGCTCCGCCACGGCATTTGCGATTGGAAATTTCTAACAGGACACTGCGTCCACAGCGTATATGTTAGTTGAATTTTATGACGGATAGATGGTGCGTGAGGGCGGGTGACGTTGAACGGTCAACGTAATTGTATTCCACCGATGCTTGTTCGCCCCGCATCGAGCTGCCCGCGCCTGGCGTGCCGCTGCCTCTGCGGCAGATCGCGCCTAATCGCAAGCTCCGTGACTGGTTGCAGGCAACTTAGAACCGTCGCCTAGAACGAAAGCCGAGCCGGAACCCGGATGGGTCAATATCAAACGATCCGGGTCCGGCCCTGATTCCGTGTGCCCTGCTGCGTCACAGATTGTGAATGCTAGCGGTGAATGGTTGCCGCAGTCGGCGGACCGGCGTGTTGCTGGCGGCGTGGCATGTTGCTCGGCATACGTTCTGTCGACTGGGGCGGTAGCGGCCGCATCTGGTTCGTGCTGACGTGGTCGCTGATTGCCTGCAGCCTTTTCAGGATGCCCTGCCACTGCGTCCAATCAAGTTGCCGCAAAAACGGCCTGAGTCCCTGGATGAAAGGGTCCTCGAGCACGGTTTCGCCATTTGTCTCCGGAACGAAGAAGCGGTTCAGACCGACCCCCAGGGCTTCGGCGATCTTCTCCAGCGTGCCGAGGCTGGGCGTCATCTGTCCACTTTCGATCCGCGACAAATAGGAACGGGAGACGCGAGAGCGTGCCTGAAGCTGGCTCTGCGTCATGCCGCGCGATTCCCTCAACTGCCGGATGCGCTGGCCGATATTTTCGACGGTATCTCGATTCGGCCAGTTCTCAAACAGTTGACGGTCGTCCCCCGGCAAATCCTGAGGCGACGGCGTCGGAATGACGAACGTCACCTTCGGGGGCAGCAAGCGCAAACACCGGCGGCAATTGCCCGTGCGTGTGCGGTATTGCACCAGTCCACATACGTGACAACGGATTACTTCGCGGTCCATTTCCATGCTTGTTTCCACAGCTTCTTTTTCCGCCACCGGGTCTCCTCGCAGACTATTCCGGCAATGCGAAGGGGAGGAACATCATTTGAACGTATTTCTAGGGAAGGCAGGAACTGGCGCGCGAGTGATTGTCTACAGTGTGCCAATTCTTGTCAAGATAATTTTGTTTTCCCCCCAACAAAGCAAGCCAGTCTACCGCTACAGCTATAGTCATAGAAATAGTACGGATGCCCATTTTTTCGCATCCAGCAACGCCCACGTTCCCCCGTGAGAGTGACACTGTTCGTCTGAGAAACATTGCGCCGGGCTGATTGAAAATGACATTTTGCGCCATGCCCCTCGAAACCAAACGGCTTCGCCTCTCCCACTTTCGCCGCCATCTTTGCCCAAGCACGCGCTCCGCCAAACCCATCTCTCTAATATTTGTTTTGTGGTATGAGTTCACTGTCATTTGCCGCTGCGCCGCGAATCGATGGCCCGACTCCAACGATGGATCGGCGGCAAACCCGTCTTAAACTTGAAATGGACCGCCGGAGGTCGTCGAATGAGTGATCGACAGGATGGCTGGAAACTTTTGTGCGAATACACGCAGAGCGAAAGCCTGCGAAAACACGCTTTGGCTGTAGAAGCCTGCCTGCGCGCGTACGCGCGGAAGTACGGAGCCGATGAGGAATTGTGGGGCCTTACCGGACTGCTCCACGATTTCGATTACGAGCGCTGGCCCAACGACGAGCACCATCCCGAGAAGGAGCATCCCTTTGAAGGCTCGAAAATTTTGCGGCAGCACAGTTATCCCGAAGATATGATCCACGCGATCCTCGGCCATGCGAATTACTCCGGCGTGCAGCGGACTTCGGCGCTCGACCACGCCCTTTTTGCCTGCGACGAGCTGTCCGGGTTCCTTACCGCCTGCGCGCTGGTGAAGCCCAGCAAAAGCATTCACGACGTGGAGGCCTCGTCGGTGAAGAAAAAATTGAAAGACAAGGCCTTCGCGCGCGGTGTGAGCCGTGAGGATGTTTACAAAGGCGCCGAAGAACTAGGCGTGCCGCTCGAGGAACACATCAACTTTTGCATCGCTGCCATGCGGGAAGTCGCCGGCGCTTTGGGCCTTTCCGGAACGGCTTAGATTTTGTTGATTTCTCGCGCGACGAAAATAATAAAATTCCTTCCGCCGCGGTTTCTTCTCGGCATGCAGAAAAATTTCCACACTTTCCACATCGAATCATTTCGCGGACGGACGCTTGATGTTGGGCGGTCTATGTTACAATCTCGCGATTTCGATGGAACGCGCCGGAGAATTTCTCGGAAAAGTTGTTCGAAAACTCGAGAGGCCCGAGGCCTCTCTCGCCTGGCTCAAGGGTTCCTGGTCCACGATCGTGGGGAAAACGCTGGCCGCGCACACGCGGCCCATCCGATTCGAGAATGGCTGCCTAGAAGTCGCCGCTGACGGGAAAGGCTGGCGGAAGCAACTGGAGGGCATGAAGCGCGAGTTCTGCGCGCGCGTAAACGAAGCCTGGGGAAAGAATCTCATCCGCGAGATCAAGTTCGTTGCCGCGAAGCCCGGCCCCAAAGTGTCTCGCGAGTTCGACAACGAGCACACTCCTTTCGTTCGGCGTCGAAAAGGCTAGCTTCACTCTCTAATGGCGCCGGTCGGTGCGTTTGGCGCAGCCATCATTTCTTGCATGTTCGCTCAGCGCACAAAATGGAATCTCGCATCCAATCGCTTGAGCGAAGCCCTCGCCAGGCATCGCGCCTCCGGACGCCCGCCGATCGATCTAACCGTCTCGAATCCCACCGAAGCCGGTTTCGTCTATGACGGCGAGTCCATTCTCGATGCGCTCCGCCATCCGGACGTCCTGAAATACCATCCCGATCCTCAGGGCCTGCCTGCGGCGCGGCGAGCCGTCGCGGAATATTATTCTCAGCGTGGAGCGGGCGTCTCCATCGAAGACATCGTGCTCACGACGAGCACCAGCGAAGCCTACTCCTTCGTCTTTCGCATGCTTTGCGATCGGGGCGACGAAATCCTGGTGCCCGCGCCGAGCTATCCGCTTTTTGATTTCCTTGCCGATATTCAGGACGTAAAGCTGCTGCCCTATCGTTTGTTCTACGATCACGGATGGCAGATCGATTTCCGTGCTTTGAAGGACGCAATCACCGCCCGGTCCCGCGCCGTGATCGTCGTTCACCCCAACAACCCCACCGGCCACTTTCTCCAGCCGCGCGACTTGCAGGAACTCAACGCCATCTGTTCGAGCCGGAACATGACCCTGATCGCGGACGAAGTGTTTCTCGATTTCGGCCTGCAGGAGGCGCCGCCGTTCACTTGCACCTCCAACCGCGATGCGCTCACGTTTACGATGAGCGGCCTTTCAAAAATTTGCGGGCTGCCGCAAATGAAAATGGCGTGGCTCGTCGCGAGCGGTCCAGCTCAGCCGAAAGCGGAAGCCCTGGCGCGCCTGGACGTGATTGCAGACACCTTTCTTTCGGTAAGTGCCCCCATCCAGCTCGCGACGCCCGCACTTCTTAAACAGCAGGGGAATTTTCAAACGCAGGTAAAGGCGCGCGTAAGAGAGAATCTCGCGGACCTCGATCGGCTGTTGCGAATGCAAACTACGTGCAGCCGCTTACGAGTGGAGGGCGGGTGGTATGCCGTTCTGCGCATACCGGCCACGCAAGCCGACGAGGATTGCGCGATCGAACTGCTCGACGGGCAGAGTGTCTATATCCATCCGGGGCACTTTTACAATTTTCCGGGCGAAGGATATCTGGTCGCGAGCCTGATCGTGCCGCCTCCTGAATTCGCGGAAGGAATCAAGCGGCTGCTGTCGATGTTCTGACGCCTCGCGTCGCGCGGTTCTCTCGCGATTCCAGCCTTGTAGACATTTCAGCCGGCATTCCCCAGGAACTTGTACTTCCCTTCGCGCGTGAGTTTGCGAAGGTAATTCACCAGTTCCCAGCGCTGCGTTTCGGTCAGCTTGTCCTGCCAGGATGGCATCGGCGCGCGGCCCGTGGTCATCTTCCAGAACAATTCGCCGTCGGTCGCCTTCTGCATCATTTTCGCGTCCGTGAAATTCGCCGGCTTCTGAGGGAGCGATCCCGCCGCCGCGCCGTTGCTCGCGCCCTTCGGGCCATGGCAGATCACGCAATTTTTCTGATACAGCGTTTGCGCATCTTTCAAGCCGGCGGGCGTCGGCTTCACAGGGTTCTGTACAGCGTCCGCGGATGCAGGGGCCTTCCAGGGCTGCTTCACCTGCTGCGCTCGCGCGTGGCTCGGGTTCAGGAAAGCCAGAAGCGTCAATGCGCCGAAAATCTTCAGGGACTGCCCCTGCCACCGCGAATCCTTAACCCTTCTTGATCCGGTCATGTCATCGCTCCTTTTCGCGAAGAAGGATTGTACGACAGGCGCGCCCGGCGCCGGCATTTTCGAGACGTATTGTACCCGCCCCGCACACAGGGGATTGTGACAGAGGTCACCCCTCCCTGTTCAACGTCCCGAAACGTGGATGTAACACCACATTAACATCTGCAAAGACCCGCTCCGTTACAATCCACCAGCCATGTCAAACCACATTCAGATTGTTGCTTCATCCGGATCCAGCGACGCGTACAAGATACTTCACGTCAAGGGTCCTTTGAATATCCACACGATCTTCGATTTCCAAACCGCTCTTCGCGCGGAAACTTCTCCCACATTAATTATCGACTTTGCTGAGGTGCCCTTTATCGACTCTACAGGACTCGGCGCCCTCGTCGGCGCCAATCTCGCCGCACAAAAAGCGAATCGCAAGCTCGCCTTCGCGGCCATGAACCCGCAGGTGAAGGCATTGCTCGATATGACCCACGTCTCTCAGTTTTTCACCGCCTACCCCACGATCAAGGAAGCCGAGACGGCCGTTTCCTGAACTGTTTCACCCCGACGCACGCCCCTAGGGTTTGACCTTCGTTCTTGTGGGGTTGCTCGAAGCACTGCCATTGGAGCACCCGCGCAATTCAAAGCTGACGTGAGGTCACGCCACGTTGGGAACACTTCCCCCATGAGCTGTCGCGGCAAGACCCGCCGTATGCGATAGAATGGGCGATACCATGGAGCGGGTGCAGCGCGCGACGATGAAGATTGGCGGCGGCAAGCTGTTCGGCCGCCTGGTCTTTGCTTTTCTGATCGTCTGCTCGATTGCGCTGGGGGCCGCGGGCGGTCTGCTCTTTGTTTATACCAGCGACCTTCCGGAAGTGCACGCGCTCGAGGATTATCATCCGAACGTCGTCACCGAACTTTACGCCGACGATGGGCAATCCATCGGCACGTTTGCCATCCAGCGGCGCATCCTTCTTACGTACGAGCAGATTCCGCGGATACTCAAAAACGCGATTTTCACCACGGAAGACCAGCATTTCGAGGAACACTGGGGCGTCGATTTCCCCCGGGTCCTCGAAGCCGCCTGGCATGACGTTGCCCACCACCGCATCGCCGAGGGCGCCAGCACTCTCACCATGCAGCTTGCCGGAGGGCTGTTCCTCAATCGCTCCGACCGCAGCTTTCACCGCAAGATCGAAGAGACCATCCTTGCTTTGCAGATCGAGCGCCATTACACCAAGGAACAGATCTTCACGATGTATTGCAACCAGATCTACCTGGGCGCCGGAAATTATGGGGTGGAGGCCGCCTCGGAATATTACTTCAGCGTGCCGGTAAGCAAGTTGACGGTGGCGCAGGCGGCCACGCTGGCGGCGATCATTCGCGGACCCATCTACTCGCCGACAACTCATCCGGAGCGGGCGCTGGCTCGCCGCAACCTGGTGCTGGGCCTGATGGCGCACGACGGAAAAATCACCCGGGCGCAGGCGGAAGCGGCCGAGAAGGAGCCTCTCGGGCTGCGCATCTCTTCCGCGCGGAATGATTTCGCGTCGTATTTTGTCGAAGACATTCGCCAGTATCTCGAGCACACCTATGGCACCGCGGCGGTTCACGAGCAGGGTCTGCGCGTCTACACCACGTTGAATTTCGCCGCGCAAAAGGCCGCCGAGAAGTCCGTGCGGGACGGCTTGCATTCCTACGATCGCCGCCACGGGTGGCGCGGGAATCTTCCCAACATCCTGCGCGATCACCTCGGAACGCCTGAAAAATATCAGAACGACGATTGGCGCAATACGATTCAGAAAGGCGATTACGTCACCGGGCTCGTCACCACCGTCGAGCCGAAGTTCGCGACCATCAAGCTGGGCGCCTATCACGCCATGTTGACCCCGGCAGACTTTGCCTGGACCGGCCATAAATCCCCAACCGAGCTGCTGAAGACCGGCGACCTCGTCGTCGTGTCGGTGAAAGAGATTTCCGGCGCCACGGCCGAAGTGCAACTCGAACAGGAACCGGCGGCCCAGGCCGCGTTGGTCGCCATCGACAATCCCACCGGTGAAATCAAAGCGATGGTGGGCGGGTACAGCTTCGGGGAATCGAAATTCAACCGCGCCACGCAGGCTATGCGCCAGACGGGCAGTTCGTTCAAGGTGTACGTCTATGCCGAGGCTTTGGATCAAGGCGCTTCGCCCTTCGACACCGTTGTCGATGCGCCGGTCTCGTTCCACAGCGGCGGACTGATCTATTCGCCCCACAACTACGACGAGAAATTTGAAGGTCGCATCACCCTGCGCCGCGCCCTCGCCGATTCACGGAACGTGCCGGCGGTTCGCCTGCTCGACAAAGTGGGAATTGAGAATGTGATCGACCTGGCGCGGAAATTCGGCGTCCGCAGCCCTCTGCCGCCGTATCTCCCGCTCGCGCTGGGCGCGGCCGATCTCACGCTGATCGAGCACACCTCGGCCTTCACGGTTTTTCCCGACGATGGCATTCACATCGAGCCGCATTACATTCGCCGCGTCACTTCGTACGACGGAGCCGTCCTCGAAGAGCCGCGGCCCAATGTCACCGATGTGATTCCCCCGGATGTCGCGCGCACCATGGTCGCCATGCTCGAGGAAGTCGTGCAATTCGGAACCGGTGTGCGCGCCAAGGAACTGGGCCGCGTTTCGGGAGGCAAGACCGGAACAACCAACGATTTCACCGATGCCTGGTACATCGGCTTTACTCCTCAGCTCACCGCCGGTGTTTGGGTGGGCAACGACGACAAGCGCAACTCTCTCGGCAAAAAAGAGACGGGCGCGCGCGCCGCCCTGCCGATCTGGCTCGAATTCATGCAGGACGCCACGAAGGGAACTCCGGTCCAGGATTTCCCGAACGTCGTGCCGCTCGAACAGCTTGCGGGCGGAAGGGAGCTGCAAGTCGATACAGCCGATACCGCGCCTCCTACAGATGCCGCCGAGCAGGGTCTCAACCAGACGAATGCGCCCGCGAAGCCCGCTTCTTCGTCTGGCCCTTTGAAAGCCGGTGAGAAACCGGCCTTGCCTGTCGCTCCCAGGGCAAAGCCGGCTACGCCCTCCACTCAAAAGATAGCGGTCCCCATTGTGCCCTCAAGGGATGCGCAGCCGCTCGCCCTTTCCCACTAGTTCATCCCGGGCCGGACCGTAACGGTTACCGTTTCCGAAACGGGTCCCACCCCAGAGATCGCAGCTTCTGCGCCTGGGTTTGATCCGGCGAGACGATCAGCAAATCCTTTTTCTTCGTGATCTCTCCAATAGCAGTGAGTTCGGAAAATCCGGGTGCCGCACGCAAACGCTTTGCTTTCTTGGGAGGCACAGTGAAGAGCAACTCGTAGTCTTCCCCTCCGTGCAAAGCCATTTGCAGTGGATCCAGGTCCCGCTTCGGGAGCAGTTTCTCGAGGCCCGCGGGAATCTCCACGCACGGGATATGCGCAGCAATGAGGCGCGCCCCAACGCCGCTCGCTTTGCACAGCCGGGGCAGGTCGGTCGAAAGCCCGTCGGAGATATCCATCATGGCGGACGCGATCTGGTGTCGTGCCAGCCAGGCGCCCAGTTGGAGCCGAATCTCCGGATATAGATGAGGCTTCAAGAGTGGCCCGTAACGCCTGTTCTTGCTGAACCCTTTTGTTATCAGCTCAAGCCCCAGTTGAGCGCGACCCATCCTCCCACTTACATAGATGAGGTCGCCGGGTTTTGCTCCTGCGCGGGTCACCGCCAAGCCGCGACGAATCTCCCCAAGAACGGTGATGCTGATCGAAACAGCCGAAAATTTTGTCGTATCCCCGCCAGCGAGCCGCATCCCCATTTTCCGGGCCGCTCGCCCCATTCCGGCGAGAAATCCGTCGAGCCAGCTGCTCAGGCTGGTTTTCGGGAGAGCCAGCGTCAGGAGGAAAAGCCTTGGCACCGCGCCCATAGCAGCCAGGTCGCTCGTGGCTCGAACAAGCGACTTATAGCCAACCGAGTCCGGGGGGTGCCGATCCGGCAGAAAATGAACATCTTGCAGGAACGCGTCGCAGCTTATGACCCAGTCGGTTTTTCCATCCGGGGAGAATACGGCCGAGTCGTCGCCGATGCCCAAACGCAGGCCGCCTTCACGAGATTTAGGGGAAACAGCCCCCTGCCAGGAGGGGATCGCCTTCGCAATCCTATTGACCAGTTGGTCTTCGCTGTCCATGAACTGTCCGCTCGTCCAGTTGCCGCCTCTCCTGCTATTAAGGTAATATTTTTCAAGAGGCGGGCCAGCCCTCGATTATAGAGTGGGTTGAATTGAGAAGCGAGGATCGGCAAACCTACTAAATGTTGGATTAGGGTTGACGCCTAGGGGCGTAGTCGATAGAATCCCCCCTCGGGTTTCGAACCAGGGCTCTCGGTCCAAACTCCCATACGGGCGTCGTTCTAAGAGACACCGGCTAGCCGCAGAAATGTCGCGCGGCTTTCTATAAGCCGGATTTGTTTTATAACGGACACGAAAAAACGATGAAGGGCAAGTCTTACACATTTTTCATTGCCTCCAGCGCTTCCGGCGGAATGCGCCGTATCCGCATACCGTTTTACGTCCTGCATGGCCTTACACTGCTTGCTCTTGTGGGCGGAATCACCATCGCCGCCGGTATGGGCTCCTATTCCCGCATGCTCTGGAAAGCCGCCAACTACAACTCTCTGCGCCGCGATCAGGATAATCTCAAGCATCAATTTGTGCAGTTGCAGACCCAGGTGAAGGACACGAACCAGCGGCTTTCTTCTTTGCAGTCCCTGGCGGGTGAAGTAGCCGTCGCGTACGGAATCAATCGCTTCCGCAAAACGCCCTTTGATTTGGCAGATACGACAGATACTGCCGCCGAACCCGATAAGCAGTTTGAGCAGTCGGTCGACGAGTTCAGCTACCTCGCCAGCAATGTTTCCCTGGCGAATGTGCCCAACAATGGCCTGCGGCTCTTGCCGGCCGCGCAGTTTACGAGTTTAGGAATTGTGCCGACGCTTTGGCCCGTCGTGGGCGAGATCACCGGTCATTTCGGGGAACGCCTGGATCCGTTCAGCGGTGAGGGCGCGTTCCACGCCGGTATGGACATCGCATCGCGTTACGGGGATGCGGTCCGCGCCACCGCGGACGGCGTGGTCGCGGAGGCGGGCGGCGAGCGCTCCGGCTACGGCCGCTTGGTCGTCATCGATCACGGCTTTGGCGTAAGCACCTGGTACGGCCACCTTTCTGCCTTCAAGACGCAAGTGGGCATGCATGTCAAAGCCGGGGATGTAATTGGACTGGAAGGCAAGAGCGGTCGCTCCACCGGCCCCCACCTTCATTACGAAGTGCGCATCTATAACACGCCCGTCAATCCCTGGCGTTACCTCAAAAACATCAATCCCACTGCGACCGTCGCGAATGCTTTAACCTCCCGCACCACGGGCGACTAATCGAAATCTCAGCATCGCAAGTACTTGAGACTTTCGTTCCCTTGAGATGAGTGCCTTAACCCTTCGATTACCTCGAGCCTCTGTCTTTTTTCTGGGCGGCTGGTTCACGGCCGCCAGCGCCAAGCATTTGGGGCGTGATGTCAAAAGTTAGGCTCACCCAGCGGTCCTGCCGGCTGATCCTGGATTCCCGCAGCAGCCCCTCAAGGAACGCACCCTGCTCGTCCGTAAGCTGCCGCGACGTCTTGGGATTCGACAGCGCCAGCGAGGCG
>Ga0265325_10002175_pt1 | contig 13357 bp, 12 predicted proteins | sample 41420metaG_FD_202090 | JGI IMG/M metagenome (GOLD analysis project Ga0265325, IMG submission 202090) | Rhizosphere microbial communities from Carex aquatilis grown in University of Washington, Seatle, WA, United States - 4-14-20 metaG | ecosystem: Host-associated > Plants > Roots > Rhizosphere...
TCTTTATGTGCTGGGGCCGTCCCATGTCTATTCCCTCTGCATCGCCGGCTTTGTCGGGGCGGCGCTGATCGTGGCGCGGCTGGGCGGGCGGCGCTTCACGCCCGAAGCCACCGACGCCAGCCGCTACGAGCGCGTCGCAGAGGGCGTGCGCTTCGTGCGCACGCGCCCGGTGGTGCTGGGCGCCATCTCGCTCGACCTGTTCGCTGTGCTGCTGGGCGGGGCGACGGCGCTGCTGCCGGTCTATGCCCGCGACATCCTGCATGTCGGGCCCGAAGGCCTGGGCATCCTGCGCAGTGCCCCCGCGGTCGGCAGCTTCACCAGCGCCTTTCTTCTGACCCAGCGCCCGATCAAGCGCCATGTCGGCGCCAAGATGTTCGCGGTGGTGGCGCTGTTCGGCATCGCCACCATCGTGTTCGGGCTTTCGACCAACTTCTTCCTGTCGCTGGCGGCGCTGTTCGCGCTGGGCTCCACCGACATGGTGAGCGTGTTCGTGCGCTCCTCGCTCATTCAGCTTTCCACCCCCGACGCGATGCGCGGCCGGGTCTCGGCGGTCAACATGCTGTTCATCGGCGCCTCCAACGAACTGGGCGAGTTCGAAAGCGGCGTCACCGCCGCCCTGTTCGGCACCGTGCCGGCGGTGGTGCTGGGCGGGGTGGGCACGCTTGCCGTGGTGGCGCTGTGGATGAAGCTGTTTCCGCCGCTGCGCAAGGTGGACCGCTTTGCCGACGTTACGGTCGCGGTCTGAACGATCTACGCCTTGGTGTAGACATCGACCCGGTCGGTCGGCCCGCCGTCATCGACCCCGCCCATGGCATGGACATTGATGCGCTCGGAAGGCACGCCGTCCTCGATCAGCACATCGCGGATCGCCAGCGCGCGCTTCAAGGAAAGCCGCCGCGCGTCCGAACCCTTGTCGCCCTTGGCCCCGCCATAGGCCTGGATCTCGACCCGGGCGCCGGGACTGGTCATCGCGCCATTGAGCTGCACCGCCAGAAGCTTGAGATTGCCCAGCGCCGACTGGGCCGGGTCGGCGGCGTCATGGGCGAACAGGATCATGCTCTGCTTGGTGAGGCCGGGGACCTGGGTCTGGGCCGGCGCCGGCTCGGCGCGGGCGACCTGGGTCTTGGGCTTGGGCGCCGGTGGCGCACTGCCATACTGGAACAGGCTGGCGGCGCCCTGGGGCTGCCCATCGCCGGTGATGTTCGAGACATAGCCGGAGGTGTCGGCAGGCGGGGAGGGCGCTTCCGCCGCCTTCGCCACCTTGGGCCGCGGCGCAGGCCTGGGCTTGGGCGCCCCGCCGGTCAGGTTGGAGACATAGCCCGAGGTTTCGGGCTTTTCCTCCGTATCGGCGATGCGCGCCGGGCGATGGGTGGGCATGTGCAGTCGGATCGGCCGGTCATTCTGTCCCGGCTCCAGCAACTGGGGCACCACCCGCATATATTCTCCGCCGGGATAGAGCAGCACGTTGCCGCTCCCCGCCACGGGATTGACCCGCACCTCGGTGCCATTGTCGATGCTCTGCGCTCCGGCCAGCGGCGCACAGGCGATCCAGAGTGTTGCGGAAAGGACGATGGTCCTGAAGCGAATCATAAGGCCTGAAACTTCGACAATCCAAGATTAGCGGGAGCGCAGACTAGCGCCAACCTAAAGGATTTCTAGCATTTTTTGCCCCGCCCGCCACTGTCTGCCGCACAGCCATGCGCGCGCCCAGCCAAAAGCCCGCCTTGCGGCGCAATATGGCTTGTGTATCGCTTGCGGTCATCACCCTTCAAGCTTGCCGGGACCTCCATCATGAAAAGCCGTGCCGCTGTCGCCTATGCCCCCGGCAAGAAGCTGGTCATTGAAGAAGTCGATCTGGAAGGCCCCAAGGCCGGGGAGGTGCTGGTCGAGATCAAGGCCAGCGGGGTCTGCCATACCGACGAATTCACCCGTTCCGGCGCCGATCCGGAGGGGCTGTTTCCGGCCATCTTCGGCCATGAGGGGGCGGGAGTGGTGGTCGATACCGGGCCGGGAGTGACGACCCTGAAGAAGGGCGACCATGTCATTCCGCTCTACACCCCCGAATGCCGCCAGTGCAAAAGCTGCACCTCGCACAAGACCAATCTGTGCACCGCCATCCGCGCCACCCAGGGCAAAGGCGTCATGCCGGACGGCACCAGCCGCTTTTCCCTGCGCGGCGAGACGGTGCACCACTATATGGGCTGCTCCACCTTCTCCAATTTCACCGTGCTGCCGGAGATCGCGCTGGCGAAGATCCGCGAGGACGCCCCCTTCGACAAGGTCTGCTATATCGGCTGCGGCGTCACCACCGGCATCGGCGCCGTCATCAACACCGCCAAGGTCGAGCCGGGCGCCAATGTCGTGGTGTTCGGGCTGGGCGGCATCGGATTGAACGTGATCCAGGGCGCGCGCATGGCGGGCGCCAACATGATCGTGGGGGTGGACATCAATCCCGCGCGCGAGGCGCTGGCACGACAGTTCGGGATGACGGATTTCGTGAACCCGAAGGAAGTCGGCGATCTGGTGCCCCATCTGGTCGAACTGACAAAGGGTGGCGCGGATTATTCCTTCGAATGTGTCGGCAATGTCGATCTGATGCGCCAGGCGCTGGAATGCACCCATCGCGGCTGGGGTGAGAGCATCATCATCGGCGTTGCGGGATCGGGACAGGAAATCCGCACCAGGCCGTTCCAGCTTGTCACCGGGCGAGTATGGAAGGGCACCGCCTTTGGCGGGGTGCGCGGGCGGACCCAGGTGCCGCAGATCGTGGACTGGTACATGGAAGGGAAAATCTCCATCGACCCGCTCATCACCCACAAACTGCCCCTGGCGCGCATCAACGAGGCGTTCGACCTGATGCACAGCGGTGAAAGCATTCGCACCGTGGTTGAGTTTTAGATCGGTTGGCGGCAGGGTGGCGGCAACGGGGCGCGAGAGCCTCGGCCGGGAGAGCGTCCATGCGCAGGATCATGCTTTCAGCTTTTGCGGTTTTCGCCATGTCGCCCGCGTTCGGCCAGGCGCTGATCCCGCCACCGCCGCCGCCCGGCTTCGACGTGCCGGACTGGGCGCTGCCGCAATCGCCGACCCACACCCAGGTGCCGCCACCCGCCGATTTCCACCGCCCGCCGCGCACGTTCGATCATCCCGTGGGCCAGTTCGAGAACGCCACCGATGTGGGCGCGGCGGTGGTGCCGGGCAGCGACAGCTACGATCCCGCCAGCCGCACCTACACCATCACTTCGGCCGGTTATAACATCTGGTACCAGCGCGACGAATTCCATTATTTGTGGAAGAAGCTGAGCGGCGATCTCTCGCTGGCGGCGAGCGTCATCTGGCCCGACATCAATGAGTTCAACGACCGCAAGGTGGTGCTGATCCTCCGCGACAGCCTGGACGACGACAGCCGCCAGATCATGGCGGCGCAGCACGGCAATGGCATGGTCCATATCGCCTGGCGCGCCGACAAGACCGCCATGATGACCGACATCGAATACCGCTCCCAGCGCCAGCCCATCGCCGCGGCGGGCGAGAGGGGCCCCCAAATCTTCCATCCCAAACGCATCGGCATCGAGAAGAAGGGCGACCGGTTCCAGCTCTGGGTGAGCTGGCAGGGCGAGGCCATGCATCCCGAAGGCGCGCCGGTGACCTTCAAGACCAGCGGTCCTTTTTATGTCGGGGTGGGCTTCACCTCGCACCTCGCCGCCCAGGCCTATACCGCCAAAGTGCAAGACGTGACGCTGGAGAACCGCGCGGGCCGGATTCACTGACGGCGCCGGCGCGCGTGCGGGAGGAATTGCGCCGCCCCAGGTTGGGAAAATGTATAGGTGCGGCGATAGTTCCGGCACGATCCGGCCGTTGATTTATGGGAGGCTTCTTCTCTCAAGGAGCTGGACGATGCGGAAAACCCTGGTGATTGCGGCGTTTGCCGCTGCGCTGCCCGCGGCGGCGGCGGACTATCAGATCGGCAAGACGGTGGCGATCGGGGCACCCGACCGCTGGGACTATGTCGTGCTCGACCCGCCCGGGCGCCATGCCTATGTCGCCCATGGCGACCGGGTGACGGTGGTTGACACGGCCTCCGGCGCCGTCACCGGCACACTCGCGGTCGGCGGGATCACCCACGGCATCCAGGTCCTGCCGGGCCTGGACAAGGGCTATGCCGACGACGGCAAGGCCGGGACGGTGGCGGTGTTCGATCCCGTCAGCCTGAAAATCCTGCACAGCATCAAGGCCGAACCGGACGCCGACGGCATCGTCTATGACCGCAAGACCGGACATGTGCTGGTGATCACCGGGGATTCCGGCAAGGTGGTGGTGATCGACCCGCGCAGCGACACCGTGCTTTCGGAGATCGATGGCGGCGGTCCGCTGGAATTCGGCGTCAGTGACGAGACGGGCAACTTCTATGTCGATGGCGAAGACAAGAACGAGATCGTGCGCATGGACCTGACGGCCAACCGCACCACCGCCCATTGGCCGCTCACGGGCTGCAAGACCCCGCACGGCCTGGCGATGGACCGCGCCCATCGCCGGCTGTTCGCCAGTTGCGGCAATGGCGTCATGGACGTGGTCAATGCCGACAGCGGTGCTGTTCTGGCCACGCTGCCGATCGGCCAGGGCACCGATTTCGCGGAGTTCGACGAAGCCCGGCAGGTGGCGTTCAGCTCCAACCGCGACGGCACCCTGTCGCGGATTGCCGAACGCAGTCCCGACCGCTTCGAAGCCCTGCCGCCGGTCCATACCAGGATCGGGGCGCGGACCATGGCGCTGGATGGCCGCACCGGCCGTGTCTATCTCGTCGCCTCCGACGTCACCGAAGATCCCGCCATTCCCACGGACGCGCGCGGCCACTACAAGACGGTGCCGGGCAGCGCCGCGCTTCTTTATCTCGATCCGGAAAAGGTGCCATGAGCGACGCTCTTCGCGCCAGCAAGGTCCCGGCGGTTACCCTGGCCTTCTGGATCGCCAAGATTTTCGCCACCACCGTGGGCGAGACCGGCGGCGACGCGGTCTCGATGTCGCTCAATCTGGGTTATCTGGTCGCCACCGCAATCTTCGCGGCGGTGTTCCTGTTGGCGCTGGCGCTGCAGCTGGCGGCCAGGCGCTATCATCCCTTCACCTACTGGTTTGTGATCGTCGCCACCACCACGGTGGGCACCACCATTTCGGACTATCTGGACCGCACCGCGGGGCTCGGCTATCCGCTGGCCTCCCTCATCCTGTTCAGCCTGGTGACTGCGATCCTGGCGGCGTGGAAATTCACCACCGGCAGCATCTCGGTGGCGCATATCGCCGACCGGCGCAACGAGGCGTTCTACTGGTGCGCCATCCTGGTGTCGAACACCCTGGGCACTGCGCTGGGCGATTACCTCTCCGATACCTGGGACTTCGGCTTTGACGGCGGCGCGGTGGTGTTCGGCAGCCTGATTGTGCTGATTGCCATTCTCTACAAGACCACGTCGCTGCCGCGGCCCTATCTGTTCTGGGCCGCCTTCATTCTTACCCGGCCGCTGGGCGCGACGGTGGGCGATATTATCACCAAGCCGCTGGCGAATGGCGGCTTGAACCTGGACCGCATTGCCGCCTCGCTGGCGATCCTGGCGGCGATGGCGCTCTGCATCGCCTTCACCGGCCTGCGCAAGCCGGCGCCGCTTGGAACGGCGGGCCACTAGGGTGAGATTGGCTGCGCGTCTCGCCGCCCTGGCCGCGTTGCTGTTGAGCGCCGGCGCGGCGTCGGCCGGGCCGCCCTATCTGTCCGACGACCCTGAACCGACGGATTACCGGCATTTCGAAATCTACGCCTTCGGCCAGGGCACGATATCCGCGGCGGGGACAGCAGGGGAAACCGGCATCGACTTCAATTATGGCGGCGCACCCGACCTGCAGCTGACGGCGGTGTTGCCGCTGGCCTATGACGAGGCGGGCCATGCCGGGCTGGGCAATGTCGAGTTGGCGGCCAAATACAAATTTCTCCACCAGGACGACACCGGCTGGGACGTGGCGGTGTTTCCCCGCGTCTTCCTGCCCAGTGCCTCGTCCGATGTGGGCGACGACCATGCCGCCTTCTCGCTGCCTTTCTGGGCCCAGAAGGATATCGGCAAATGGAGCATGTTCGGCGGCGGCGGCTGTGTGTTGAACCGCACCCGCGAGACGCAGAATTTCTGCTTCGCGGGCTGGGCGGTGACCCGCGAAGTGGCCGAGGGCCTGCGGCTGGGGATCGAGATTTTTCACCAGGGCGCGGATGAGAAGGGCGGCAGGGTCTCGACCGATTTGGGCGGCGGGCTGACCTATGACATCGACGAGCATTATCACCTGCTCGCCTATGCCGGGCCGGGACTGGAGAACACCGCCACCACCGGACGCCAGGATTTCTATGCCGCGATCCTGTTTACTTTCTGATCGGCGTCAGGGCTCATTGGCCGCTTCTACCTTCGCCGACGCGTTGACGCCCTTCAGCAATTTCAGCAGTTGCGGGTGCAGATTCTCGTTGGCGGTGAGCACCGTGCCGTTTGCCAGCATCTCGGTGCCGCCGTTGAGGTCGGTAACAACCCCGCCCGCCTCGCGCACCAGCACCACGCCCGCCGCGATGTCCCAGGCCGACAGGCCCCGTTCCCAGAAGCCGTCGAAGCGCCCCGCCGCGACATAGGCGAGATCGAGCGAGGCGGCGCCGAAGCGGCGGATGCCCGCCGTCACATTCATCACTGCCGCCATCTCGGCCCCGGCGCGGGCATGGCCCGCCTTGCCCATGAAGGGCAGGCCGGTGGCGATGACGGCGCTGCCCAATTCCTTGCGCGCCGCCACGCGAAGCCGCTTGTTGTTGTAATAGGCGCCATGGCCTTTCTCGGCGGTGAACAACTCGTCGGTGATGGGATTGTAGATCACGCCCGAGACCAGCTGGCCCTCGCGCTCCAGGGCGATGGAGATGGCGAATTGCGGGATGCCATGCATGAAATTGGTGGTGCCGTCGATCGGATCGATGATGAAGCGGTGGGTCTTGTCCTTGCCTTCGACCGCGCCGCCCTCCTCTCCCAGGAAGCCATAGCCGGGCCGCGTGCGGCTGAGTTCCTCGATCAGGATGCTTTCGGTGCGCTTGTCGGCGCTGGTCACGAAATCGGCGGGGCCCTTCATCGAGATCTGGAGGTTTTCCAGTTCATTGAAATCGCGCGACAGCGGGCGGGCGGCCTTGCGCGCTGCGGCGACCATCACATTGAGGGCGGGAGACTGATAGGCGGGCATTACTCAGCCCGCCGGACATAGCTGCCGTCCTCGGTTGCGACGATGATGCGCTCGCCCGCGCCGACAAAGGGCGGCACCTGGATCTTCATGCCGTTCTCCAGGGTGGCGCTTTTGTAGGAGGGCGCAGCGGTGCCGCCTTTCATCACCGGATCGGCCTCGGTGACGGTCAGCGTCACCTGCACCGGCAGCTTGATGCCGATGGGCTTGCCCTCATGAAGCTGCACCAGGGTCTTCATCCCGTCCTGCAGGAACTGCGCCTGCTCGCCGACGAAATCGGCGGCCAGTTCGATCTGGTCATAGGTCTCCATGTCCATGAAGGTCAGCATGTCGCCGGAGGCGTAGAGGAACTGGAAGTCCTTCTTGTCCAGATACACTTCGTCCACCGCCTCGTCGGAGCGGAAGCGCTGATTGAGCTTGGTGCCCTGGGTGACGTTTTTCAGTTCGACCTGGTTGTAGGCGCCGCCCTTGCCGGGCTTGACCTTCGCCGTCTTCACCGCGATCCACAGCCCGCCATTATAGTTGATCAGAGTGCCGGGGCTGATTTCGTTGCCGGTGATCTTGGCCATGGGAAAACGCGCCTCCGGGCGCGGGGTGAAAAGGTTCGCAGGTTCAAAGAGCGGGCGGGTTGTAGCGGCCGAAAAGCGCTTTGTCACGCCTAGCGCGGCAGCGCGGCGCGGTCGGCGGCGGAGAGCGCCAGGGTTGCGGCCTTGGCGAATTGGGCGCGGGCGTCATCCTGCTGGCCCAGCCTGGCCAGCGCCTGGCCCCAGCGCAGGTGGTTGCGGCCCCAGTTGGGGGCGTATTTGTCGGCTTCCTCGAATTTCGCCACCGCGCCCGTATTGTCGCCCTGGCGCAGCAGCGCCTCGCCCCAGCCTTCCAGCGGGTCGGCGTAATGGGGGCCCTTGTCATGCGCGGCCGCGAACAGCGCGATGCCCCCCGCTGCATCGCCGCGCGCCAGCCTTATCTCGCCCCAGAATTCCGATGCGCGCACCAGCGAGGGATAGGAACGCAGCGCGCCCTGGAAAATCGCATCCGCCGCCGCCCGGTTGCCCGACGTCTCGGCGATGAAACCGCGCGCGATGGCGCAGAAATAGCAGCGCTCCGGGGTGCGGTCCATCAGCGCGGTGGCTTCCGCCGGCCGCCCGGCCCGGGCCAGGGCGATGGCCTCCAGCGAGTGCCAATATCCCTCGCTGCCGGTCGGCGTGAGGTTGTCGTTGTGCATTTCCGCGGCCGCGCGCGCCCATTCACCGACGTCCCACCACTGCCAGTAATTCAACCTGTGCGCCACCCGCGCCGGCGTGCGGTTCGACATCATGAGGTCATGGACTGCGAAAGCCCGGTCCTGGGCGCGCCGCGCCCAGATGCGGGTGAGGGCGATATCGTGCATATAGGCCGCTTCATAGGCCGTCAGATAGGTGGACTGGTAGGCAAGGTCCGGCACGGGCTGCTCGTCGGCTTCCTTGCTCGTCAGGGCGAAAGCGGCGGCGAAATCGCCGCGGGCCTCGGCGACATAGACCTCGTCGCCGAGATGGAAATGCGCCGCGACATTCGGGTCGGCGCCGCCGAAATCGGTGGCCGCGATGGCGCGCAGGCGGTTGGCGAGCGCCGACTCCTCGTCCTGCAGGCCGGAATTTCCGAAATTCTTCAGGTCGGCAATGTCTTCCCACACCAGCCACAGATTGGGATTGAGCGCCGCCGCTTCATTATAAGCGTGCAGCGCGCCGGCGGCATCGTGCCGGCGCTGCAACACTTCGCCCAGCGCCAGATAGGCCCAGGCGCGGTCACTATGGTCACCGGTGGAGATCAGACGCTTCAGCAAGTCCAAGGCTTCGTCGGCGCGGTCATGGCTGCGCAGATAGTCGGCATAGGCGAGCGGCTGGGTGGCGCCGAAGATCGCTTCGGCGGCCTGGGTTGTCAGATGATCCAGGTCGCTTTCCGGCCCGGTGAAGGTGCTGGCGTTGCCGGCCGTGCGCACGGAAAGGACAAGGCCGGACTGGTCGCGCGCCCCGTCACGCATCAGGCTGCCGGAAATGTGGCTGTCATGCCCCAGCCAGTCCTGCAGGGCGTGCCGGACGTCGCCGATGGAAACGCCAGTGTCGGGAATTTCCAGCTTCGCCTCCGAGGCCGGCTCGGCGGAATAGCCGGAGGCGGCGCGCATGGAAAGCGTGCTGCTGCGCATGGCTTCCAGCTTGTCCAGCACCGTGGAGGCCAACACCTCGCCATCCAGGCCTTTCTCGGCCATGTCGGGCGGGGTGTGGAAGGGCTCGACAATGAGGGCATGGCTGTGGCTCGCCTGCCAGGCCATCGCCGCCAGTGCGGCCACGATCGCCGCGCCGAGCAGAAGGCCGATCCCCTTGAGGACCAGCGCGAACCATTCATTGGCGGTGCGCAGCTTGAGATGATGCAGTTCGTGGCGGAGCTTTTCGGTCTGGGTGGCGATGAGGGCGTCGGCGATGGGGTCGCGGCCGCCGCGCGCGCCGCGGGCGCGTTGCAGGGCCATATCCAGCGCCAGCGAGGAGTCGCCGCCTGAATCCGCTCCGTCCTGGCTTTCCGCTTCGATGCCCATGCCCCGTTCCCGTGAGAACCTTAGCGGGCCGGCGCCGGTCAGAACAGCGCGTTGAAGTCGCGCACCGCCGCTTCAGGGCCTTCGGGGTATTCCCACACGCCGGCGGAGACCGCGAGGAAATCTGCCCCCGCTTCGACCAGCGCTGGGGCATTTGTGACAGTGATGCCGCCGATGGCGACACAGGGCACCACCATCATCTCGGCCCACCAGCGCAGCAATTCGATGTCGGCGCGGGTTTTCGGTTCCTTGGTCGCGGTGGGGAAGAAGGCCCCGAACGCGACATAATCGGCGCCCGCCTCGCCCGCCTCCATCGCCAGGTGGCGGCTGTCATGGCAGGTGACGCCGACAACCGAATTGGGGCCCACCAGTCGCCGCGCCTCGGCATAGCTGGCGTCCTCCTGGCCGATATGGACGCCATCGCAGCCCAGTTCGGCGGCAAGGTCGGGCCGGTCATTGAGGATGAAGGCGGCGCCATGCGCCTGCACGATGGGACGCAGCAGGTCGGTGGTGCCGCGGATCTCGTCATCGCTGACATGCTTGAGCCGCAACTGGAACGAGGCGACGTCGCCACCGTCCAGCGCGCGGGTGAGGACCTCCGCAAAATCCCTGTGCGCGACGCGCGGCGGGGATACGAGGTATAAACGGCAGCTGCTCACGCCGCTTTTTTCTCGTCCTCGGCTTTCCATTTCCCCATGGCAGCCAGGCTGTTCATCAGGGCGCGATGGGCGAAGGCGCGCTGGCCGGCCGCCACATTCTCGGGCTTGCCGCTCCAGGCCTTCTGCGGCGCCGCCTGCAGGGCGCGGCCATAGGAGAAGGTGAGCGGCCAGGGCAGCGGCCCCATCGCGTTTATCGCCGACAGATGCGCGGTCGCGTCCTCGTCCGATTGGCCGCCAGACAGGAATGCAATGCCAGGCACGGCGGCGGGCACGCGCTGTTTCAGCAGCTTCACGGTGCGCTCGGCCACCTCGGCGACGCTGTTCTGTTTGGTGCACTTCTTGCCCGGTACAATCATATTAGGTTTCAGCACCATGCCTTCCAGCGCCACCTTGGCGTAGTACAACTGGTTGAACACTTCCTGTAGAACCCAGCCGGTGATCTGCTCGCAGCGCTCGATGTCATGGTCGCCGTCCATCAGCACTTCCGGCTCCACGATAGGCACGATGCCCGCTTCCTGCGCCAGCGCGGCATAGCGCGCCAGCGCCTGGGCGTTGGCGTTGATGGCGTTGTAGCTGGGCATGCCGGGACCGATATCGATCACCGCGCGCCATTTGGCGAAGCGGGCGCCGAGTTTGTGATACTCCGCGAAGCGCTCTCGCAACCCGTCCAGTCCTTCGGTTACGGTCTCGCCGGGCGAGCCCGCCAGCGGCTTGGCGCCGGCATCGACCTTGATGCCCGGCACCGCGCCCGCCGCTTCGATCAATTTCACCAGCGGCGTGCCGTCCTTGGCCTTCTGGCGGATGGTCTCGTCATACAGGATGACGCCGGAGATATGCTCCTTCATCGCCGGCATGGTGCGGAACAGGAACTCGCGATAGTCGCGGCGATTGTCCTCGGTATTCGGCGTGTTGATCGCGTCGAACCGCTTCTTGATGGTGGCGGTGGATTCGTCGGCGGCGAGGAGGCCCTTGCCCCGGGCCACCATCTTGTTCGCGATCAGGTTCAGTTCGGCGAGATTCATGGACCACCCGGAAAAAGTTCAGGGCGGCGGTTTCGCATAAAACCGCGTGGCGACCAATGGCAAAGTGGCCTTGGGGTTAAAGGACTGTTCCGTCAGGGGGATTTGAGCGCCTCGACCCCGGGCAGGGGCTTGCCTTCCAGCCATTCCAGGAAGGCGCCCCCGGCGGTCGAGACATAGGTGAAATCGCCCTCCACCCCGGCATGGGCCAGCGCCGCTACCGTGTCGCCGCCGCCCGCCACCGACAACAACTGGCCGGCCCGGGTCGCCGCCGCCACCGCCCTGGCCGCCGCCACCGTGCCGGCATCGAAGGGCCGGGTCTCGAAGGCGCCGAACGGGCCGTTCCACACCAGGGTCCGGGTGGCGGCCAACCGTTTTTCGAACGCCGCCACGGTCTGGGGCCCGACATCCAGCACCATCTCGTCAGCGGCGATGGCGCCGGCGGCGACAGTGCGGTGGGGCGCATCGGCGCGGAACTCCTTCGCCACCACGACATCGACAGGCAGCAGCAGCGCGGTGCCGCTCTCGCCCGCCTGGTGAATCACTTTGCGCGCAGTCTCCAGATGGTCGGGCTCGTACAGTGACTTGCCGATGGCGATACCCTCGGCGGCGAGGAAAGTGTTGGCCATCGCTCCGCCGATCACCAGCGTCTCCACCCGGCCGACCAGGTTCTGCAGCAGGTCGATCTTGGTCGAGACCTTCGCCCCGCCCACCACCGCCAGCACCGGGCGCTGCGGATTGCCCAGCGCCTTGTCGAGATGGGTGAGTTCGGCCTGCATCGAGCGGCCCGCCGCGTTGGGCAGCAGATGGGCGACGCCCTCGGTCGAGGCATGGGCGCGGTGCGCGGCGGAGAAGGCGTCGTTGACATAGATATCGGCAAGGGCGGCGAGGGCGCGCGCCATCTCCGGATCGTTTTTCTCCTCGCCGGCATGGAAGCGGGTGTTTTCCAGCAGCAGCACCTCGCCATCCTTCAGCTTCGCCACCGCCACTTCGGCAACCGCGCCGATGCAATCGGCGGCGAACGCCACCGGGCGGCCGATCGCCTTCGCCAGCGGTTCGGCCAGCGGCTTCAGCGACATGGACGGCACGACCTTGCCCTTGGGCCGGTCGAAATGGCTGAGCACGATGACCCGCGCGCCTTTTTCCGCGAGTTCCCGGATGGTTGGTGACTGGCGCGCGATCCGGGTGGCGTCGGTGACCTTGCCGTCCGCCATCGGCACATTGAGGTCGGCGCGCACCAGGACGCGCTTGCCGCGAACGTCGAGGTTGTCGAGAGTTTTGAAGGACATTTCGTTTCCCTTCTGTAATGCCCGCGCCCCGGACCGCGCGAAGCGCGGCTGAAGCGTAAACTCCAGCGCGCATCCAACTTTAGCGGTGAGCCGCTCCTTATGAAGTTGGATTCCCGCTTTCGCGGGAATGACAATTTTGACTCAGATCAGCTTGCCCATCGCCAGGGCCGTGTCGGCCATGCGGTTGGAGAAGCCCCATTCATTGTCGTACCAGCTCATCACCGAGACGAACGTGCCGTCCATCACCTTGGTCTGGTCCAGGGCGAAGGAGGACGAGGCCGGATTGTGGTTGAAATCCGACGACACGAGTTTCTCGGTGACGATCTCCAGGATGCCCTTGAGCGGTCCGGCAGCGGCGGCCTTCATCGCGGCGTTGATCTCGTCCGCGCTGGTGGCGCGCTTGGCCACGAATTTGAGGTCCACCAGCGACACGTTGGGCGTCGGCACCCGCACCGATACGCCGTCCAGTTTGCCCTTCAGTTCCGGCAGCACCAAGCCGACGGCCTTGGCCGCGCCGGTCGAAGTGGGGATCATCGACAGCGCCGCGGCGCGCGAGCGGTAAAGGTCCTTGTGCATCTGGTCCAGGCTGGGCTG
>Ga0265325_10002176_pt1 | contig 13353 bp, 10 predicted proteins | sample 41420metaG_FD_202090 | JGI IMG/M metagenome (GOLD analysis project Ga0265325, IMG submission 202090) | Rhizosphere microbial communities from Carex aquatilis grown in University of Washington, Seatle, WA, United States - 4-14-20 metaG | ecosystem: Host-associated > Plants > Roots > Rhizosphere...
GCACGGTCCTTCGCTGCTGGGATCGCCGAGCAGCTCGCGCACGACTTCGTTGGGATCGCCGAGATTAACCTGCGTTACGTTCTTGTGCAGCTCTTCGTCGTGGTGATAGGCCCATATTCCGGCCCCCACCAGGCCAAGCGCGATCGCGAAAAAAAATATCCGAGTTCCCATAAAGCGTGCCGCCAGCCTTCCGCCGTTAGCCATCAGCAATCGGCCACAGGTATCTACGCATTGCCTCTGAGTTGTCCTCCCGAGCGGAGCGAAGCGAAGTCGAGGGATCTGCGTTTCCGGGCTTGAAACTTGAAACTCGAAACTTGAAACTGCCTCAACGCTCTTCCACCAGCAGCGTCGCCTCCTTGGGCAAGTAACTCTTGCGCCGGAACCAGTCTTCCATCGCGGTTCGCAAGCGCTCCAGCGGCACACGCGCGCCGATCTCCATCGTGCCATCGCCGGTGGGGATCGTATCGTCGAACACCTGGTCGTTGGTGAAGTTGCGCATGGCAAAGCTGTCCAGCCACTTCAGCGGACACGGACGCCGCTGGCCGCCTTCCTCGTACTCGACCCGGATCTTGCGCGAAAACATAAGAACAGTTTCAAGTTTCCAGTTTCAAGTTGCAAGTCGCTGCTACCACTGATTGCCGAATGCTGATTGCTGAGTGCTTCTCGCTATAATCACTGTTTATGCCATCATTTTCCCCGGTTGAAGAGCAGCTGGCTTACCTGCGCAAGGGCGCGGCCGAGATCATCCGCGAGAGCGATCTCCGCGAGCGGCTGGAGAAGTCCCTGGCCACTGGCAAACCCATGCGGGTGAAGGCCGGATTCGATCCCACCGCGCCTGACCTGCATCTTGGGCACACTGTGCTCATGCGCAAGCTCAAACACTTCCAGGACATGGGCCACACTGTCATCTTTCTTGTCGGCGATTTCACCGGGCTTATCGGCGATCCCACCGGACGCTCGGCGACTCGGCCACCACTGAGCCGCGAGCAAATCGACCAGAATGCCGAGACCTACAAGGCGCAAGTGTTCAAGATCCTCGACCGCGAGAAGACTGAGGTTCGCTTCAACAGCGAGTGGCTAAACAGGCTCGGCTTCGAGGGCTTCATCAAGCTGGCAGCCCAGTTCACGGTCTCGCAGATGCTGGAACGCGAGGACTTCCACAAGCGCTTCGAGGAAGAGAAGCCGATCGCAATGCACGAGCTGCTGTATCCCATCGCGCAGGGCTACGATTCCGTGGCGCTGGAGGCCGACGTCGAACTCGGCGGCACCGACCAGAAATTCAACCTCCTGATGGGACGCAATTTGCAACGGCATTACGGGCAGCCGCCGCAGATCGTGCTCACCACGCCGCTGTTGGAAGGCACCGACGGAGTGCAGAAGATGTCGAAGTCGTACGGCAATTACATCGGCATCACCGAAGCACCGCAGGAAATGTTTGGCAAGGTCATGTCGATCTCCGACGAACTGATGTGGCGCTATTACGAACTGGTCACCGACGTGAGCATGACCGACATCGAGCGCATGAAGGGTGAAGTTGCCAGTGGCCAGGCGCACCCCATGAAGCTCAAGCAGGAACTGGGCAAGCGCATCGTGGCCGACTTCCACTCGCGGGAAGCGGCCGAACAGGCTGCCGAAGACTGGTCACGAATGTTCCAGAAGGACGAGACGCCGGAAGACCTGCCGCTGCTGTCGGTGCGCTTCGATGAGGTTGCCGCGCCAAATGCTTCGTCCAGCGATGGCAACGTTCAGGTGAAGCTCGACAAGCTGCTGGCACGCACCGGCCTCGCCACCAGCGTGACCGACGGGCTACGCAAGCTGAAGCAGAACGCAGTGAAAGTCGATGGCGAACTAAAGACCGATCTCGTGGTCGCCGTGAAGCTGGGCACGGAGTTCACCTTGCGCGCGGGGAAGAAGATGGTACGCGTAAGCGTTGAAGGATAACTTTCACGCTATGATCTGTCGCACGTTCCAAAATACCTGTGCCTTGTTCTTGCTGGCCCTCGCTCTGGCCACCAGCGCTGTCGCCGCCACCAGCGAGCCGGCGCCTCGCTTCAATGCCAAGACCACTGCCGGCGAGAAGTTCACCAACGACTCTCTCAAGGGACGCGTAGTCCTGCTGCAGTTCTGGACCACGTGGTGTCCCTATTGCCGGCGCGAGCAGCCACTGGTCGACAGCCTGGACAAGGAATTCCGCGATCAGGGACTGGTGGTGCTGGCGGTCAACGTGAACGAGTCGAAAAAGACGGTAAAGAAGTACTTGGAGCAGAGCCCGCGTGCCTGCCGGATCGTACTCACCGACGACACCAACCTTGCCGCGATGTATGCCGCGAACTCCTATCCTATCTACGTTGTGATCGACCGCCACGGGGATGTCGTCGCCACCCAGCGCGGGGCCGGAGGCGAACGCGCGCTGCGCTCCCTGCTCGCCCGCGCCGGCGTCTCAGCCGCCGAGTAACGAGCGCAGGAGAGATAACTGTCTCCTCCGCCGGTGTCGGTCGGCCACGACCCCGCCCCTCGTCCTAAGGAGTTGCCGAAGAGGAGCCGCTTGACGGCAGGACCACGATCCGCTGCATCATGCCGCCATCCTCATGGTCCAGAATGTGACAGTGGAAGAGGAACGTGCCGGCGATGTTGGGGTCGCTGAAATCCATCCGCAACGTCACGCTCGGGTAAGGACCGGTGCCTTTCCAGTTGGGCACGGTGACGGTATCCAGCAAGTAGGGATTTTCCACCGGTACGCCATTAAGCGCCTCTACCAGGAAATGGATCTGGTGCATGTGAAAGGCGTGCGCTTCTCCCGAGCGGTTCTCGATCGTCCAGTCCTCGATGGCGCCCACATGGGTCACGACCGCTGGCGCGTCGCTGGTACGGTACATGTGCGGTTTCTGGCCGTTGACCGTGACGTAAAACTGGAACGGTCCATTCGTGCCCACCGTCTGCTCGGAAAAGTAAATCAATCTTTGCGTGGTAGCGGGCTTGCCGCGCAAGCCGGAAAAGCGCGGTATCACCCCGGTGTCCGGCGCATGGTGGGTATTGATGCGTGCTCCAATCAATTGCTGGCTGGGTTCGACATCAGCGAGAATTTGGTAAGGTTGCGGGTCGCCCACCGTGCCGGAGTCGAAACCGTCTGTCAGAAACGTTCCCGTCTGTCCCGCCGGTAGTCCTGGAGTGACGAACTCAACTCGTCCCGCCGGAGGCACGACCAGCGTGTCGGAATACATCGGGCTCTGCAGCGGAATGCCGTCCTGCTCCAGCACTTCCAGTTGCTGCTGATTGGTCCCGAACCACAACTGCAAAGCCAGGAACGTTTCACCGGTGGCATTGAGGACACGCCAGTACTCCTGTTGCCCCTGCTGCATGTAGACGATGGGAGAGGGCGCGTTGGGATAAATCGCGGGCTGGAAATTCAAAGTGAGCTGTGACGGCCCCTCATCGCCCACCGGAGTGGCAAACTGCTGGCGAACCACCAGCACCCGCTCCGGCAGGTCTTGCGCCAGGGGATTGTTCCCCTCAATGATCAGCGCGCCCGCAGCGCCCCCATTCACCTGGGGAGAGGTGAATCCGTGCGGATGAGGATGGTACCAATACAGTCCTCCCTCGTCGTTGGCGGGAATCTGCGTGTTGTACTGAAACGGCGGGCTGCCCGGCGGGATCACGGTGTTGATGACCTCGTCCTGGTGACAAGTGGGCGGAATGTTCATGCCGTGGAAGTGAATGTTGGTCGAGGTGGGCGTCGTCGGGTAGCCGTTGCAATTATCCGCCGGGCCCGATGTGCCGGCCATCATGGTCATGTCGTGCATTCCCGCCATCGGGCTGAACGGGCTGATGCCTCTCGTTTTCCTCTGCGGGCCCTGTGCCCCTCCGAGTTTGTTGGTCAGGTTGAGCACCAGCTGATCGCCCGGATTGAGGCGCAGGGTCGGGGCTTCAACCGCCTTCCCGTTAGTCATGTACACGTAGCAATAGTGCTGGATTCCATCCGCGCCAAGGGAAGCCTGGAGGCTCAAGTTGACCGTCAGCGTTCCGTTCTGGCTGTAGAGATCGAACGGGTTCGTCACCGGGGTGCCAGGCGTCGGCCGCAAAGGACAGGCCACCTGCTGGGCCACGGCATTGGTGACCGCGATCCCGCATAGCGGAAGGATCATCAAGTATCTGAGTAGAACTCGCATTCCAACTCCCTGACTCAGTAGCCCTGGGAGCGATGGCCCCAGAACTCTACGTTTTGCCGGGGCCAGCTTCAAGCTCGCGACCGGGTACTGCCAAAGACGTACGCAACCGTCAGCTCAAAAAGACCGGGGCGGAAAGGTCGCAACCGAGAGTACGTTGCCATTGGCGGCCACCGGCGAGGCGGCTGCTTCCGTCAGCGTGCACGTAGTGCCATTGGAATTCACCACGATCATCCCCACCGAAGACGACGGGAAGAATTCTCCGACATACAACACCCCACCGGTGCCGGTATTGAGCTCCATGTCGATGCCGCCGAGGAACGACCATGTATCGAACAGACCCCGGAGCGTCGGCGAGGTGCATCCTGGCGTTACCTTGCCAGTAGAAGCATTGAAGAACCCGGCCGTCACCGTGCCGCCTTGGCTGTTTACGATGTACAGCAGGCTCTGGTCCGGGCTCAGCCGCACATTGCCGGAATTTACCGCCGTGCCCAGATCGTAGTAGGTGGTCTTCTTCAGTTTTCCCGACGAAATGTCCGAGACTTCCACGGTGGTCGAGACCGAGGAGTCACCAAAGATTGCGTAACGGCCATCCTGCGTGATGTCGATCCCGACTGGCTGGTAGTTGTAGGTCGAGCCCGTCGACATCTGCGCATCGTTGTTAGACACGGGCATTCCGCCGGAAATGTTGAATGATTGAATGGATCCGTCACCAAAGGTAACGATCAGGATGTTTCCTCTCGCCGCTATGCCGTTAAGGTTGCCGCCATTCAGCGGATTGGTGGAGACGTCGCCGAGGAAACTGAGCTGGCAGCCGGCGCCAACGGAAAAGGTCGCAATGGTGTTGGAATCGCTGAATCCCGCGTACAGGTACGACGCGCTGATTGCCATTCCAATGCCGTTGGAGACGCCGGAATCGGAATTCGAGGCCGAGAACATCCCCGTAAGAGCAAATGTCGACATCGATGTTCCGGCGATATTGCCGGTGCCCGCTTCCGAGGCAAAGGCGCATTGGTTGGCGCCGCTGTTGAGCATCACGATGCGGGACGTGCCGAAGAAGCCACCTGCGATCCCAAAACCATGAGTGAGCAATTCCGTTTGAAGTGTCAACTGCGGATCGGACAGACTCCCTCCAGCCAGGAAGAAGCCCACGTACGAATGCCTCGTGTTGTCCTCGTTGGTGGCCAGGTAAACCGGGGAGGAAGGTTGAGCGCTCTTAGGCGCGGGGCGTTCGCCGGCTGCGCAAACCGCAGCTAGTACGAACATCATGCCAGCCATCAGGATTTTCGTATGCCAATGGTTCATTATGTTTGATCTCTTAGAGAGAAGCGCGAAGGTTGCTCGAAGGTTATCACGCGACTAGCCCGAAGAGCGCCGCCGGACACGGCTCTTGGCTGGATTTTGTTGCAACCGAGTTGCAACCAGCCGCAACTGACATTCAAATCGAAACGTCAAGGCGTGAGCGAAGTAAGGAGTGAGCGGTATTCCGTGTAATATCGGCTAGTATGGCGTCCCGCAAGTTCGCGTAATAGAGTTGACATTGTTTTGAAAGGGCACGGCTTCAGCCGTGCCGCAAGAATGCATATATAGGACGGCTTTAGCCGCTGAGGTGACGATGCTCCCCGCAGCACCGTACTGGGGAGTTGTGACGCGAAATTGCGGGACACCACGCTAGTAGACGATCACAAAACTAGATCGTTGGACTGCATCGGCGGGCATGCTACCCTACATCTTCTTCTGCGGTTCGGACTCGACACAACCGATCGGCCTCATTCACTCTGCGGTGTGGTGAAGGCTGGCGCGGTCCCGAATCCGCGGCCGGGGTTGAGTAACCTCGCGTCGCTGCGCGAGCATCCCATAACGATGCGGAATCCCAACCGAATCCTGCATACCGGCAAACCATGGCGACCCTGAAACAGGATTTCCGTTTCGGATTGCGCATGCTCCGCAAGAGCCCGGGCTTCACCATCGTGGCGGTGCTCACGCTCGCCCTGGCCATTGGCGCCAACACCGCGATCTTCTCCGTTCTGTATCCCGCGTTGTTGCGTCCTTTACCCTATCGGCAGCCGGACCAATTGGTCACCATCGGCGAGAACCGTCGCCAATTGCCGTGCTGCAGTTTTACCTCCTCCTATCCCGACTATCTCGACTGGAAGCAAACCGCCAAGGGCTTCCAATCGCTGGCCGGCTTCTCGCTGGATGGTTTCACCATGACTGGGGACGGTGAGCCCAGGACCATCTTCGGGGCGATGGTGACGACCAATTTCTTCTCCACTCTGGGTGTGAAGCCTCTGCTGGGACGTGATTTCGCCGCCGGCGAGGACCTGCCCGAAGGTCCGGGCCCAGCCCTGGCAATCATCAGCTACGCCTTCTGGCAGAACGACCTGGGCGGAGATCCGCACATCCTCGGTCGCGCGTTGCGGCTGGACAACAAGGCGGTCACGGTGGTCGGCGTGTTGCCGCGGGAGTTTGAGTTCGCGCCCGCCGGTTCAGCGCCGATCTGGGTACCGTTGCACACCAATTCCTATACCGGCACGGCCCGCAACGCGCGCTGGCTCAACGTGATCGGCCGGCTCGCGCCCGGCGTCAGTCTGGCTCAGGCACGCGCTGAGATGGCAGCCATCACCGCCCAACTGGCGCAGCAGTATCCGCAGGAGAACGCCGCAATCTACATCACCATGGGCAGCCTGCGCGACGCCATCGTCGGCGACATTCGGCCCCTGCTACTGATCCTGTTTGGCGCTGTCCTCGTCGTTCTTCTGATTGCCTGCGCCAACGTGGCCAATCTGCTGATGACCCGCTCCATGGACCGGCGGAAGGAGTTCGCGGTGCGCTCCGCCATGGGCGCCAAGCGCATCCACCTGTTGTTCCAGCTGCTCACCGAGAGCCTGCTGCTTTCGACTATTGGGGCCATCCTCGGGCTGCTGGGCGCGGCTGTGGGTGTGCGCTTGCTTCTCCACGCCATTCCCGAGGTGCAGCGCCAGGCGATGCCTTATCTACAGGACGCCGGCATCAATCTCTCGGTGTTGGGTTTTCTGTGCGGCATCACGGTCGTCACCGCGGTCCTGTTCGGGGTCGGTCCGGGGATGGCGGTGCCGCAGACGCCGATTACCGAGATCCTGAAGGACGAGTCGCGCGGCATCAGCGGCGCCAACACCCGCTTGCGCGGCATCGCTGTCGTGGTCGAAATCGCGCTGTCTATGCTGCTGCTCGCCGGTGGCGGTTTGCTGTTGCTCAGCCTCAACCGCTTGATGCGGCAGAGTCCTGGGTTCGATCCCCACGACCTGCTGACCTTCGACATCAACCTGCCGGGCGTATCGTACCCAACGGGTAAAGGTTGGCCTTACGACAATCCCAACGGCCTGCTGCTGGAACACGAATTCCTCGATCGCCTGCGCGGTTTGCCCGGAGTCGAGGGCGCTTCCGCGGTGAGCGGTCTTCCCATCAGCGAAAACCGCAACACCAATCGCTTCGTCATCGAAGGACGTCCCGTGGCCCGCGGCCAGGAGGAGGACTGCGTGACCCGGCGAGTCGATGCCGGTTACTTCGCGGTCATGAAGATTCCACTGCTTGCCGGCCGCTTCTTCGCCTCCTCCGACGCACCTGACGCTCCCAAGGTCGCCATCGTGAACCAGGCTTGGGTGAAGCGCTATGCCAACGGCCAGAATCCCGTCAACATGCAGGTGCGCATGACATTCTCCGCCAGCGAGCCCTACCGTGAGATCGTCGGCGTGATTGGCAACGTGGCCGAGGACAACCTGGCCGCTGCGCCGCCCCCAGTCATGTATTTTCCCGTCGACCAGAGTTCCGGCTACACCGCCTATCTCAGCTATGTGGTGCGCACCTCGCAGGAGCCGGCGGCATTTTTCCATGCGGTGCGCGCCGTGCTCGCCAGCCTCGATCCGCAGCTGGCGTTGATTCAGCCGCAGACCATGGACCAGCTCATCGACCGTTCACCGGCGGTTTTCTTGCGCCGCTATCCCTTCTACCTGATCGGCAGCTTCGCCACCCTGGCACTCGTGCTGGCCATCGTCGGCTTGTATGGCTTGGTCGCCTACTCGGTACTACAGCGCACGCGCGAGATCGGCATCCGCATGGCCCTGGGTGCGCAGCGCCCGGACATCCTGCGTCTGATGCTGCGCCAGGGGAGCATCTCCGCGGTGGCCGGAGTTATCATCGGCCTGGTCGGGACCCTGGGACTGACGCGGATCATGGCCAGCCTGTTGTACGGCATCACCGCCAGCGCCTGGTTCCTGTTTGCCGGACTGGCTATTCTGCTGACCGTGATCGCGCTGACCGCCTCCTACATTCCGGCACGCAGGGCCACCCAGGTCGATCCCATGGCCGCCTTGCGCAACGACTAGCTCCAACCTCCGCGCTCCTACTTGGGAAGCTGGTATGCGCCTTCCACGTCGATGATCATGTTGCCGTCGGCGTCCGGCTTGCCTTTGTAGGTCCCTTTGCCGCTGATGCCTTTGAGCTTGCCGCTGCCTCCGCCGCTCACAAAGCTCCAGGTGCCCTCGGTGGACACAGGCTTGCCATCCTTGTAAGCGTCCTTGCTGTCGGTGCGAGCGACAAACTTGTCACCATTCGCCATCGTTCCCAGGACGTATCCATGCCCGTGTGCACCGGCGGGTGTCATTTCATCGAAATTGGTGCCGACATCGTCATGGGTTTGGGTCCCGGCGATATCCATGGGTTTCATCCAGGTGCACTTGCCCTGGCTGATGGCGTAAGCATGGCCAGGCTTGTCGCCGATGTCGATTTTCTGAGATTGGTCGGGCTTGGCGCACGAGACGGTACCGGAGATATTGGTTTGCGCCACCGAAAATGCCGCCAGCGCCAGTACGATCACGGGCCCTAAGATGGTCTTGCAACGCATAAACGCCTCCGTGGTCTTGAGATTTTGGGGCGAAGTATAGCAGCCCGCCTGTCTCGCGCAAGCCCGGCGCTGATCGCTTGCCCTGGGTGCACGATTGCGGCAACAACTGCCGCAGTCTATGATTTGCGTGTCCTACCAGAGAGAAGAAACTTTGTCCACAAGCCAAGAGCCTTTGCCTCGATTCCAACAAGTCAATGGGCAGTGCATTGCGCGCCGTTTCTGCAACTTTGGATTGGCGGCTGTACTGCTATGCCTTGCGCTGGCAGCGCCGGCGTTGGCGCGCGACTGGCACATTGCGCGCTTCGACGCGCGCATGTCGGTCGCCTCCGACGGCACCACCGAAGTCACCGAGCGCCTCGATGTTGTCTTCGAGGGCGTTTACCACGGCATCTATCGCGACATTCCCATCCAGTATCCCGGGCCGCACGGATCCAATTACACGCTCTTCCTGAAAGTCAGTGGCGTGACCGACGGCGAAGGCAACAAGCTGAAGTACGATTCCAGCACGCAGAACGGCAGCCGGCACCTGAAGATCTATGTTCCTGACGCGGTGGACGCGACCCGGACCGTGCAGATCAGCTACAGCGTCCGCAACGCGGTGCGCTGGTTCGACGATCACGACGAGCTTTACTGGAACGTCACCGGCAACGATTGGGCCGTACCAATCGAGAGCACCTCGGCCACCATCAGCTTCCCGGCGAACGCCGCCGGCGAGCTGCGGGCCCAGGCCTTCACCGGCGCCTACGGCTCGAACGCGCAGGACGCAGACGTGGAAATCCACGGCAGCAGCGTGCGGATCGCGAGCCGAGAAGAACTGTCGATGCGCGAGGGCCTGACCGCTGACGTCTACATCGCGAAGGGCGTGCTGAGCCAGCCCAGCAAGCTGACGGAAGCGATGTGGTTCCTGCGCAGCAACATGATCGTTCTGCTGCCGCTGTGGGCGTTCGTAGTGATGTTCACACTGTGGTGGACCAAGGGCCGCGATCCCAAGCCTGATATCTCGGTCGCACCCATGTACGAGCCGCCAAAGGACATGACGCCGGCCGAGGTCGGCTCACTGATGGACGACGCCGTGAACCCGCGCGACATTACCTCGACGCTGGTGGACTTGGCGGTGAAGGGCTACATCAAGATCGAGGAAACCGAGAACAAGGTTCTGCTGTTCTCCCATCGTGACTACACGTTTCACTCGTTGAAGCCCGAGGGAAGCTGGAGCTCCCTCGAAGCGCACGAAAGAGCGGTGTTGAAGAACATGTTCGCCGGAGGAGTCACAGAGATACGGTTGTCGGACTTGCGCAATCAGTTCTACGTGGCGATACCCACCATCAAGGACAACATTCTGAGCGAGCTGAAGGGCAAGGGAATGTACTCCGTCGATCCCGAGTCGGCGCACGCCTACGTATTGGCGGGTGTGCTGTTCACGGCGGCGCCCTTCATTCTGCTGCAGGTGTTCGGCACGACATCGCTGTTCGAGTCGCCCGGCCTGCTGATTGCCGCGGCGATCCTCGCGATCCTCATCATCTTCCTGTTCGCGCGCATCATGTCGGCGAAGTCAGCCAAAGGCGTGCACACCAAGATCGAGATTCTGGGCTTCCAGGAATTCATCAATCGCGTGGATGCCGACCGCCTGAAGCGCATGCCGCCCGACACCTTCGAGAAGTTCCTGCCCTACGCCATGGCGCTGGGCATCGAGAACCGCTGGGCCAAGGCGTTCCAGGGGATCGTGCAGAACCAGCCGACGTGGTATGTGGGGCCAACGCCGTACATCGGATTCAACCCCATCTTCTTTGCCGGCTCGATGCACGCCATGGCGATGGACGCGCATCAGGCCTTCGTTGCCGCTCCGCGGGCCAGCAGTACCGGTTCAGGATGGAGTGGTGGCGGTTTCGGCGGCGGAGGCGGCTTCAGCGGCGGCGGCTTCGGTGGAGGCGGCGGCGGCGCATTCTAGGCACGCAATGGAATTTGGCAGGGATAACAGAGTGCACTTTGTTGCAATCGTGTGCATACCCCGAAAGCGTACTACCCCTGTTTGCAGTGACTTACGATGGAGACAAGATTGCCACATCGTTACTGGGTAGTCTGACTTGTCAACCGCACGGCAGGTTCCCAACTTCTGCCCGGTTCGCGGCGGGGCTGCTCTCGAAGTCGGGATTGCTCGGTAGGAGGAATTTCGAATGAACAAACAGCTATTGCGCTTGGGGTTGCTTCTTACGGTCTGTCTACTCACCGCGGCATTTGCGGGTGCAGATGATGCGATGGTGCCATTCCCAACGGCTGGCGATTACTACTGCAGCGCTACTAACGGCTGCGGTAATCTCACGTCGGGTGGTCAGACTGCTTACATGTGGACCCAGGGTGACTACATCGTCTCCAGCAATTTCACAGGCACCGGTCTGGGCTCGGTGACCGGATTGTCATATGACTTTCAGGTGTTGGACGTGATTGGCGGTGGCAACAGCGAAACCGTCAATATCATGCTCAACAACAACGTGGTCGGCAACTTCGTGGTTCCTGACTGCGGTTATTGCGGCCAGGCCATGGAATTCACAGGGTCATTCAACTTTGGCGCCATCGGGCCAGAAGGCGGCGGGTACACTCTGGAGATGGAGTTGACCAACACCCTTCCAGGCGGTGGCGGTTCGATCGCCTTCATGGACGGTGGTGAGTTTACGCTCTCCGGCGGCGGAGCAACGCCTGAGCCCGGCACCATCCTGCTGTTCGGAACAGGGGCCTTGGGATTGGCTGGTTTGCTGCGCAGAAAGATGTAAGCAGGGATCCCTTCCTTGCCCGGCCGGAGCGCGTAGCTCCGGCCTTTTTCTTGTCCACCATAAGACGGTTGCCACGTAACGGTTGCAGCAGAAGATCGCTGCTATGCCAGCAGACGCGCGGCTTCTTTCGCGAAGTAGGTCAGGACGATGGACGCTCCGGCGCGCTGGATGCACAGCAGCGACTCCATCATGACGCGCTCGTAGTCGATCCAACCATTGAGCGCAGCCGCCTTGATCATGGCGTATTCGCCACTGACCTGATAGGCCGCGAGCGGCACATCGAAGCGCAGGCGCGCCTCGTGCAGCACGTCGAGATAAGGCATCGCGGGCTTCACCATGATCATGTCGGCGCCTTCTTCGAGGTCGAGTGCGATCTCGCGCATGGCCTCGCGCAGGTTGGCCGGATCCATCTGATAGGAGCGGCGGTCGCCGAAGTGCGGCGCCGAATCGGCGGCTTCGCGGAAGGGGCCGTAGAATCCGCTGGCAAATTTTGCCGCATAGGAAAGAACGGGGATGTTCTCGTATCCGGCGTCGTCGAGCGCGGTGCGGATGGCGTCCACGCGGCCGTCCATCATGTCGGAGGGCGCGATGATGTCCATTCCCGAGCGTGCCTGCGAGACTGCGGTCTTGGCCAGCAGCTCGAGCGTGGGATCGTTCATGATCTCGTAATTTTCGGCAGCGATAGCGGCGACCGACGCTGCTCCCACCGAACGCGGACCAGAAGTCTCGACGATTCCACAATGGCCGTGCGACATGTACTCGCACAGGCAAACATCGCCCATCAGCAACAGGTCTGGCACCTCGCGCTTGATGGCGCGCGCCGCTTTCTGCACGATGCCATCGTCCGCCCACGCGCCAGTTGCGATCTCGTCTTTGGTCTCGGGCAGGCCGAAAAGAATGACGCTGGGAATGCCCAGCGACTTGACTTCGGCGCACTCCTTCACCGCTTCGTCGACGGAGAGATTGAAGACGCCGGGCATGGAGCGCACTTCCTTGCGCACGCCTTCGCCGGGACAGACGAACAGAGGATAGACGAAGCCTTCCGGGCTGAGACGGGTTTCGCGGACGAACGAGCGCATCGCTTCGGTGCGACGCAGGCGGCGGGGACGATCGGTTGGGAATGCCATAACAGTAAAATTCTACATCGTGCGAGCAGCACGGCTTGTGATGAACGTCACTGGCAGAAAAGCATTCAGCAATCAGCATTCAGCATTCAGCATTCAGCATTCAGCATTCAGCATTCAGCCGTCAGTACTCAGCCCTCGTCCTTCGGCGCTGTCATCCCGACCGAGGGCTCTAGCCCGAGTGGAGGGATCTGCGGTTTCTAGGCTGTCAGCTATCAGCCGTCAGCTTTCCGCTCTGCCGATAACTGACAACCGGCTCCTGACAACTGGGGTACCCCTCCCCGCCCCCGACTGGAATCAACGACTTACGAAAAAATTCCCGGCAAAGCCTTGAGTCCATGGGACTTATAGGTATAGGCTTGAGCCGCAAAGAGTTAGAAGCGTGCGTCGGCCGCTTTGCTCCGAATTGTCAAAGA
>Ga0265325_10002177_pt1 | contig 13332 bp, 12 predicted proteins | sample 41420metaG_FD_202090 | JGI IMG/M metagenome (GOLD analysis project Ga0265325, IMG submission 202090) | Rhizosphere microbial communities from Carex aquatilis grown in University of Washington, Seatle, WA, United States - 4-14-20 metaG | ecosystem: Host-associated > Plants > Roots > Rhizosphere...
GAAGCCGCCGGACAGCGCCGGGAACGACTTGATGAAACGCCGCGAGAACACCCGGTAGCCGGACAGCATGTCGGTGAAGGCGCTGCCGAACACCTGTGCGACGAAGCTGGTGAGCAGCCAGTTGCCGGCGCGGTGGCCGGCGCGATAGGCGGCGACGTCGTCATCGACGCGGGCGGCGACCACCATATCGAGCCGATCCTTCAGCAATAACTCGATCATGCGCGGCGCGCTCGGCGCGTCATAGGTGGCGTCGCCGTCGACCAGGACGTAAATGTCGGCCTCGATATCGGTGAACATGCGGCGCACCACGTGGCCCTTGCCCTGCCGCGGCTCCTGAAACACTTCGGCGCCGGCGGCGCGGGCAAACTCCACGGTGCGGTCGGTGGAGTTGTTGTCGAACACGAAAATCGTCGCGCTCGGCAATACCGCGGCGAAATCCTTCACCACCTTGCCGATTGCCTTTTCCTCATTGTAGCAGGGCACCAGCACGGCAATGTCGTAGCGTGCGAAGGCGGCGGCGTCTTTTGGCCTGGCTTTTTGTGGCTGGGCTTTTTGCGGACGTTTCAATTGAGACCCCTGCGGCCGGCCGAGAGGCCGCGGCCGATTCCGTGGCGGCCAGTTTAGCGCAAGTCCAGCCAACATGTCCGCCGGGCTTGACGCAACTTGCGGCGTTGGCGGCCCGTCCCTATGCTCATCGCGTCATCGGGTGGAGCATTTGTTGTGGCCGTTATCGTCCCGTTTGAGAGCCCGCCCTCGGCCTCGGTCGAATTGCTGACCGAACTGATGGCGCCGGAGATGGCGCGCGTCAACGCCATGATCCTGTCGCGCACCGGATCGGACGTCACCATGATTCCGGAAGTGGCGAACCACCTGATTTCTTCCGGCGGCAAAAGGCTGCGCCCGATGCTGACGCTGGCGATGGCGCGGCTCGCCGGCTATGCCGGCGACGGCCACGTCAAATTCGCCGCCGCGGTCGAATTCATGCACACCGCCACCCTGCTGCATGACGACGTGGTTGACGAGAGCGACATGCGGCGCGGCAGGCCGGCGGCGCGGCTGTTGTGGGGCAATGAGGCGAGCGTCCTGGTCGGAGATTTCCTGCTCGGCCAGGCCTTCAAGATGATGGTCGAGGTCGGCAATCTGCGGGCGCTCGACATTCTCTCGTCAGCCGCCGCGGTGATCGCCGAAGGCGAGGTGATGCAGCTCGCGGCGGCGAAGAATACCGCAACCAGCGAAGACGAATATCTGGCGGTGATCCGCGCCAAGACCGCGGAATTGTTCGCCGCCGCCTGCGAAGTCTCGCCGGTGCTGGCGGGACGTCCGAAGGCGGAGCAAACCGCCGCCCGCTCCTATGGCATGAACCTCGGCATCGCTTTTCAACTGGTCGACGACGCGCTCGATTATGGCGGCAAGGCCGCCAAGCTCGGCAAGAACGTCGGCGACGATTTCCGCGAGGGCAAGATCACGCTGCCGGTCGTGCTGTCCTATCGCCGCGGCAGCAAGACCGAGCGCGAATTCTGGAATCGCACGCTCGGCAAGGGCGAGGCGCGCGACGATGATCTCGATACCGCGATCGGCCTGATGACGCAGCATCGCGCGATCGAGGACACGATCCAGCGCGCCCGCCACTATGGCGAGATTGCCGCCGACGCGCTGGCGCTGGCGCCCGATTCAGCCATCAAGCAGGCGTTGCTCGAAACCGTCGCGTTCTGCATCGCCCGCGCGCACTAAACGGCGCGGCTAGCGGATGTTGAGGTCCGAGCCTTCGTTGGTCGGATCCCGGCGCAGCTGCAACCGGATATTCGGATCGGGGTCCTGCCCGATAAACTGCTTGCCGAGATAGACCGCCGGCGCGCAGCCATTGGCCTGCGGCGGCGGGTTGAACAGCAGTCCATAGAACGAGAACTCGGCGGGGCGGTCGACGCAGCCCGGCGGCTTTACGATTTTGGCGTCGGCCTCGACGACGCCGGCACATGCAAGCACGAGCGCGGCAGTGACTATTTTCAATGTCATGGCGGTGATTGTGCTCGCTGCGGCTGGCGGGATTGTGGCATAGGCCAAACTAGCCGAGGGTCGCCGGACAAATCCACCAGTTTTCCTTGCCCTTCGACACCCTTCGCGCCGCCGCTGCCGCCTCAGCGGCAGAATCAAACACGCCAAAGCAGGTTGCCCCCGATCCGGACATTCGCGCCAGGCGGCAGCCGGGGCTATCGGCAAGCGCCTCGAGCACCATGGCAATGACCGGCGCGCGGCCGACCGCCGCACGCGTGAGGTCGTTGCCGTGCTGCGCCAGCCAGTCAAAGAATGCGGCGCCGTCCCGAGGCACGTCGCCCAATGGCGCGCCGGTGGCGCCAGCCGGCGCAAATGCGGCAAATATCTCTCGCGTCGACACCGCGACACCGGGATTGACCAGCAACACCGCAAGCTTCGGCAGCGCGATCGGCGCCGAGAGTTCATCACCCAGGCCGCGCATGACGCAGGCGCACGACCGAAGGCAGACCGGCACGTCGGCACCGGTCGCCCGCGCGGCGGCGAGAATGCGGGTATCGTCGACGGCCAGCCCGTTATGCCGGGCGATCAGCCGCAAAGCGGCGGCGGCATCGGCCGAGCCGCCGCCCAGGCCGGCCGCCACCGGAATCCGCTTGTCGAGCGTGAAACGTCCCGCCGGCAGCGCCGCCGCGCGCGCGGCCTTGAGGATGAGATTGTCGTCCGCCGGTCCGCAAAGTTTGGCGAACGGTCCAGTCACGTCGAGCGACAGGTGCTGTGCCGGTTCGAGACCGAGCCGGTCGGCAAGATCGGCGAACACGACGAGGCTTTCCAGCGCGTGATAACCGTCGGCGCGGCGGCCGAGGACGCGCAATGTCAGGTTGATCTTGGCCGGAGCAGTCTCGGACAGCGCCGCGGTCACGGGCTCAGCCGCCGTTGCCTTCCTTTTTCGCCGCCTTGGCCTGCGACGTGCTCTCGTCCGGCAGGCCGTTCGCGATCTTGTCCTGGATCTTCGGCAGATCGTCAGGATCGGGCTTGAGATCGCGCGCATGCGCCCACTGGAATTTTGCTTCCAGCGTGCGCCCGACGCGCCAATAGGCGTCGCCGAGGTGATCGTTGATGGTCGGGTCTTCGGGCTTGAGCTCGATGGCGCGCTCGAGCTGCTTCACCGCTTCTTCGTAATTGCCGGTGCGGAAATACGCCCATCCGAGCGAGTCGACGATGTAGCCGTCATCCGGGCGTTGCGCGACGGCGCGCTTGATCATGTCCATGCCCTCGTCGAGCCTGGTGCCCTGATCGATCCACGAATAGCCGAGATAGTTGAGGACGTGCGGCTGCTCGGGATAAAGCTCCAACGCCTTCTGCAGGTCGGCTTCGGCTTTCGGCCACTGCTTCGAACGCTCGTAGCAAATGCCACGGAAATAGAACAAAACCCAGTTCGCCTTGGCCGGCGGGCCGATTTCCGCGATCGCCTTGGAATAGGCGTCGGCGCATTCGGCGAAGTCCTTGTGTCCGCGCAGCACATTGCCAAGTGCCATGACGGCTTCGACATCGGACGGATTTTCGGCGACCAGCGCGCGCAGGTGTTTCTTGGCCTCATCGGCGCGCTCGAGGCTGTCGAGGTTCGCCGCCATCTGGATCGCGGCGTTGCGATGCAGCGGCGAATTCGCCGGCACCCGCTCATAGACCTCGATCGCCAGCTGCGGCTTCTTCAAGGATTCATAAAGGTCGGCGAGCGAGAGCAGCGCCAGCGAATTGTTCGGCGCCAGATAAAGCGAAAGCTGCAGATAGACGAGGCCGAGATCTTCGCCGCCGCGGCGGCCGAGCGAGGCGCCGAGGCCGTAAAGCGCCTCGGCGGCGCCGGCCTGCACGTTGGTCACGAGCATTGGCAGCTTGTCGCCGGCCTTGAGCCTGGCCATTTCGGCGAGAATGAGCGGATGGCGCGGAAGCACCGTGTCGAACTTCTGGAAGATTTCGAGCGCTTCCTGCGGCGACTTGTTGCGGGACAACCATGCGCCATAGGCCTCGACTACGCGAAGCGCCGAATTGTCGAGCTTGTAGGCATTTTCCAAGTGCTTGCCGGCGTCCTTGGCATTGCCGGCAATATCGAGAATGAGCCCGGCGTGCAGCTCTTTGAAAATTCCATACCAGTCCGGACCGGACAGCTTGTCGATCGCCGCGATGGCGCCCTTGCTGTCATTGGTGCCTTGCAGGGACCAGGCGTTGAGCAGCGTCGCCGCGAGGTCGGTGATCGGCCCGCGCACCGATTGCGTGATGTCGCGGCGGCCGGCAACGTATTGCTTGGTCTTGATGCCGCGCACGCCAGTGACGAGGCGGGCGATGCGGTCGTTCTTGTCGGCCTGCAGGATGCGATCTGCGTAGCGGACGGATTCGTCGATGTTGCCGGAAACCAGCAGCGACAGGAAGGTACGGTCGAGCAATTCGCCGTTGCCGGGATCGTGGCGCAAGGCCGCGCGATAATAGGCGGCGGCCGTTTCGGCGTCGCGCTGCTGGCCGGCATGACGGGCGGCGAGGTAACTGCCGGCGACGGTCGACTTCGCGAGCTCTTGGGTGGTCGGAACCTGGGCGGACAACGCGACGGGCGACGCTGCGGCGACTGCCACCAGCGCGGCGAGCGACACGGTTCGCAATAGACGCAAATAATTCACGAGACGAAGCTCCATTCGACGTGACGCCCGGATGCCGTGGGTTATGGGGGCACAATGGCCTTTTTACGAGTGCGCCGCAAGAAAAGGCTGGAAGCAACGCTCCCGGCCCGGTGCATAAGCCTGAATGTGACGATGTGGCGGGATCGTGGCCGTTGCCGGAGCCGCCAATCACATGTTCGGGTAATTCGGCCCGCCGCCGCCTTCGGGCGGAACCCAGGTGATGTTTTGATTCGGGTCCTTGATGTCGCAGGTTTTGCAGTGGACGCAGTTCTGCGCGTTGATGACGAATTTAGGCGCGCCGCCCTCCTCGATCCACTCATAGACGCCGGCCGGGCAATAGCGCGCCGACGGGCCGCCGAACACGTCGTGCTCCGACGATTTCTGCAACGCCATGTCCTTGACCACCAGATGCGGCGGCTGGTCTTCCTCGTGATTGGTGTTGGACAGGAACACCGACGACAGCCGGTCGAAGGTCAGCTTGCCGTCCGGCCGCGGATAAGTGATCCGCGTGCATTCGGCCGCCGGCTTGAGCGAAGCATAGTCAGGCTTGCCGTGGCTTAGCGTGCCGAACAGCGAAAAGCCGAGCGTATTGGTCCACATGTCGAGCCCGCCGAGCGAGATGCCGGCAAACGTGCCAAATTTCGACCATAGTGGCTTGGCGTTGCGCACGCGGTGGAGATCGCGGCCGATCGCCGATGAGCGCCACGCCTCGTCATACGCCGCGATCTCGTCATGGGCGCGACCGGCGGCGAGCGCCAGGGCGACCTGCTCGGCGGCGAGCATGCCGGACAGCATCGCGTTGTGGCTGCCCTTGATGCGCGGCACATTCATGAAGCCAGCATCGCAGCCGATCAGCGCGCCGCCCGCGAAGGTCAGCTTCGGCACCGATTGATAGCCGCCTTCGGTCAGTGCGCGCGCGCCGTAGGACAGCCGCTTTCCGCCCTCGAACGTGTCGCGCACGAACGGATGGGTCTTGAAGCGCTGGAATTCCTCGAACGGCGCCAGATACGGATTCTGATAATTGAGATGGACGACGAAGCCGACCGACACCAGATTGTCGTCGAAGTGGTAGAGGAACGAGCCGCCACCGGTCGAGCCGTCGAGCGGCCAGCCAAACGAGTGCTGCACCAGTCCCTTTTTGTGCTTGTCCGGCGCGACCTGCCAAAGCTCCTTGAGCCCTATGCCGAATTTCTGCGGATCGCGGCCGTTCGCCAGGCCGAATTTCGCGATCAATTGCTTGCCGAGATTGCCGCGTGCGCCTTCGGCGAACAACGTGTATTTGGCGCGCAGCTCCATGCCGCGCGTGAAGCTATCTTTGGGCGAGCCGCTCTTGCCGATGCCCATGTCGCCGGTGGCGACCCCGGCGACGGCGCCATTGCCGTCGTAGAGCACTTCGGCGGCGGCGAAGCCCGGATAAATCTCGACGCCGAGCGCTTCCGCCTTGGCCGCCAGCCAACGGCAGACGCTGCCGAGCGACACGATATAGTTGCCGTGATTGCTCATCAGCGGCGGCATCAGAAAGTTCGGCAGCCGCAGGCCGCCGGAGGCGCTGAGATAATAGAACCGGTCGTCGGTGACCGGCGTCTTGACCGGCGAATCCTCGCCTTCCCAGCCCGGCAACAGGCGGTTGAGGCCAATCGGGTCGATCACCGCGCCGGACAGGATATGGGCGCCGACCTCGGAGCCTTTTTCCACCACAACCACATTGATATCCGGGGAGATCTGCTTGAGCTTGATCGCGGCGGCGAGCCCGGCCGGGCCGGCCCCGACCACAACCACATCGAATTCCATCGACTCGCGCGCCGGAAGCTCAGTCGCCATAATCGTCTCCCGATTCACCTAGTCATACTGCGCCGGCCATGACACGCCTAGCCGCCTTTGTGATTTCACTGCTTCTGCTGCCAGCCGCGGGCGCGGCGCAACCGGCGATGCAACCGCCCGACAGGGCGCCGCTCACCATCACCGACCAAACGATCGGCATGTTCCGCATCAAGCAGGTCGGCTCGATCATATTGCCCGACGGAAAGCCACCCTTCCCTGCGGTGATCGTCATGCATGGATGCAATGGCGTGTCGGAGTCCATGACCGTTTGGGGCCGCCGGCTGGCGTCCTGGGGTTATGCCGCGCTGATCGTCAACAGCTTCGGTCCGCGCGGGCTGCAAAATATCTGCGGCCACGGCCGCGACTTTCCAAGTTCCGAGCGGGCCAAGGATGCCTTCACCGCCGCGGATTATCTGCGCACGCGCCCCGATATCGATCACGAGCATATCGGGCTGATCGGCTTTTCGCATGGCGGCTCGACCGTGCTGGCGGCGTCGACCGCAAAGCTGGTCGGCGAGAACGGCGGCAAGCCATTCCCGGCCGTGGTGTCGTACTATCCATATTGTCCCAAATTGCAGCTGATTTTCGTCAGCGACCTGCAGATCCTGACCGGCGACGCCGACGACTGGTCGCCGGTCAAGCGCTGCGAAGACCTCGTCGCGAATTACGACGCGGCGGCCGCGCATCGCCCGCTGTTGAAAATCTATCCCGGGGCGCTGCATTCGTTCGAAAACGACCGGCCTGACCGGGTATATTTCGGCCATCATCTGGCCTATGACGGCAAGGCGGCGACGGATTCCTTCGCCGTGACCAAGGCATTTCTCGACAGCCATCTTCGCCCCGGCCCGCAGCAATGACACCCGACCGTCCCGCCGTCCGAGCCGTACTTGAATTCTATGCTGAAGCCGGCGTCGACGGTGTTGTGGGTGAAACTCCGGTCAACCGCTTTGCCGATGCAACATCCGCTCCGCCCGCGCCACGATCGCGCCCGGGCGCGCCGGCCGTGGCGCCGGTCATGCGAAGCGCGCCAAACGTTCCGCCCGCCCCCGACATTGCGGCGGTGAACGCGCGCGACGCGGTCCAAAACATCGCCACGCTCGACGAGCTGCGCGCCGCGCTCGACAGGTTCGAAGGCTGCGCGCTGCGCGCCACCGCCACGCAACTGGTGTTCGCCGACGGCAATCCGCAGGCGCGCGTCATGCTGGTCGGCGAAGCGCCGGGCCGCGATGAAGACATTGAGGGCCTGCCATTCGTCGGCCGTTCCGGCAAGCTGCTCGACCGCATGCTGGCGGCAATCGGCCTCGACCGTACCCAGGTTTACATCGCCAACATCATTCCGTGGCGGCCGCCCGGCAACCGCACGCCGACGCCGCAGGAATCACAAATCTGCCTGCCGTTCCTGCGCAAGCAAATCGAGCTGGTCGATCCGGACATCCTTGTCTGCCTCGGCGGGCCGTCGGCGACGACATTGCTCGGCATCAAGGACGGCATCACCAAGACGCGCGGCCGCTGGTTCAAATACGATACCGGCAAGCGCGAAATCCGCGCCATGCCGACGTTTCATCCCGCCTTCCTGCTGCGCAGTCCGCTGCAGAAGCGGTTGGCATGGCGCGACTTCCTCGCCGTCAGGAAGGCGCTTGACGGCTGAGCGCGCTCAGCGGTACGCGACCAGCACGGCGCCGGCCCCAATCAGCGCAACACCGAGCCAGTTCGGCGCCGACAACCGCTCACCCAGAAAAACCACGCCGAATATCGCGACCAGCACCACCGAGAGCTTGTCGATCGGCGCGACTTGCGCGGCCTGCCCGAGTTTGAGGGCGCGAAAATAGCACAGCCAGGAGCCGCCGGTCGCAAGTCCCGACAGCACCAGAAATAAATAAGTGCGCGGCGAAATCGTGCCGGGCGACTGAAATTGCCCGCTGGCGAACAGGATCAGCGCCAAGGTGGCGACGATGACCAGGGTGCGCACGAAGGTCGCGAGGTCGGCGCTGATATTCTCCACGCCGACCTTGGCGAAAATCGCCGTCAGCGCGGCGAAGGCGGCCGAGCCGAGCGCCCAGAACAGCCAGGATGATGGCGCCATCGCTCAGTCCGCGGTCATGTATGGAGGTGGACCGCCGGCGAGGAAATCGTCACGCGGCGGCGCGAAGAAGTCGATGACCTCGGTATCTTCCGGGAAAAACCCTTCATGCTCGACGCCACCCGGAACGACCGCAACGTCGCCGGCGCGCATGCTGCGCTTTTCGTCGCCGATGCGAAAATCCATCTTTCCGGAAATCATAAAAACGATCTGCTCGTGCGGGTGCTTGTGCGCAGCCGCATGCCCACCCGCCATGATCCGCCACGATCGGCATGGTCAACCCTCCCGATTTTGCAGAAATTCAGATTAGCCCGCCCGACGATCCCGGTACAAACGCCTCGCGCTGCGGGCCGGAACCCATTCAGACGCCACGCATTGCGAAATAGGCTATAAGGACACCGGTCCGGTTTGCCCGGTTTCCGCACGGCGGAGTTCGGCGATGGATTTCGACCCAGTTCTCCTGGCGCGGCTGCAATTCGCCTTCACGATTATCTTTCACATCATCTTCCCGAGCTTCACCATCGGGCTCTCGGCCTATATCGCCACGCTCGGCGCGCTATGGCTGCGCAGCGGCGCCGAGCGGCACCATTTGCTGATGCGGTTCTGGACCAAGATCTTCGCGGTATCGTTTGCGATGGGCGTGGTGTCCGGCATTGTCATGTCGTACCAGTTCGGCACCAACTGGAGCCGCTTTTCGCTCACCGTCGGCAACGTGATCGGCCCGTTGATCGGCTACGAGGTGCTGGCCGCGTTTTTCCTCGAAGCCACTTTCCTCGGCGTCCTGTTGTTCGGTTTCAATCGCGTGCCGCCATGGCTCTATGTGCTCTCCGCGGCGGTCGTCGCGTTCGGTACGTTGACCTCGGCGTTCTGGATCCTGTCGGCCAATAGCTGGATGCAGACCCCGGCCGGCTACGAGTTGCGCAGCGGCATCGCTTTTCCGACCGATTGGCTGCAGGCGATTTTCAACCCGAGTTTCCCCTATCGCCTCGCCCACATGGTCAATGCCGCCTATCTGACCACCGGCTTCGTCGTGCTCGCGGTCGGCGCCCGCCACGTCCTCGCTGGCGTCTATGTCGAAGGCGGCCGCACCATGATGCGCATGGCGATCGCGCTGCTGGTCGTGCTGGCGCCGTTGCAGTTGGTGCTCGGCGATCAGCACGGGCTCAACACGCTCGAACATCAGCCGATCAAGGTCGCGGCGATGGAAGCGCATTGGGACGGCAGCAAGCCCGGCGATTTCCACATCTTTGCCTGGCCCGACCAGAAGGGCGAAAAGAACCTCTATGAATTGTCGATCCCGCGCGGCTCGTCGCTGGTCCTCAAGCACGATCCGAACGGCTTGTTTCCCGGCCTGACCAGCGTGCCGCCGCAGGACCGGCCGCCGGTCGCGACCGTGTTCTTTGCCTTCCGCATCATGCTGGCGATCGGATTATTCATGATCGCCGCGGCGCTGTTCGGCGCGCTGTTGTGGTGGCGGCGCAGATTGTTCGACACCCGCTGGTATCTCTACGTCATGGCCAATAGCTGGTGGATCGGATTTGTCGCGGTGATCGCCGGCTGGGTGGTGACCGAGACCGGCCGCCAGCCCTGGATCGTGCAAGGCATCCTGCGCACCGCCGACGCGACCTCGCCGGTGCCCGGCGCCAGCATTGCCGGCACGTTGGCCTTGTTCGTTCTCTGCTACGGCGTCGTGTTCGCAGCCGGCATTTATTACATCAACCGCCTGATCGCCAATGGCCCGCGCGGACCCGAGGCGCAGGCGAGCGGCGGATTCTCGGCTAGCCCGATGCAGGCCGCGCACGATGCCGGGCGCGACGCGCTTCACAAAGGCTGACGGAGGAACGCGCCATGGAATGGTATCTTCCCGTCATCTGGGCCGCGCTGATCGGCACTGCCGTCGCGCTCTACGTCATCCTCGACGGCTTCGACCTCGGCATCGGCATCCTGTTCCCGTTCGCACGATCGGAACGCGAGCGCGACCAGATGATGCGCTCGATCGCGCCGTTCTGGGACGGCAACGAGACCTGGCTGATTCTCGGCGGCGCCGGGCTCTGGGTCGCCTTTCCGCTCGCCTATGCCGTGATCATGCCGGCGCTGTATCTGCCGGTCATCGTCATGCTGCTCGGCCTGATCTTCCGCGGCGTCGCGTTCGAATTCCGCCTGGTGTCGCACAGCAAGACCGGCTGGAATTTTGCCTTCATCACCGGCTCGACGGTCGCCGCTTTCGCGCAGGGCGTCGTTCTCGGCGGGCTGATCCAGGGCATTCCGGTCGCCAATAACGGCTATGCGGGCGGCCCGCTCGATTGGGCGACGCCGTTCGGACTGTTCTGCGGCGTGGCGCTGGTGATTGGCTACGCCCTGCTCGGCGCCACCTGGCTGGTGATGAAGACCGAAGGCCAGGTCGCCGACCGCGCGCGTGAGCACGCCAAGATCATCCTGCTCGCCGTTCTGGTCTGCATGGCTATCATCAGCCTGTGGACGCCGCTGAGTCAGTCGCGCATCGCGGCGCGTTGGTTCACGCTGCCGAACATTCTCTATCTCTGGCCGGTGCCGGCGGTGACGGCGCTGGTTGCCTACGGCGCCTGGCGCGCGCTCGAGAAAGGCCGCGACGTTCTGCCATTCGTTGCCACGATCGGACTGTTCCTGCTCGGCTATCTCGGCCTCGTCATTTCCAACTTCCCCTACCTGGTGCCGCCCTCGCTCACCGTCTGGCAAACCGCCGCCGCACCGGCGAGCCAGATCTTCATGCTGCTCGGAACGCTGGTGTTGCTGCCGATGGTGCTCGGCTACGTCGTGTTCATCTACTGGCTGTTCCGCGGCAAGGTGCGCGAAGGCGAGAGCTATCACTAGGCGCGAAAGAACTAGTGCGGCGGCACAGCCGGCCGCAGCATCGCCCAGCCGATGCGGGTGAGCGGCAACAAGCCCTGCACCGGCCGCTCGAAGGCGCGCGGCAGTTCGGGCACAAGCTCCGGAAACTCGGCCTTGAGCGAAGCCGGCGGCGCGCCGCCAGTATCGATCGCGCGCCACACCAGAATGCCGCCGCTTTCCCGCAACGCCGCCGCGCTGGTCCAGGGACTGCGCTCCGGCTGCCCGGCGAAATAGACATCCGGCCGCGTAGGCGCCGACAGTGCAATCAGGCTTGAGAGCGCCGGATCGCCGGAGATCACGGTCAACGGCTTGCCGGTGCGGCGTTGGAAGCTGTCGGCGAAGAAACTGCCCATGGCGGCGGCCGGCTGGCCAACCTTGAGCTCATAGGCGATCGTCCACGGCAATAGCAGCGTGCCGAGCGCGACCAGCAGCGGCGGCAGCAGCAGCAGGCCGACCCAGGCGGTGCTCACCATGTTCTCGCGATAGAGATAGATGCGGTCGCCGGCGGCGACGATCACCGCCAGCGACGTCAGCAGCACCAGCGGCCCGACCCGCTCGAGCGGCCCGAGCCGGCCGAACCAGAACGCCAGCGCCAGCGCGGCGAGCGCCGGCGTCAGCGCAAGCGCATAGACATAGGTGCGGCCGGCGGGCTCGACCGGACCGCGATCGATCTCCGGCGCGCGCTCACGCTCGCGCTTGCGCCAGCCGCTCGCCAGCACGACCAGCAAGCCGACGCCGGCATGGGTCAGCAGCAAGGTCACAGCGAGCCAGACCGCCGGCAGCGGCAATGAATTGGGCAAGCCTTCTTCGAGAATGGTGTTGAGCACCAGCGGCCAGGATGTCCGCAGCCACGCCGCGTGCGGAAAGACCACGATCGCCAGCAGCAGCATCGCGGTCCACGGCTCGATATGGCCGAGAGCGCGCCAGCCGCGCTCGCTCGCCAGCGTGAACAGCACGAGCAGGACGACGAGGACGATTCCGATATAGCTGGTCAACAGCAACAGGCCGAGATAGAGGCCGAGCAGGAACCAGTAGCCGCGTCGGTCCTCGCCGACGGCGCGCCAGTAATGTAGAAGCGCCAGCGCCCAGAGCGGCAGCGCCAGCACCGCCGGTCCGAATTCGGCCGACGGCACGTTGTAGACGGCGATGCCGGTCATCAGCAGCACGGCAAGCACGGCATGGCGGGTGCCGACGATGGCGCGGCCGAGCGTGAATACCGCCCACAGCGCCAGCACGACGCAGGCCTGCGACAGCAGATAGACGCCGTAAATGCCGGCGATGCGAAACGCCATTTCGCCGAGCCAGAAAGCGAGCGGCGGCCCGAGATAGCTGCCGAGCCGGAAGGCGTGGCCGACCGCGAGCACCACTGGCACCTCGCCGGGCGGCGCGCTGTAGAATACCGACGGCACCACCACCCACAGCGCCGCCTGCGACAGCGCCGCGGTCCAGAACACCACCGCCGGCCGGCCGCGCAGGAATTCGACGATCAAGGAGACGTAATGCATTGGCCCGCGAGGGTAAAAGCCGAAGGGCCAGAGATAGAGAAACCGCCTTACTCAGGCAACAGACTTGCCACGACCTCGTCGGGATCCTCGATCAGGCCGAGTTTTGCCGCGACCGGCGCGAAGCTCCGGCGATGGTGCACGGTCGGGCCGAGCCGGTCGAGCGCGGAAAAGTGCTCCGGCACGCTGTAGCCCATATGGCGCTCGAAACCGTAGCCCGGATGCGCCAGGCCGAGCCGGATCATCAGCCGGTCGCGGGTCACCTTGGCGACGATCGAGGCGGCGGCGATCGAGGCGACCAAGGCGTCGCCAGAAACCACGGCCTCGCAATCGCAGCCGCAATCGATCTTGATGTTGCCGTCGACATAGACGCGTCGCGGCGTACAGGGTAGCGCCCGCACCGCGC
>Ga0265325_10002181_pt1 | contig 13317 bp, 9 predicted proteins | sample 41420metaG_FD_202090 | JGI IMG/M metagenome (GOLD analysis project Ga0265325, IMG submission 202090) | Rhizosphere microbial communities from Carex aquatilis grown in University of Washington, Seatle, WA, United States - 4-14-20 metaG | ecosystem: Host-associated > Plants > Roots > Rhizosphere >...
GCCTTCAGGACTTTTGCGATGCCGAAGTCCAGCAATTTCGGCTCGCCTTCCGCCGTAACCAGGATGTTGCCGGGCTTGAGATCCCGATGAATCACCATGTGCTGGTGCGCGGAATTGACGGCCGCACAGACCCTGGTGAACAACTCCAGCCGCTCGCGGATGGAAAGGCGGCCCCCGTCGCAATATTCGTCCAGGCGCGTGCCTTCCACATATTCCATTACCAGGTACGGCTGTCCCGTTTGGGTCAAACCTCCATCCAGCAGAGCGGCGATGTTAGGATGCTGCAGATCCGCCAGAATCTGGCGCTCGGCCAGGAAGCGCTGGATCAAGTCTCCGGCGCCAATTCCGGGACGAACCAGCTTGATGGCGACTTTCTTCTCGTATTGCTGGTCGGCCCGCCGGGCCAGCCAAACCTCGCCCATTCCGCCCCGGCCGAGAATACGCTCCAGACGATAGGGCCCGACCGGTTGCGGCGCCTCCGCTGCCGCCGCCTCGTCATTGGCACGCAGCAGCGACCGCACCTGCTCTTCCAGGCCGGCGTCGCCAGCAGCTGCTTCCTTCACCCAGGCGTCGCGCTCCTGAGCCGGTCGGTCCAGCGCGCTAAAGAAGATTCGCTCGATGTCTGCCCAGTCCCTTTGGGGAGAATTCACTCGTCGGCCTGCTTTCCGGCGTCCCCTTTCAACTCGCGAAACAGCCAGGCCTTCGCCAGTGTCCATTCGCGGTCGGCAGTGGCTTTGGAAATCTCCAGGATCTCGGCGGTCTTCTCCGCCGTGCATCCCAGAAAGACACGCAACTCGATGACCCGCGCCTTTCGTTCGTCCTGCCGCTCCAGGCCGTCCAGCGCCAGGTTTAATGCCAGGATATCCTCGCTTGAGCTTCCCAGCCAGGGAACGTCTTCGCTGAGAGGCACGCGTTCCTGACTGCCGCCGCGTTTCTCCCGGTGGACGTGTTTGGCGTGGTCGGTCAGGATGCGGCGCATGAGCATGGCCGCAAACGCGAAGAAGTGCCCGCGGTCGTTCCATTGCCCGCCATACTGCTTCGCCAGTCGCATGTACAACTCGTTCACCAGCGCCGTCGCTTGGAGAGTATGCCCGTCGCGCTCCCGCCGCATCTGGTTCTGGGCCAGCGCCCGCAACTGGCGGTAGACCAGCGGCATCACCTGATCGAGGGCCTGGACGTCTCCTCCGGCCCACTGCTGGAGCAGTTGCGTGATCTCAGCCGGGTCGCTCCCCATTAGTTCGAACATTGTATACCAGCCTGGGTTTGCGCGGAGGGACCATTGCGCGGTGGATCCGTCGCTGGCAAGAAACGTTTGTCGATTCTGCGTACCCGGAACTCCGTTTTGGCGCGCCTTTTCGGAGGGTCGCGCCTGCCGAGTTCAGACGACTTTATCTTGGTTGATGTCCCCGCCACCCCGAGGTAAGGTCCATGTGACTACCGATCAGGCGCGTTATCGTTCCGCCTTCGGGCTTCTGCCAGCAAGTTCCGACCGCCCACTCGGCCCCGCAGGGTCAATGTACGAGAATGCTGTTTTTCGGCCGGATGACCTATCCTACGCGACGGAACGGCCAAGTGGATCTGTGTCCGAACGCTAAGCCAGACAGAAGCAACGCACCCAGCCACCACGAATAAGGGAGGACGTATCATGAAGAAAGTGCATATCGTGATACGGCGTGTGTGCCAGTTTACTGCCTGGCTCGCGCTTGGGATGCCCGCCTTCGGACAGCTTACTGAAGCCAGCCTGCGAACTCTTTACGGTAAGCCCATTGATGGAAGTTATATCGTCCGCCCTGGAGTGACGATCAGCACATCGGACCAACCGAAGGGCGAAGTTTGTGTCGTCGCTATTTCCGGAAGACTCACAGAGCCAGAGGTGATGGCCATCATCGACGAGGCGGTTCCAATGGCTTCGAGAGGTCTAAGTCTGGTTGCCTTTTATAAATGCCTGGGTGTGTGCAAATCCACTTGGGACGATGAGAAAGTGAAGATATCGGAAGCAGTCGGGTTTGGGCAGATCGCGAGTCCTGCGGCCATCATCCTTTTCAAGCGCAAGAAGTGTGAGCAGCGCGTAAAAGAGGCCCCGAGCTTTTCAATAACCGTGCGTCAACCAACCCTGCCATTCTGATCTGTCCGAGAAGATCTGCCCGCAGAGTCAATGTACGGGAATGCTGTTTTTCGTTACCCTGACCACTTTGCACATGGCGAATGCGACTGATTGTTCAGCGCATTGCAGACACATCCCCAGACTCAGTTGATGGAGATGTCACCGATCCGGTAAGGTTATGACGGAGTTACACTCTGGACGTCCATCTCATCGACGGCACATATGAGTTGTTCCGGCACTACTACGCCCTTCCATCCGCGCGGGATCGGGACGGTCGCGAGGTCGCCGCGACGCGGGGTGTGCTGGCTTCGGTCCTGGGCATGATCCGCCACGGCGCTACGCACGTGGCCGTCGCGACCGACCACGTCATTGAGTCTTTCCGGAATGCTCTGTGGCCCGGCTACAAGACGGGCGACGGAATCGAGCTGGACCTGCGATCTCAATTCGAACTGCTCGAAGAAATACTCTTGATGGCGGGCATCGTCGTTTGGCCGATGGTGGAGTTTGAGGCGGACGATGCACTCGCGGCCGCAGCGGCAAGAGCGGCTCGGGATGCGCGAGTCGAACGCGTTATTATCTGTACGCCCGACAAGGATCTCGCGCAATGCGTTCGTGGCACACGAGTGGTTCAGCTGAATCGTCGTACGAACGTTACCCTCGATGAGTCCGGCATTGTCGGAAAGTACGGCGTGTCTCCGACATCCATTGCCGATTACCTGGCACTCGTCGGCGACGCGGCCGACGGCTACCCCGGCTTGCCCGGTTGGGGAGCAAAGTCGTCGGCCGCAGTCCTCGCCAGGTTTCTCCACATCGAGTCCATCCCGGCGGACTGGCGTGAGTGGCACGTGAACGCGGCCAACGCCGGTACTCTCGCTCGCACGCTCTCCAGCGAGCGCGACCGCGCACTGCTGTTCCGAACGCTCGCCACGCTCCGCACTGACATCGCTCTGTTTGACGACGTCGACGAATTGCGGTGGCAGGGTCCGAAACCCGGCTTTGAAACATTGGGGTTGAAACTCGACGAGGCGGTCACTGGGACAAGACGGCACCCGGCCCGCCGCAGTGGCTCAAACTCCTGATGCGATGACATCCTTGTCTCAGGCTTGTTCAGTTATTGTCTACTCGGACAGGTCACAAACACGGCTTGTGTGTGAATTTCGAATACCAGGAGGCCTGCGTGACCGGAACCGACGATCTCCATGCCCAGAATTCGGGCGCAGTTGACGGAAGCGGTCCGAATCGACATAGTGTCGGTTTGCCGCAGTGTCCGATCCGATGTGCACCCGTTGTTTCACACGTGGATCTATCCCTCTTCCAGCTCAGTGGACGAAATGTAGGGTTTCTGGACACTGCCTTCGGCCGGATGCGGCCCGCAGAGTCAATGTCCAGGAATGCTGTTTTTCGTTCCGGCGGCACCAGTTTCCGAGTTGCGCGTATTCCAACCGAAGCGTCACAACCACGTGCCTGAGCGGGAATTCCCTGGCCTTTGCTTGTGCGAAGGGGATTTCCCGGCAGCTATGATGGTGCTGAGTTCCGACGTCCAGCGTGGGAATGCAGTACTCCTTGAAAGCAGAGGAATCGGTCCCGATCTTCGGCGAGTACGGCCTCGCGGCTCACAACTCCCCAACGTCGAAGACGCTCGCCCCCGCAAGTTCCGGGAGAAGTTGGATGTTTGGCTGCGGGCCGTCCGCGCTATGTGGCCTGAATGTCCAGCGCGAATCCACGCGAATCGGACGCACCTGGTTGTCAGAAAGCCCGTCTCTGTCCGCCCAGCATAGCTTCCAAATACGTCAATACACGCCAAGACTCAGCCTCAGACGAAGACCCGCGTATGCGATGACGGTACGGCAAAGGCTTCGTAACAGCCGGCTTTTTGAGCCGCATGAAAAGTCAGGCCCTTCACATTGCTGGCGGAAGCGTGCTATATGCATTGTTTGAACGCTTTGAGGAGGATCAGGAATGCGCTTCGTGCAAGGAACTGCTGGAGGGGTCATTGCGCTCGGCATTGCCTGCGGCGTCGCCGTGGCACAGCCGGCGGCGGCCAACGCGGCCGCGCAGCGCGCGGCAGTGAGATCGCCCGATGTCCAGGCGGACGGGTCCGTGATCTTTCGGCTACGGGCGCCGGATGCAAAGGCGGTCAAGGTGACGGGTGACTTTCTCGCTTCCGGCACAACACTGGACGCCGTCAAGGACGATCAGGGCGTGTGGGAGGCGAAGAGCTCGCCGCTGCCGTCCGATATGTTCACCTACAACTTCATGGTGGATGGCGTGAGGGCGCTCGACCCGAGCAACCCGGCAGTGGTGCGCGACGGCACGTGGGTGGAGAGCCACGTCATCATCCCTGGTCCTCTGGCGGAGTTGCTCGATATCAAAGACGTGCCGCACGGCCGCGTGACGGCGGTCTGGTACCCATCGCCAACGATCGGGATGTCGCGGCGGATGATGGTCTACACTCCGCCCGGCTACGAGAAGGGGAACGACAAGTACCCGGTGCTGTACCTGTTGCACGGAGCGGGTGGCGACGAGGAGGGCTGGATCAACCGGGGGCGCGCCAACTACATCCTGGACAACCTGATCGCCGCGGGCAAGGCGAAGCCCATGATCGTGGTGGCGACGAACGGTATGGCGGCCAATCCAGCGGCTCCGGACGATCGTCCGTGGCGCATGCTGAGCGCGCCGGCCTCCGGGCAGGCGTCCGGGCCCGGCGCGATGATTTCGGGAAAGTTTGAAGAGAGCGTGATGAAGGACGTGATTCCGTTCGTCGAGAGCAACTTCCGCGTGAAGGCGAGTCCGGCGGACCGGGCTTTGGCGGGCCTATCCATGGGCGGTTACCACACGCAGAGAATCACCAACGCGAATCCGGGAGCGTTCCAGTATATCGGCGTGATGAGCATGGGCCTTTTCGGCGGCGCCGCGTACAACAAGGAAGAGCACGTGGCGCAACTGAAGAAGCTGAAGGCTGCCAACCCCAAGGCGTATTACATCTTCTGCGGCAAGTCGGACTTCGTATACAAAGGTGTCACCGAACTGCGGGCGCTGTACGACGAGATCGGCTTAAAGTACGTGTACCGCGAGAGTCCGGGCGCGCACTCCTGGTACAACTGGAGGCTCTACCTGACGGAGTTCGCACCGCTTCTATTCCAGTAGCACCGCGCGATCATCGGGCCAGTGGCGCCGAGCGGACCACCGCAGCAATTCAAGGCCTCAGCGGCAGCGAGGCGCTCACGTCTTCCGGCACCACCCGGGCACCGGCGCGATGCGGGGCGCCGGTTCGCATACGAGGGGAATACGTCTCCTCGCTCCCGGCGGCGAAACTGGTAGACTCCGTTGGACGGCTATGATTCACGCGCATGCCGCTGGAATGGCGGCGAAAAACGATTTCGTACAGGGCTCCTGGAGTTCAGTTAGCGATGCCCACGGATCGTAATGCTCGCGCGCCCGCGCGGTGCCGAAAATGGTGCACGACCACGCCGGCATTGAAGCGGATCCCGCTGCTCAGAGTGGATTGTCGGACACTCGGAAATAGCATAGTGGACGAAAAGTAGGGATACCGGAAACTGCCCACCGTCAGCGGCGACCAATGGTTGTTATCGTTCCGCCTTCGGTCCTGGCTGGAGGAGGTCCGGCGCTGGGTCCGAGAAGGCCGTGGATGCGCGATCTGCCTTTCCTCCGTCGGTTCTGGCAGGCGTCCTGGGCAACCTGGCGGGAGTCGTCGGTGCACAACGCGTCACATAACTGTGGAGGATTTGCGGTCCCAACTCACTAAGCACGCGGAGCGATTCTCTGGCAGCGGTCTGCAACTGCTCCGGTGTCATCTGGCCTGCCCCGGGAATTTCCCGCTCTGACAAAGTTCGGCATTCCGTGATCTGACCATTCACTCGCCGCGAAAGGTGAGCCTGCGGAGCAGCAGAGCCAGACCGAATCCGAAACACAATCCCGAAGCCATCAGCCCCACGATATCGGAACCATGCAGCGCTTCGAGACGGGGATTGCCAAGCATTCGCAGCAACGCAAACGTCCCGAACATTAACAGGAACACACCAGCGATCATTCTCCTGCGCATAAAACCCTCCCTGTCCCTGGCTAGGTATGCATAATGCCCTGCATCCTGCTACTTCAATGGGATACCGAGCCGTGCTGCATTCGTCTGCACCTGGCGATACAGTATCCGAATATACTCGCGCCGCCGGGTCTCTGTATCCGCGCCGTACAACATTTGATGCCGCTTGCAAACCTGCGCCCATGCAGTGGGTGAATTCAATCGGTCCTTGATGAAGGCGTCTATATCCACGGCTATGGCTGCTTGCCCGACGGTCTCCACACGATTCATCAAATTGATCGATACCTGGTCATTGGTGGCGTTGATATAGTCCTGGCTGCACTTTGCGAATTCGGCCCGCCAGTTTTTTCCTTTGGACAGCAAGCCCTTCATTTGATCCTGGGTGAGTGTCGTTCGGCTTGACGTCATCTCCGCGAGTATCCTCGCGTAGCCGTTGCAGAAGGCAAAGCGGACCGCCATCGTATTGCCATCCCGCATCGCCCTGCCGCACTCGTAGAGCCCGAACGCGACCCAGGCGAGGTACGCGCTCCCGATTGCCAATGATTCCACAACCGCCCCGGCTGTTGTTGCAGTGACGATGCCATCGGTTCCCCCCTGAAGGAAGACGGAACGGACAGCGGATCCACCCGCCCGCAACGCCAGCCGGCTCTGCTCGGCCGTCAAACGCAGTATGTTAGGCCATCCCGGCCATAGCTTATTCATTGCAGTACTGATGTCCAGCTCGATCTCTAACGTGCCGGTAAACTTGTACTCCCCGGGAGTGCCAAACCGGGCCAGGCTGAGCTTGTACTCCACAAGCTCCATCGACTTCTTGAAGTTAAAGCTAAACGGCCTGTGGAAGTCCACCTGCGCTGTAAATCCCACTGAGAAATGAAGCCGAGTGTTTTCGATTTCAATACCGATCGTGGATATCTGGCCGGGTTTAACCTGCTGCGTAAGTTTCACCGTGCCGAAGGTCGTCTCAACGGCTTTCTCGACATCCACTTTGCCAGTCGAGAACGAGGCTTTCGTCGTGGAGTCCGGTGGCTCTACTTCACCCTTGACTGAGATCTTTCCGCCAAAACCAATCATGACGGGCGAGAGTGGCGATGGTGCCATCGGTTCTGTCTGCGGCAGTTCAATTTCCTTCGCAATCTCGATGGCTGGCATAGCCTGAGCGGAGCTTTCCATTAGAGAACCATCCTTTCTTCACTGACTGGATCGGAATTAAAGCCACTGATGTCGGTGGCTCATCATTTTCTGCCGACGCTTATTTCGTAATTACCGGCAGCGAAGAGAATGCGTTGCCGCCGATGAACCGCAGCGCCGTGGCTGCCACGTTGGTGTCGGAAACGCAGTCGATAGTTCCGCGCAGGCCGGTGAGCGCCGGGAACAGGTAGTTCGCCCAGTGTCCCAGCGGGTTCAGCGCAGGAACGACGACGGCGTTTGGCACAACCACGCCATTGGAATCGCGTGCCGTGCAGGTGACGCTGGCGGGGCTCTGATCCAGGTTGGCGATCGCGAAGCCCGTGTAGAACGGTTGTCCGTTCCCCGCGAAGGTGGTGGCATCGAAGGGCAGCAGGAATTCCTTGCTGCCGGAACTCGACGGTACCGCCGCTTCGTAATACGTCCCGTTGGAATCGTCACGGAACAGCGCCTGCACCACGAGGCCCGGACCTGCAGTGATCTGCGCCGAGCCGGAGACCAGTCCACCCTGTGGATCCGCCGCCTCGTAGTAGGCCGAGCCGTGCGCCGCAATGGTCCCTGAAAGTATGTCGCTGGAGCCCGTGCTGAACGGCAGCGCCACCGGATTTCCAAAATCGTCGTGGAACGCGATGGAGAATTGCGCGTCCGCCGCTCCGGTATTCAGCACGAAGAATCCGGTGGTCCAGACATCGCCAGCCGCAAAATGGGCCAGTGCGCGATTCGAACCGCCGTTGAATGTGGACGGATCGACCACTACGGGCAGCGAGGAGAACGCATTGCCGCCAATGAAGCGCAGCGCGATTGCAGCAATGTTGGTGTTGGAGGAACAGTCGATAGTGCCGCGTTTGCCGGTGAGGGCGGGGAAGAGATAATTCGCCCAGTGCCCCAGCGGATTCAGTGTCGGAACCGGCACCGCATTTGGAATCACCGCGCCACTGGAATCGCGCGCAACGCAGGAAACCGTTGCCGTGGACGAATCCAGATTCGCCACCGCGAAGCCCGTATAGAACGGCGTGTTCATTGGCGCGAACATAGTCGCATCGAAAGGAATCAGAAACTCCTTGCCGCCGGACGACGATGGCACCGCCGCCTCATAGTACATGCCGGAGACGTCGCTCCGGAAGAGCGCCTGAATCACCAGAGACGGATCGGCGGTAATGCGCCCCCAACCCGAAACCAGGTTGCCCTGGGGATCCGCGGCTTCGAAGTAAGCCGACCCATTGGCCGGTATCGTTCCCGAGAGCACGTTGGTTCCGCCGCTGCTGAATGGCAGGCTGACCGGATTGCCGCTGTCGTCGTAGAACGCGATGGAAAACTGCGCGGCCTGATTGCCGGTATTGACGACAAAGATGCCTGTGGTCCAGGTATCACCGGCGGCGAAATGCGCCAGTGCGCCGGTGGAACCCCCTGTACTGGTGTTCTGAACCGTCTGCGTCAGCACAGAGGAGGTGCTGCCAGTGAACGTTGAATCCCCGCTGTAAACCGCCGTGATCGGGTGCGTTCCTGCCGACAGCGCCGCAGTCGAAAAGCTGGCTCGTCCTCCACTGAGCGGCTCGCTGCCCAGAGTGCTGGTACCGTCCTCAAAGGTCACCGTCCCGGTCGGCGTTCCCGAACTGGAGGAGGTCACAACGGCGGTGAAGATCACGGATTGGCCAACCGCCGACGGGTTCGCGGAACTGTTGAGGGAAACCGATGTTGCGCCCGAGACGGCGTCAACGGTCTGAGAGAGGACGCTGGATGTGCTTCCCGCGAAACTGCTAGTGCCGCCGTAAACGGCTGTGATGGAATGTGGGCCCGCTGCCAGCGTGGAAGTGGTAAAGCTCGCCTTCGCGCTGCTGAGCGCCACACTGCCCAGCGTGGTTGTGCCGTCTTTGAACGTGACGGTACCGGTGGGCGTGCCGGAAGCCGAGGAGCTAACGGTAGCTGTAAATGTAACTGACTGGCCGAAGTTCGATGGATTGGCGGAACTGGCAACGGCTGTGGAGGTCGCAGCGACAGCGCTGACAGTCTGCGTGAGCACGGCGGACGTGCTGGAAGAAAACACGATGTCCCCGCCATAGCCCGCTGTGATCGAGTGCGTACCGAGCGCAAGCGACGAAGTGGTCAGGCTCGCGCTCTTTCCATTCAGCGCGAAGCTGCCCAGCTCGGCGGTACCGTCCCAGAACGTGACGATACCGCTAGGCGTACCCGGACCGCTCGTATTAACCGTCGCCGTGAAAGTCACGGCCTCGCCCGGCGTCGAAGGATTCGCGGAGCTGACCAGCGCCGTGGTTGTCGCGGCGTTGGAACTGTAGACGACTTCCGAGAGGACCGCCGACGTGCTTCCTGAGTAATTGGAATCTCCGGAATAGACGGCGGTGATGGAGTGCGTGGCGGCTGTCAGCGATGAATCCTGATACATCGCGCTGCCGCCGGTAAGCGCAACGCCACTGACGATGACCGTCGAGCCGTCCTTGAACGTAACCGTCCCGGTCGGCATCCCGCCGGAGCCGGTCACCGTGGCCGTAAAGGTAACGGGTTGGCCGATGATCGACGGATTAAGCGAACTCATCACGGCCGTCTGAGTTGCCGTGGTCTTGGCGCTGTTCACCGTTTGGGTCAGCACCGTGGATGTGCTTGCCGCGTAATTGGAATCGCCGCTGTAGACCACCGTAATTGAGTGAGTTCCCGCGGATAGCTTCGAGGTAGTAAAGGTTGTCGAATCCGGAGCAAACGGCGCCACGCTGACCAGCGTGTTTGTGCCGTCCTTAAAGGAAAGGCTACCGGATGGCTCCGGTGCAGCGCCGGAATTGAAAGAGGCGCCAAACGTCACCGGCTGACCAACAGTGGACGGGTTGAGGGAGGAGGTCAACGTGAAAGCAGCCGTCCCCTGAGTTAAAGTGAACGAAAGGGCTCCCGAAGAAGTACAAGGCAGGTAATTGGCATCCCCCTGGTAGGTGGCCGTTACGCTGTAAGTGCCGGCATTCAGCGAGTCGGTAACAAAGTCCACCGAGGCGTTCCCTGGTGATGATTGCACTGGCGCGAATCCGACGGTGATTGCCCGGCTAGTGTCCTCGAACAGGACTGTTCCCGATGGCGGAGTCTGACCCGGGAAGTTTATCCCTGCTCCAATGACGACGTCACTCCCCAACTGTTCGGGAACGATGCAACAGGCGAGCTCGTAGTACGCGAACCTGGTGGCCGCCTTACCGACCGAAACGGGGAATACCGTGGATTCACTCGCGCCGTAAGAGCTATTGCCCTGAAAATCTGCTGCGACTATGTGCAAGCCGACGGCGAGGGCATTCGTAGAGAACATGGCCTGCGACGTGTTTTGCCCAACAGTCGTAAGAGAGACTGAGCCTAGAGTGACCCCCGCTGTGGTGTCCACAAATGCCACGGTCCCTGTGGGCGCAGTGAATCCGATCGCCCCCACCACAGCCTGGAACGTGACCGTTTGTCCATATGTCGGGGGGGTAGAATTCAACACCGTGAGTGAAGTCGAGGTAGGGTGGCCGATCTCACCCACAAGCGGGGTCTGGGCGTTGCCGAAGGTGCCGAGACCCATGAGGCCGAAAAGCGCTCCCAGGAGAATAATTCTCGTGCGGGCGCCAAAATCGTATTTCGCTCCGGACTTCGTGTTCATGATCTTCCCTCCAGCAGGCAGGCCGTATACATCTCCGGGCCGCTTTCATCTCCTCAGGCGCAATCCGATGAGAAAAACTGGCATTGGCGCAGGAAGAATTCTGAAAGTCCTTTGGGAGGAGTGCCATGGCAACTCAATTTCGAATTTTCCGGATGAGCTGCTGCAGCCGAATGAGGGTCGAGATTCGTCGTACGGACAGCGGGCCAGCCGCCGCTAGACGACTTCGCGAATCTTATCTTCCAGAACCGCTTTGATTGTTTTCCGTCGATCCTTTTCGCCTCGGCCTAGAGCCTTCGCGAAGCCCAGTGCGGCAGAATATGCGCCGAAGGATGCGCCAGCGTCAGTTCCGGGGTTAAGACGAACATGAGAACCGGCATCTCGATATCAAACGTGAGGTCAACTTTCGAATATCAAGATGACCGAATGCTATGCCAAGCTGGCGCGGCAGCACATCGCTAGGACCAGCAACACGGCGCGGGAAATCTGGAAGCTGATGGAATTGAAGAATGCCGAACAAGCGAACGCCGTTTGAGGATGTCCGGTTATTGTTCGGTTGACTGAAACTGTATTCTTCTGGCCTTCGTTAAGTCTTTTGTGTGGCCTGAGACATAGGTAACAGAACGTTCCGGAGACATGGGTAACACTTTTGGGCCGAAGGGATTGTCGAGGGGCTGCAGAGTTTTCTCCTCCAGATCGATATAGCCAAGATCGTACTCCATGAAGCTGACGAGCCAGATGCCATCGTCGACTTCCCTGACGCCGACCGCCTGACCGGCCAGCGATGTGCTCAGATTGATCTTCTTGCGGTAAAGACACAGACGGCCGCAACTGGTGACCATCACGGTGCGGTCGTGAAACGGGTAGTGCGGTTCGCCGATGCCGCGGTAGGGCCGGGGCGAAGGCGTGTACACTTCGGCCGGACACTTCATCTGAAGCGCTTCATGGGGACGCTGGTTGTTGAACTCCTCGATGAAATCGTCGAACTTCGCCTGCTGCTGCAGGATGTTGGCGCCGGCGGGGCGGGTGGCTTCCTTGTTTCAGGGTCAGATGCATACGTTCATGGCGGCCGTTCTGCTGGGGATGGCCGGGCCGAATACGCTCGATGCTGATGCCCAGGCGCAACCACCACACCGCCAGCTTGGAAAGATTGAACAGGCCGTTGGGCGAAGCGAAAGGAACACCGTTGTCGGAGCGGATAGCGCGCGGCAGGCCGCGCTCCTGGAAAAGGCGCTCAAAGGCCGTGAAAGCGGGCTTCTCCGCATTCGATTCCATAGCTTCGCACAGCAGCAGATAGCGGGAAGCGTGATCGGTGACCGTCAGCGGATAGCAGTAGCGCTTGTCGGCCAGCATGAACTCGCCCTTGTAATCGGTGCACCACAGATCGTTGGGAGCCAGACCCGCGGAAAGCGGCGTGCCCTCGGAGCGCGTGCGTGATCGCGTGGGCCGCGTCACCAGCCCGTAGCGGTCGAGCACCGCGTGAATGGTGCTGCAGGCCGGAACTTTCACCGCGTGCGGCAGTCGGCGCAGCAGGCGCTCGCGAATCTTGCGGGCGCCCCAGTGCGGCTTCTCGCGACGGGCCGCGACGATGGCCGCCTCGATCTGTTCGGGCAACTGATTGGCATAGCGAAACGGACGGCGCGTCCGATCGCTCAGACCTTCCAGACCACACTCTTCATACCGTTCGAAGAACTTGTAGCCAGTCTTCCTGGAAATTCCGAACTCCCGGCACAGGGAAGCCATGCTTTCCCCATCCTTGAGCCGGATCACAAAACGCATTCGCTCATCCATCACAGAACTCTCCTTCCATGGCATCCTCACTGCCGCCCCCTGCGGGGAAAAAGTGTAACCCATGTCTCCGGAACGTTCTGTTACCTATGTCTCAGACCACACACCCTTCAGCGAGCGTCCGCCGATGACGAGTTGCTCATGCGGTTCTACTTGCTGCTTGGGCAGGCAATCGAAGTGACGCGCGTGAGTAGTCTTCCGCATTGGGAGTACTTAAGCGCCGCGAAATTGTGGAATGTGGAAGTCCACTGTGCCGTGCCGGATGGTCCGGACGTTCCGCCACCGCTGTTATCGTCGAAAACGACGGGATGATTTATGTCGCCCTGTCTCATAAGAACGTGATGCGGGCGTCGTTCGGGAACGTCCTGGCCCGGCGCTTCTTCCCGTCCGTCTTGGTCTCCGCGACGGTCAACTGCTTGCCAGTTTCCAGCGCCAAGAGCGCCTCGCCCATGTGCTTGCGCAGGTAGGCAGTCTCATCAATAACGTAGGCTTCAACACGCTGCACCGGGACTTGCCCTGTGCCTTTGAACTTCCGGACGAGCGCATCAGCGAGCGGCA
>Ga0265325_10002184_pt1 | contig 13308 bp, 10 predicted proteins | sample 41420metaG_FD_202090 | JGI IMG/M metagenome (GOLD analysis project Ga0265325, IMG submission 202090) | Rhizosphere microbial communities from Carex aquatilis grown in University of Washington, Seatle, WA, United States - 4-14-20 metaG | ecosystem: Host-associated > Plants > Roots > Rhizosphere...
TGAACGCCGGTTTCAGCGCACGTGGCGGAGACGGCGTTGGTGGCTCCGGTCGAGCCGCTGCATCCGCCAGACTCTCGCCAGCCCGATTTTCTTCTGGAATGTTTCCCATGTAATAGATTAGACGCCTCATACCAAGTATAGTTTCGCGCCACCGAGCTGCAACATCCAGACCAGGAAAATACCGCGTCCCGCGGACCAGGTAGCCCACAGCGATGCCGAGCCCGTCCTGCGGGTATGCGATACAATCTACGCTGTCTCCATGCATTTGAAGACCCAGCCGGCGCAGACAGCGTCCCCTTCCAGCACATCCCACTTCGCGCCCAAGTCCCGCTGGGAACACGTCGCGCACTCGCCGCTGTGGATGGTACTGATCGCCTTCACCGCGCGCGTTCTCTACATCGCGCTGGCGCACTCTTACCGCTTTCGTACGACCGACGCCAACTTCAGCTTCGGCTGGGAGATCGGGCGCATCGCCTACTCCATCGCCAACGGCCACGGGTTCAGCTCTCCCTTCGGCGGCGACACCGGGCCCTCGGCGTGGAACGCGCCCATCTATCCGTGGATCGTATCGGTCGCATTCCGCATATTCGGCAGCTACACCCACGCTGCGGCGTTCGCTCTGCTGGTCTTCAACAGCATCTTTGCCGCGCTTACCTGCTGGCCGATTTACCGCATCGCGCGCCGCGTCTTCAACGAGACCGTCGCCGTATGGTCGGGATGGATCTGGGCGCTGCTGCCGTATGTCATTTACTGGTCGGTGCGCTGGGTGTGGGAGACCAGCCTGTCGGCGTTCCTCATGACCCTGCTGTTCATGCTGACGGTCGAGATGGAAGGCGACAACCGGCTCTCGTCGTGGTTCGGGTATGGGCTGCTGTGGGGCGTCGAGGCGCTCACCAATCCCTCCGCGCTGTCGTTTCTTCCTTTCGCGGGATGCTGGCTTGTTTACCAACTGTATCGCCGCGGAAAAAGCTTTATTGTACCCGCGCTGCTCAGCGCGGTCGTGTTCTGGATGACCATGATGCCGTGGCTGGTACGTAACTATGAGGTCTTCCACAAGCCGGTTTTCGTGCGCGACAACGTCGGCGTCGAGATCCGCTGCGGCAACAACCCGGTTGCGGAAGGCATCTGGGTGGCCATGTATCATCCCAGCCAAAACCCGCTCATGTACGAGAAGTACAAGAGAATGGGCGAGGCCGACTTCTCCGCTGACGAAGGACGGCTGGCGAAGCAGTGGATCAAGGAAAATCCGCGAAAGTTCGCGGTCATCACCTTTCGCAAAGTCATCTTCTTCTGGAACGGGTTGCCGCGTCTGACCAAGTACCCGCAATTGGAGCAGTTCAAGAATTCTCTTTACCTGGCAACGTCGGTCCTGGCGATATGGGGACTGTTGCTGGCGCTGAAGCGGCGCGTCCACGGCGTCTTTTTGTTCGCCAGCCTGATGATCGTTTACCCGCTCGTTTACTATGTAAGCTTCACCCATCCGCGTTACCGGCATCCCATCGATCCGGAACTGCTGATCCTCGGAGTGTATTTGGTGTCGGAAGCCCGCTCTCGTACCCGGACCCCAAACCTCGCCGAAGAGGCCGACCGTCTGGAGAGCGAGATCCTGCCACAGTTCCACACGCTTTCCGTCATCATTCCCGTTTACAACGAGCACCGCACGGTGATGAAGCTGCTGCAGCAGGTAGCGCGGCAGCCGCTGAGCCTGCATAAGGAACTCATCATTGTCGACGACTGCTCGACCGATGGCACGCGCGAAGTCCTACAGCAGACCGACCTGCAGAAACTTCTGGGCGGCAACGGCGCCAACACTATCAAGCTGGTGCTGCATGACAAGAACCAGGGCAAAGGAGCGGGCGTTCGCACTGCGCTTGAACACGTGAGCGGCGAGCTGGTGCTGATCCAGGATGCCGACTTGGAATACGATCCGCGCGACTATCCGCAGTTGATCGCGCCCATCCTCGACGGACACGCCGACGCCGTCTTCGGCAATCGCTTCCACGCCGGAGCGCACCGCGTTCCACGCTATTACCGCTACCTGTTGAATCGCGCCTTCTCCCTGGTTTGTAATGCGCTCACCGGGCTGGCCATCCACGACGTCACTGCCTGCTACAAGGTCTTCCGCCGCGAGATTTTTTCGCGTATGACGATCCGCTCCGACCGCTTCAGCATCGAAACCGAGATCACGGTCAAGCTGGCGAAGATGGGCGTCCGCATCTATGAGGTGCCCATCGTCTACCACGGGCGCACTTACGCCGAAGGCAAGAAGATCAGCTGGACCGACGGCGTCGTTGCCTTCTATCACCTCATCCGTTACCGGCTGAAGGACTAATGAGGGTTTCTAGGTTACCTCAGCGGCTAAAGCCAGCTTCCAACCTAGTCCTCAAAGGCAGCGCTGAAGCGCTGCTCCACCCGCCGGACATGCTCTAACGTACTGCCCCAGCGGTTGGAACCAACGACCTCCAACTGCTCTACCAATTGCAGCGGTGAAGTGCTGCTCTATCCCTAGACCCGCCCTGAAAACGCTTCAGCCGATCCTGGAACAAATGCCTCTAACCATCCGTATACCCTGTCGTCTAACCTGCGACAGGAGGCACCATGGCCAATTCTCGTAAATACGCCACTTGGGGTGGAGCGATTCTTGGGACGCTGCTTGCGCTCCTGCTGGCCGTTCCCGCATTCGCCCAGGTAACTCAAGATTTCCACCGCACCGTTCCGCTTTCCGCCAACGGCGACGTGTCGCTGAGCAACATCAACGGTGATGTCGAAATCACCGGCTGGGACCGCAACGAAGTGCAGATTGACGCCGTCAAGAAAGCCCGCGATCAGCAACGCCTCGACGAGGCGCGCATCGAGGTCGAGAACGGCAGCGACTACGTGCGCATCAAGACCGAATATCCGCACCACCAGACCAACAACAATCCGGCATCGGTCCACTATCAGCTACATGTACCGCAGAACGCTCGCCTGCACTCCATCAGCCTGGTGAATGGTTCGCTCACGGTGCAGAAAGTGAGCGCAGAGGTCGAGGCCAGCCTGGTGAATGGCAAAGCGCGCATCGACGACCTTGCGGGACCGGTGGACATTTCCAGTGTCAACGGCGCCATCGAGGCGAACTACGCGTCTCTGAACAACGTTCGTGACATCGAGCTGAAGTCGGTCAACGGAAGCATCGAACTCGGATTGCCGTCGTCTCCGAACGCCGAAATCAAGGCGTCCACAGTGAACGGGGGCATTCGCACCGATTTTCCCCTGCAAGTGAAGGGTGAGTTCGTTGGCCGCAGACTGTCGGGCACTCTGGGCAGTGGTGGAACCCAAATCGAGCTGAGCAATGTGAACGGCAGCATCCACATCGGGTCCGGACGAAGCAGTTTGTAGACTTGCTGCAGGGCATTCTAGATTTTGGCGGGCCCGTCCTTACTGCGAAAGGCAAGCACAGAGTGCCGGTCAGTACACCTCGTATGCCCTCGGGGGTGACTTGAAGTCCGGCTTGCGCGCGATCAGCAGCAACGCGCCGATGCGCTTGAACTCGCGTAACTCTTCCGCGTTCTTGAACCACTTTCCGCTGTACTGTTCCGGCGTCGGCGTCAAATCCGGCACGCGTACGGCGCGGACATCTTCAAAGGTATGGGCCTTCAGCAGGGCGATGTATTCCTGCTCCGAGCGCGCTTGCACCGGCACCTTCAACTCGCCGACCCAGCGCAGCGACAACGGATTGTCCTTGTAGAGATTGATAAGAATGTACAACTCGCCGCGCGGCGCCATCACGCGGAACAGCTCGGCCAGGGCGCGTTCCTGGTCGGCGTAGTAATAAAACGATTCCACCGACAGCACCTTGTCGAAGAAGTTTTCTTCCCACGGGATCTGCTGGGCCGAGCCCACCACGAACATCAGGTTGTCGTAGTCCGCGGAATTGGCGCGCGCGCGGCGAATCATCTCGTCCGAGACGTCGAGCCCGATGACCTGGCCGGGCCGTTCTCCGCCACTCACCATTCTGGCCAGCAGGCGGCTGGCCCAGCCCGCGCCGCAGCCCAGATCGAGCACCCGCTCGCCCGGCTTGAGGTGCATCAGCGCTAGCGTCTGCTCGGTGATGCTGATGTGATGGTTCTCCATCTCTTCGCCGCGGCCCTGCTCGGCCCACTGGTTGAACTCTTGGCGCAATTTCTCGTCGGCGGATGCGGTCTTGGGATCGGTCATGGTCTCCTCGCAGAATCGGAATGTCTATGCTACAGTCTCCCAAACCGATGGCTCAAACTCCCCAAAAGCCCTCGAACGGGTCGGCAAACCCTTCGGGCGCGCTCTACTGTCCCAATTGCGCGCGCGAAGTGGACGATCCACTCACCTGCGGCGACTGCTCGTCGGTCATCTGCCGCATCTGCGGAACACCCCTGGAAGTGCCCGAAGACCTCGGCATCGGCTGATGGCGCACCAGATTTGTAAGGGTGGCGCAGCGCTTTAGCGCTGCATTCAGGATCGCGATTGCCCGCCGGCTTTACGGGCTGCGGAAAACGTCGGCAATGAAGATCTGCCGCCGGCTAAAGCCGGCTCCGAATAAACTAAATAAATGACTTATCGGCACGACTGAAGTCGTGCTCTGACACGCAGCGCGAGCAAACCGAGTTTTCCGCAGCCTGTTCAGCCATAGAGGTAGAACAAAGCGTCTTTACCTCAGGCGCTAAAGCGCCTAAGTTAGTCTCACCTTGAATGCAGGCCTGAAGGCCTGCTCCACCCACGACTGAACCATGACGACTCCGGCGACCATACCTCAGCAATCTCCAGCAAGGCCGCAGCAGCCCTCGCTGCTGCGCGGACTCTCCCTGCTCGATTCCGTGATGCTGCTGGTCGGGGGCATTATCGGTTCCGGCATTTTTCTCACTGCCGCGCCCATCGCATCGGCCATGCACAAGCCGCTGTTCTTTCTTGGTGTGTGGCTCATCGGCGGCGTCATCACGCTGCTGGCCTGCTTCGCCTTCGCTGAGATGGGCACGATGTTCCCCGAGGCCGGCGGGCAGTATGTTTTTCTGCGCGAAGCTTTCGGCGAATTTCCCGCTTTCCTTTACGGCTGGATGATCTTCACCGTCGGCCAGAGCGGAACCATCGCTGCGCTGGCGGTTGGCTTTGCCGAATACTTTGGATCGATGCTGCCGTTCGCTGCGGCACACATGCCAGTCGCCACCGTTCTTGGTTTCACGCTCACGCGCGGGCACATCGTCTCCATCTGCTCCATCGTTCTGCTGACCGCCATCAATGTCCTCGGAGTCAAGCGCGGCGCAGTGCTAATCAACGCCGCCACCTTCGCCAAGTTCGCAGCCATGGGAATCTTCGTGCTGCTCGGACTTGCCATCGGTCACGGCCACTGGTCGAACTACGCGGTCACGATTCCCGCCGATCAGCCGGTCTCGTTCGGGCACATTGTGTCCGCATTCGGCATTGCGCTCATCGGCGTCTTCTGGGCCTTTGACGGCTGGGTGTACATCACCTGGGTCGCCGGCGAAATCAAGAACCCGCAGCGCGTGCTACCTCGCGCCATGGTGCTGGGCGTGTTAGCGGTTGGCATCGTTTACCTGATGGTCAACGTCGTGTATCTCTATGCGCTGCCGATTACTCAGGTCGCACAGGAGGAAACCATCGCGCACGCTGCGGCCGCCACGCTCTTCTCTGCCAGGGCCGCGCGCTGGCTCAGCGCGCTAATCGCCTTGTCCTGCTTCGGCGCGATGTCGTGTGCCATCCTGAGCAGCGCCCGGGTCTCGTTTGCCATGGCGCGCGACGGAGCATTTTTTCACGCCATGGGACGCGTGCATCCGCGCTACCGTACCCCGGCGTTCAGTTTGATCGCCTTGAGCGCGTGGTCGGTGGTCCTGGCGCTGAGTGGCAGCTTCGATCAGCTCTATACCTACGTCATGTTCATGATGGTGCTGTCGTATGTGGCCGCCGTTGCCGGGCTGTTCGTGCTGCGCAGAACGCGTCCCGACCATCCGCGTCCCTACCGCTGCACCGGATATCCCTATCTTCCCGCGCTCTACGTGATCATGGCGGGCGCCTGGGCACTCAACTCGGTGGTCACCCGGCCGAAGGAGACGCTGATCGGCATCGCCATCGTGTTTCTGGGAGCGCCGTTTTATTGGTTCTGGCGCCGGCAGTTGAAGCGGCATCCCCAGGAGCTGAAGGAGTTCGAGTGAGGAGAAAAGCCGATGTGCGGGCCCGGATTGTAATATGCTATGGTATATACCACAGAGGAACCGATGTCACGCACTGCCAAACTATTCCGTAACGGCCGCAGCCAGGCCGTCCGTCTGCCGGCGGAGTACCGCTTTGAAGGCTCGGAGGTGTTCGTGCGCCGGAACCCCGCAACCGGCGACGTCATCTTGTCACGCCGGCCCGAAACCTGGCAGGACTTCTTCGAGCTGATGAAGAGCATCGACGTGCCCGACGATTTCCTCGCCGACCGCAAGGACACGCCTCCGCAAAAGCGGGACCTGTTCTGATGGCGGTCCGTTATCTGCTGGACACCAACACCGCCAGCTACATCATCAAGGGCAACATTCCCCGGGTGCGCGAGCGCTTGGTAAAGGTGCCCATGGCACAGGTGGCGATCTCGGCGGTCACCGAGGCTGAATTGCGCTTTGGAGTTGCGCGCCGGCCGGAGGCGGTGCGGTTGAAGGTCGCGGTCGGGGAGTTTCTGTTGAGAGTCGGTATCCTGCCCTGGGATTCAGCGGCGGCACAGCGGTATGCCGAAGTGCGTGCCGCGCTCGAGCGCGATGGCACAGTGCTGGGCAACCTCGATCTGATGATTGCTGCCCACGCGCTGGCCGTGGAAGCCGTGCTCGTCACCCACGATCGGGCATTTGGCCGCATCAAGCGGCTAAAGATCGAAGATTGGACCAAGCCCTAGGCGACCGCGGAGCGAAGCCGCGTCCTAAGGCTGCTGCGCCCAATCGTCTGCAAACTCCTTGCCGCCTTTGTCGCGCATTTCAATCTTCTCGAACACGAACGAAACTTCATCGAGCGGCCGCATCTCGGTGCCGTCGATCGGCGGCACGCGTTCGGTGTAACCCCTGACCTCGGAGATCCAAGCGTTGGTGAGCGTGATGGAGTGGTCGACCTGCTCGAGCCCGTGCGGGTTGCCGGCGATGAATTCGATCAGCACCTCGGTCAAGCGCTCGTTGGTCGCGAGAGCGGTCCAGATCTGTACGCTAGCCGGGCCCCACTCTTTCGCGACCACCACGGGATAATAGCGGCGCTTTCCCGTGGGCTGCCCAGTGGCAGCGTCACGCGGGGGCTGGCCGGAAAAGGCATAGCTATAGATGTGGATTCTGTCTTTGTTCTTACCGCCGCTGCCATCGCCGGCGAACGTGCCTTGCGCCTGCCCGGTGATCGTGATGTATGCTCTCTCCGCCAACCTAATCCAGCTTTCCCCGCAAGCAATTCGGAGCTTACTTCACCGCTATATTCACAAGCCTGCCTTTCACAACCAGCACCTTCACGATTTCCTTGCCGGCGATGGCGGCTTTGACTTTCTCATCGGCAAGAGCGAGTTCGCGCACCAGTGCTTCCTCGGCGTCGGCGGGGATGGTGATGCGGCTGCGAATCTTGCCGTTGACCTGAATGGCGATCTCGACTTCCTCTTCCTTGGCCAGTTCGGGATCGTACTGCGGCCAGGGCGCCCGCAACAGGCCGGAGGTTTCGCCCAGCATCTCCCACAGCTCATGCGCGAGATAGGGCGCGAAGGGGGCCAGCATCAGTACGAGTTTTCGCTGCACATAGGCCATGATGGCAGGCGGAGCCGCCGGCTCGCCCCGCTGGACGCTGTCCTCGTAGGCGTACAGTTCGTTGACCAATTCCATAACGGCCGCTATGGAGGTATTGAAGTGCCAGCGTCCGCCGAAGTCCTCGGTGACGCGCCGGATAGTCTGGTGCAACTTGCGTTGCATCTTGCGCGCTGACGCCGAAAGCTGCGCGCCATCGCGGCTGCTTGACGATGTTTCCAGCGGGCGCGCATTGCGGACCACGAAGCGGTACACCCGCGACAAGAAGCGGCTGATGCCCTCGACCCCAGCATCCTGCCAGTCGAGATCGCGGTCCGGCGGCGACGCGAAAAGCGTGTACATGCGCGTGGAATCGGCGCCATAGTGCGCCACCATGTCGTCGGGCGAAACCACGTTACCCAGGCTCTTCGACATCTTGGCGCCGCCCTTGATCACCATGCCCTGGGTGAACAAGCGCTCCGCCGGCTCGGAGTTCGGCACCAGGCCCATGTCGCGCATCACCCTGGTCCAGAAGCGCGAGTAGATGAGGTGCAGAATGGCGTGTTCCACGCCGCCGATGTACTGGTCGATGGGAAACCAATAGCCCACAGTGCCGGTGTCGAGCGGCCTGGTGGCGAGTGTGGGATCGGTATAGCGATAGAAATACCAGGACGAATCGACGAAGGTGTCCATAGTGTCGGTCTCGCGCCGCGCCGGGCCGCCACACTTGGGACAACTCACGTGGACGAACTCCGCCACCCGGCCCAGCGGCGAGCCGCCGGCCAGCGTGATATCGACGTTCTCCGGCAGCAGCACCGGCAAGTCCTTCTCCGGCACCGGGACAATGCCACACGCGGGGCAATAGACGATCGGGATCGGCGTGCCCCAGTAACGCTGGCGGCTGATGCCCCAGTCCTTCAGGCGGAACGTGATAGTCGCTTTGCCGAAGCCGTGCTCCTCGGCGTACTGCGACATCTTGACGATCGCCTCCTGGCATGTCAGCCCGCTGAACTCGCCGGAATTCATCACTAGGCTGTTCATCTCGGTGAACGGCAGCACCGGCTCGGCGGGCGATCCGTCGGCAGCGTCGGCCTCGCGGCGCGGCATGATAACGATGCGAATATCGAGGTCGTACTTTTTGGCGAACTCGTAATCGCGCTCGTCGTGCGCCGGCACCGACATGACGGCCCCGGTACCGTAGTCGAGCAGGACATAGTTCGCCACCCAGATGGGCACCTGCTCCCCATTGTACGGATTAATGGCGTAGCGCTCGGTGAAGACGCCGTGCTTCTCGATGGCGCCGATGTCGCCGGCGTCTTTGGCTTTGCGCTGCTCGCTCATCAGCTCTTCGACCTTGACGCGCAAATGGGGATGGTTGGCGGTCAGGTCAGCCACGACGGGGTGCTGGGGCGCGAGCTGCAGCGAGGTCGCGCCGTAGATGGTGTCCACGCGGGTGGTAAAGACGGAGATTTTGTCGCCCGCCTGACCGTCGAGCTTGAAGTCGACCAGCGTGCCTTCGCTGCGGCCGATCCAGTTGCGCTGCATGGTGCGAACTTTTTCCGGCCAGCCTTGCAGGCTGTCCAAACCTTGCAGCAGTTCGTCGGCGTAATTGGTAATACGCAGGAACCACTGTTCCAGCTCGCGCTGCTCGACCAGCGTGGTTTCATGCCGCCAGCAGCAGCCGTTGGGTAGTACCTGCTCATTAGCCAGCACGGTGGCGCATTGTGGGCACCAGTTCACCTTGCTCTTCTTGCGATAAGCCAGGCCGCGCTCGAAGAACTTCAGGAAGAACCACTGGTTCCAGCGGTAGTACTCCGGCAGGCAGGTGGTGACTTCCGTCGACCAGTCATAGGCAAAGCCCAGGCGCTTCATCTGCGCCTTCATCTTGGCGATGTTGCCCAGCGTCCATTGGCGCGGCGGCGTCCGGTTCTGGATGGCCGCGTTCTCGGCGGGCAGCCCGAACGAGTCCCAGCCCATGGGATGAAGCACGTTGTGGCCCTGCATCCACATGTAGCGCGCCAGGGCGTCGCCGATTGCATAGTTGCGCACGTGTCCCATGTGCAGCGCGCCCGAGGGGTACGGCAGCATTTCCAGCACGTAGTACTTCTTGCGCTTCGCGGTTGGCGGCTCGGCGCGATAGAGATCGGGATTCTGCGCCCAGCGCTCGAACCATTTCTGCTCGATCGCCTGCGGATCGTAGCGGTCGGGGCGGGTCGCGGCTTCCACTGGCGGCTCCGCCTTCGGCTTTTGAGTTTTGGACTCGGCCATAATGAGTGCTCTTCAGTTAAGAAAGGGACGAATTTTGATTTTACAACCTGGGCGCACCCGTTTGGGGCGACGAACTCTTGGGGGCGTCCGCACCTCCGAAGCGGCGGTGCAGCGCTTCCTGCTGTTCCATTCGGGACATCGCGAAACGGCACTTGACCTAGGTGTGATTGACCCCACTTCCTGCGAAGTGTTATAAAGACTCGCCTTTTGTGCTGCGCTGGTGGTGTGCCTGAAGATGCACACAAACTGGTGCAATTGTTCCCGACGCGGCCAAGCCTCAACACTTCTGTCTTGAAGTGGAAGCGCGTTTCCGGGATTCCAGCAGGTCCCATATAGGGTTTAACTGGCGGTCGGTGAAGACGCCAGGAGGCTGCTGAAAAACTCAAAATTGCAAGTCCCCTCGCGGGCTAAAGCCCGCTAGGAATAAAACGAGAGCTTAGCGGCACGCCTGAAGGCGTGCCCCTTCAAAGCGAAGCCATGGAAAGAGTTTGTGGCAGCGAGCCCTGTACGCGCCTGACCGGCTGGGCGGTCATCGATCTCATGGAAACGCTGCCGGCGGCGATCGCCGGAGAGCGGAACAACCTAACGTCATAGTCACGGGCTTCGACCGCTTAGTGGGCGGGCCCATCGGAGGAATCATATGCACACCTGGCTCGCCGCCCTGCGGCGGCTGTCATCCATCACAAGCTCGGCCAAGTTGGCAACGGCCGCGCTGACACTGTTCCTGCTGAATGCCGCGGCCGCGTTCGCCCAGCCGAGCGAACCCGGTGGAGAGGCCAGCCTGCAGCTGCCCGATCTCTCGTCGGTCAGCTTTCTAGGCATGACCGGCCACAACCTGCTGCTGATTGGCCTGCTGTTCTGCGCTTTTGGATTGCTGTTCGGACTGGTGATTTATATCCAGCTGAAGAACCTGCCGGTACACCGCTCGATGCGCGAGATTTCCGAGCTGATCTATGAAACCTGCAAGACCTACGTAATCACGCAGGGCAAGTTCCTGATGGTGCTGTGGGCGTTCATCGCGGTCGTCATTGTGGCGTACTTTGGCTGGCTGGCGCCGGTGCCCGGCAAGCCCGTGTCGGTGACGCTGCCCGTCATTCTGCTGTTCAGCATTGTCGGCATCTGCGGCAGCTACGGCGTGGCGTGGTTCGGCATCCGGGTGAATACCTTCGCCAACTCGCGCACCGCGTTCGCCGGACTGCGCGGCAAGCCGTATCCGATTTACGCCATCCCGCTGAAGGCAGGCATGAGCATCGGCATGATGCTGATCTCGGTCGAGCTGCTGATCATGCTCTGCATTCTGCTGTTCATTCCAGCGGACTATGCCGGGCAGTGCTTCATCGGCTTCGCCATTGGCGAGTCGTTGGGCGCGGCTGCGCTGCGTATTGCCGGCGGCATCTTCACCAAGATTGCCGACATCGGTTCCGACCTGATGAAGATCGTCTTCAAGATCAAGGAAGACGACGCGCGCAACCCCGGCGTCATCGCCGACTGCACGGGCGACAACGCGGGCGACTCGGTTGGCCCCAGCGCCGACGGCTTCGAGACTTACGGCGTGACCGGCGTGGCGCTGATCACGTTCATCCTGCTGGGCGTCAAGGACCCGAAGGTCCAGGTCCAGCTGCTGGTGTGGATCTTCGTCATGCGCATCATGATGCTGGTTTCCAGCACTGTGGCGTACTTCCTGAACGAAGCGGTCGCCAAGGCGCGCTACGGCAACGTCGATAACATGAACTACGAAGCCCCGCTCACTTCGCTGGTGTGGCTGACGTCGATCATCTCCATCGTGCTGACCTACATCGTCTCTTACAAGATCATTCCCGTGCTCGGGGGCGGCGGCGACGACACGCAATGGTGGAAGCTGGCCACGATCATCTCCTGCGGGACCCTGGCGGGCGCGATCATCCCGGAACTAGTGAAGGTGTTCACCTCCACTAATTCAGGGCATGTGAAAGAAGTAGTGACCTCGGCGGAAGAAGGCGGCGCGTCGCTCGACATCCTGTCAGGACTGGTGGCGGGCAATTTCTCCTGCTACTACCTGGGCTTCACCATGGTGCTGCTGATGAGCATCGGCTACTACGTGAGCACCTTCGGGCTGGGCGCGCTGATGCTGGCGCCCGCCGTGTTCGCGTTCGGACTGGTCGCGTTCGGATTCCTGGGCATGGGCCCGGTGACCATCGCGGTCGACTCCTACGGCCCGGTTACGGACAATGCGCAGTCGGTGTATGAGTTGTCGATGATTGAGCAGATCCCCAACATTCAGGGCGAACTGAAGAAGGACTACAACATCGACGTAAACTTCGAGCGCGCCAAGCACATGCTGGAAGAAAACGATGGCGCGGGCAACACCTTCAAGGCCACTGCCAAGCCGGTGCTGATTGGCACCGCCGTCGTGGGCGCGACCACTATGATTTTCTCCATCATCATGGCGCTCACTCACGGGTTGACGGAAAACGTAGGCAACCTCTCGCTGCTGCACGCACCCTTCGTGCTCGGGCTGATCAGCGGTGGCGCCATCATCTACTGGTTCACCGGCGCTTCCATGCAGGCGGTCACCACCGGCGCTTACCGCGCGGTGGAGTTCATCAAGGCCAACATCAAGCTGGACAGCGCAGAGAAGGCTTCGGTGAGCGACAGCAAAAAGGTGGTGCAGATCTGCACCCAGTATGCGCAGAAGGGCATGTTCAACATCTTCCTTGCGGTATTCTTCGTGACCCTGGCGTTCGCTTTCGTGGAGCCGTTCTTCTTCATCGGCTACCTGATTTCGATTGCCATCTCCGGCTTGTACCAGGCGATGTTCATGGCCAATGCTGGCGGCGCGTGGGACAACGCCAAGAAGATTGTCGAGGTGGAACTGAAACAGAAAGGCACCGAACTGCACGACGCTACCGTGGTGGGCGACACCGTCGGCGATCCCTTCAAGGACACGTCGTCGGTGGCCATGAACCCGATCATCAAGTTCACCACGCTGTTCGGGTTGCTGGCAGTGGAGCTGGCGGTGAGCCTGACGGCGAGCAAGGGCGCGAACTTCAGCCACGTGCTGGCGGTCATCTTCTTCGCTATATCGTTCGTGTTCGTGTGGAAGTCGTTCTACGGGATGCGGATCGTCAAAGACCCGGCGCTGGCCAGGCATTAGCGGAAAACGCCATCCCGCAAGGGATGGCGTTTTCGTTTCCAAGCCCACCCAATCTGCTCCGTCACCAACATCTTCAGGGAGCGGGCCTGCGAAGCCCGCTCTACCCTAGCGCCTGCGACTACCCTTCTTCGGCTTTGGTTTGGGCTTCGGCTTCGGCTTCGG
>Ga0265325_10002185_pt1 | contig 13305 bp, 10 predicted proteins | sample 41420metaG_FD_202090 | JGI IMG/M metagenome (GOLD analysis project Ga0265325, IMG submission 202090) | Rhizosphere microbial communities from Carex aquatilis grown in University of Washington, Seatle, WA, United States - 4-14-20 metaG | ecosystem: Host-associated > Plants > Roots > Rhizosphere...
GCGCCAGCAACTGGAACTGCTTGCCGAGATCGGTGGTCGGGTCCACCCAGCGTCCCAGGGTCAGGGCGCGCTGCACCCCGTGATAGTCGTTGGGGAGCGTCATGTGAACCGGCAGGCCGAGCAGTTGTTCAATCTGCTGGGGCGTGATCATGGGCCGCTTCTGGCAACGATTCACCAGCACGCGGACACGGTCGCCCAGATCGAGCTGCTTCAGGTAGATGTATTTCTCGCGGGCCAGATGCAGGGACGGAATCTCCGGCGTGCACACCAGCATGATGTGCTTCGATTCGTGCATGATCTCAAGCGAGTAGCGCTCCAGGTTGCCGGAGAGATCGAAACATAACACCCGGTAGTTGCGCCGCATGAACTCAATCAGGTGGCGAATCTGGTTGCCTTCAATACGCAGATCCGGGTTCAGTTTGCCAGCATGGAGGACGTCGAGCTTGTCCACTTTTGTGACCAGTTGCGGCCACAAATTCTCATCCATGTTGAGGGCGCGCTCGCAGGCGTCGGTCACGCTGAACGTGTTATCCAGTTTCAACATGAACCGGACCATTCCGGAATTCATATCGAAATCGGAGAGCAGCACATTCGCGTCCGGCATGCCCGAGAGAGCCATGGCGGTGTTCAGAGCGATGGTGGAGGTGCCCACGCCAGCTTTGGAGGGGAGGAAGCAGAATACCTGTTCGGAGGTTTCAATGGCAGGCGGCTTCGATTCCACGACGCTGCGGATGCGGGTGAGCGCTTCCCCGAGGGAGCGGACATCGATGGGTAGTGAGACGAATTCGCGAATCCCCAGCTTCATGCATTCGAGCAGAAGTTGTGGATCGCACACGCGGTTCATGGCGATGGTCTGGATGCCAGGGGCCCGCTGATCGATTTCGCGGAGCAGTTCAGTCGCCCGGGCCATTGAGTCCGTGCTCAGGAAGACTACCTGTGGGGCGTGAGCCCGCACAAATCGCATGAGCTCCGTGGAGTTAGGGTAATGGTCCAGAACACGCGTGACGCTGACCAGACCGAGGTCCGCAAGCGCCGACTCGAGCCGACCGGTCAGATCGGCATCAGGACAGATGATAATGCCCCGCAGCATTCCCGCCAACTCTCCTTCAATGTCTTAGCCTAATCATGCCAGGACCTTCCAACAACTAGACCTTTGTACCGTTTCCGGTGGGCGGAAACCCCTGGTACTACCTGGGGAGCTCTTACCACTGGCTGAGGCGAAACACCTGGCGATACGTCGATCACCTCTCGCTCTTTCATATCGGACTATTCGTGCCGAAACTCTAGCCGAAATGTGGACGGCGCTTTATTGTCGCCGGTAGTAGCGCTTATCCACTTTCACGATTATGGGTGGGGATTGCCCTTGCGTAAATACGAAACGAGGACGCGGTGGGCTGGATCTCGCTGGGCTGGTAGACGAACTTCCGGCGCTTGCGTTCCGGGCGTTTTGCTATTCTGTGCTTTAGGACTTAGGTCAACCATTTACCGGCTCTCCGAGCCCGAGCCAGAGGTTTCACATGTCAGGCCATTCCAAGTGGGCCACTATCAAGCACAAGAAAGGCGCCCTCGACGCCAAGCGCGGGAAGATCTTCACGCGCGTCATTAAGGAAATCATGATTGCCGCCCGCGGCGGCGGTGGCGACCCCGATGGCAATCCACGCCTGCGCACGGCTATCCTTGCGGCGAAGGCGGTCAGCATGCCCCAGGACAACATCAAGCGCGCGATCATGCGCGGCACGGGCGAACTCGAGGGCGGGCAGATCGACGAGATCATGTTTGAAGGCTACGGGCCGGGCGGCGCGGCGGTCCTGGTAAACGTGGCCACCGATAATCGCAATCGCACGGTCAGCGAGATTCGCCACTGCTTCTCGAAAAACGGGGGCAACCTTGGCGAACAGGGCAGCGTGGCGTGGATGTTCGAGCGCAAGAGCCAGATTGTCATCGAGAAAGAACACGCCACCGAAGACAAGCTGATGGAAGTGGCTTTGGAAGCGGGGGCCGACGACCTGCGCGACGATGGCGATGTCTGGAGCGTTCTCTCCGCGCCGGATGCGCACGAGGCGGTGAGCGAAGCCATCCGTAAGGCGGGAATTCCGGTGGTGGAAGCGGCAATCGCGATGGTGCCGAAGAACCTGATTCGACTGGAAGGCAAAACCGCCCAGGGAATGTTGAAGCTGAACGACGCGCTGGAAGATCAGGACGACGTGCAGAACGTGTACTCGAACTTCGACATTGACGAGAAGGAACTGGAGGCGATGGCCTGAAGGGTTTCACAGGCTGAAGCCTGTGCCACCTTTTCGCCGGACCGCCCGGGCCAACCATGCGTGTTCTGGGAATTGACTGCGGAACCGAGCGAACCGGCTACGGTCTGATCGAAAGCGATGGCCGGCTGCATACGCTCGTTGACGCCGGAGTCATCTCGACCAGCGAAAAAGATCCTCTGTGCCGGCGCTTGTTCGTGATTGCCACGGAATTGCGCGGCATCATCCGGCAGTTTGCTCCCGAGGCGGTGGCGGTGGAAGAAGTGTTTTTCTCGAGGAACGTGAGAACCGCGCTGAAACTGTCGCACGTGCGCGGTGTGGCTCTTATGATGGCCGCCGAGGCGAACCTGCCGCTGGGCGAGTATTCTCCTTTGGCCATTAAAACCAGCGTGGTCGGTTATGGCCGCGCGGAAAAATCGCAGGTACAACTGATGGTCCGTTCGCTGTTGCGCCTGAGCGCGCCGGTGGAATCCGAAGATGCCAGCGACGCCCTCGCGGTGGCCATTTGCCACGCGACCCGGGCCACCGTGCTGGAGAAAATGGGAGCAGCACGTTGAAGGCGCGCTTGATCGCGGCACTCCTGCTGGCAACGGCCTCAGCCATTGCCGACCCCCACATTATCTATTCGCGGCTTTTCAAGGGCAGCGACCCAGAGTTTATTTCCATCACGCTGGAAACCGACGGCCGAACTGTTTATCGAGAGGCCGTAGACGACCCGAATTCGCTGGAGTTCCGTCTAACCCCAGAGGAGGCTCGGGAAGTGTTTGGATTGGCCGAAAAGCTGGGCAATTTTTCGCGCCCCGTCGAATCGGGTTTGAAGGTGGCCAACATGGGCCGCAAGACGTTCCGCTTCGAGGACGGCGCCACCGTGCATGAGGTGTCGTTCAACTACAGCATCGATCCCGACGCCAAGCAGCTTCTTAGCTTGTTCGAGCGAATTACCGTTACCGAGCAGCGTTATCTTGATCTCGACCGCTCCGTGCATTTCGACAAGCTGGGCGTGGACCAGGCCATTATTCAAATCCGCATCCTGTGGGACGCCGGGCGGCTGGTTTCGCCGGAACAGTTTCTGCCGCTGCTGGCGCGCATCTCGAAGAACGAATCCTTTATGCATGTGGATCGGGAACGCGCGGCCAGCCTTTCCGACGAAATTCGCAACGGGAAATCCCCGATAGAGAAATCATCACGATGAAATGGTTGGTTCTTTTTCTGGCGCTCGTGCTGGGCGCCGGTGCGCATGCGCAGACGGCTCCGTCTGAATCCGAGGCGCTCAATCACGCGCTGGAAGAAGCAGGCGCAAGTCCCGTCGATTTCATCCGCGCGCTGGAGAATCATCTTCAGAAGTATCCCAACACGGCGCGGAGGGCGGAGATTGAACGCGGATTGGTGCGTGGCGCCGCGGATGCGCAGGACTATCCCCGGATTGCTTTGTATGGCGAGCGCGTTCTGGCCCGCGATCCGAACGATCTGGAAGTGATGGAGCAGGTGGCCAATGCCGAGTTGAAGTCCGGAACACCGGACGACGCCCATAAGGCCCTGGCGCATGCCGTGGTTCTGGAATCGCTGCTCACGCAGATGGCGAAACAGGCTCGCGACAAGGCGGATTCGGGTCCGCGCAGCACTTCGCGGATTGTCGAAACCGATGTCCGGCTGGCTACCGCCATCCTGTTTCAAAGCCGTGCGCAGGGCACTCTGGGCAACGCTACCCAGGCCGCGGAACTCGCACAGCGAAGTTTTGTGGTTTCGCCCAGCGGTTCGGCCGCGCGCGAGGCAGGCTATTGGTATAACGAACTGGGCAAGTCCGCGGAAGCCGTGCGCTGGCTGGCCGATGCGTTTACCATCAGCGATCCACGCGTGACTGAGACCGACCGCGGCCGCGATCGTCAGGTACTGGGCGAAATCTATTCGAAATGGAAGGGGTCGGAAGCGGGCCTGGGCGATGTTGTGCTCGCTTCGTGGGATCGCAATCGAGAAGTGGTGGCACAGCGGCGTCTCATGTTGAAGCAGTTCGATCCGAACATGCAGTTGTCGAATCCAATGGACTTCACGCTCACCGGCGTGGATGGCGGCAAGCTGAAGCTGTCGTCGCTGCATGGGAAAGTGATTGTTCTGGATTTCTGGGCCACTTGGTGTGCACCCTGCCGCGCGCAGCATCCTCTTTACGACAAAGTGAAGGAGAAGTACAAAGGTCGCGACGACGTAGTCTTTCTGGCTATCGATACCGATGAAGACCGCTCGCTGGTTCCACCGTTCGTGGCGGCGAAGAAGTGGAGCTACAACTCCTACTATGAGGATGGGCTGGCCATTTTGCTGAAGGTGACGTCCATTCCCAGCACGCTTGTTTACGATGGTCGAGGCGAACTGGTGAGCCGTATGACTGGTTTCGATCCGGATCGCTTCGTGGGCATGCTCAGCGACCGGATTGATGAAGCGCTGAAATCGGCGGGGAAGCCATGAGTTTGGCCGACGAGGGCGTCGGTCGCGGGACAGGGGTTCCACCCTACAAGCGCGTCATCTGGATTGTGCTGGACAGCGTGGGCATTGGAGAAATGCCGGATGCGGCCGCATACGGCGATACCGGCAGCAACACCCTGGGTAACATTGCGCGGCTGCGTGGGCTGAACGTTCCCACCCTGGCGCGGCTGGGACTGGGGAATATTAGACCGCTGGCCGGTATAAAGCCGGTAGCTCAGCCGCTGGCCTCTTTTGGGCGCTGCACGCTGGCTTCGCCGGGCAAGGACACCACCACCGGACATTGGGAAATGGTGGGTATTCATCTTGACAAGCCGCTGCCACTGTTTCCGCAGGGATTTCCGCCGGAGATTATGGAGGAGTTTGAGCGGCGCATCGGACGTTCGACTCTGGGGAATTATGCGGCATCCGGCACGGAGATCATTAGGGAACTTGGCGCGGAACACATGCGCACGGGGTCGCCGATTATTTACACGTCGGCGGACAGCGTCTTCCAGATTGCCGCGCATGAAGAAGTGATCCCTCTCTGGGAACTCTACCGGATGTGCGAAATCGCGCGCGAGATTCTTCGTGGGCCGTATGAAGTGGGCCGCGTGATTGCGCGGCCATTCCTCGGCTCACCGGGTGCCTTCGCGCGCACTGTGAATCGCAAGGATTATGCAGTGCCGCCGCCGAAGGGAATGCTGCTCGATCAACTCGAGGGCGCAGGCGTTCCGGTGTACAGCGTCGGGAAGATCTTCGATGTGTTTCTTGGACGCGGCATCGGCGGGCACGTGAAGACGATCAGCAATGCCGATGGGATGGCGAAGACCCTGGCGGCGCTCGATGAAGAGCCGAACGGCCTGATCTTCGTAAACCTGGTCGACTTCGATATGTTGTACGGTCACCGCAACGATGTCGAAGGCTACGGGCACGCGCTGGAGGAGGCCGACGCGTGGCTTCCTGCGCTGCTGGACAAGTTAACCGCGGGCGATTTGTTGATCCTGACCGCGGACCACGGGTGCGACCCCACCACACCATCCACCGACCACTCGCGCGAGTATGTTCCGCTGCTGGTGTACACGAAGCAGCGGCCTGCCGGCGTGGATCTGGGTACGCGCGAGACGCTATCCGACATCGGCCAAACGGTTGCACAGAATTTTGCAGTTCATATCACGAAAGGAAGCAGTTTCTTAAGCGAGATCATACAATGAGAAAACCTGTCATGGCGGGCAATTGGAAGATGTATAAGACCCCCGCTGAAACCACCGCATTCTTCAAGGCATTTGTGCCCCTTGTGGCCGCCGCGCGCGACCGCGAAATTGTCATCGCTGCCCCTTACATCGACTTATCTGCCGCGCTTGACGCCACGCGTGGATCGAACGTCGAGATTGGCGCCCAGGACGTGTTCTGGGAGAAGGAAGGCGCTTTCACCGGGCAGATTTCGGCGGAAATGCTAAAAGCCGTAGGCGCGCAGTGGGTCCTCGTGGGTCACAGCGAGCGCCGCCAGTATTTCGGCGAGACGGATGAAACCGTATATAAAAGGACCGTTGCCGCTCTCACCGCCGGTCTGAAGCCGATTGTGTGCGTGGGCGAGTTGCTGGCAGATCGGGAGGCCGGCCGTACCAACGAGGTTCTGAAGACGCAGTTCACGGGAGGAGTAGCTGGACTGACTCCGGAGCAGTTCGCCTCCATTGTGATCGCCTACGAGCCGGTATGGGCCATTGGAACCGGGAAAACAGCCACGCCGCAGATTGCCTCCGACGCGCATGCGTGCATTCGCGAACTGGCCGCGGCGAAGTTTGGCAACGCGGCTGGCGATGCGCTGCGTATTCTCTATGGCGGCAGCGTGAAGCCTGAGAACGCGAAGGAGTTGATGTCGCAGGAACAGATCGACGGAACGCTTGTCGGCGGCGCCAGCCTGAAGCCGGAAGGCTTTGCGGCCATCGTCAACTTCTGAGTAGACATGCGCGCGGCCTGCTTCATAATTGTCGGCGTCCTCGCTGGCACCGGGGTTTGCCGCGCGGTTGAGTTGAAGCTTCCCGATAAAATCCGGCCTGTCATGGCCATGGTGGATGCGGCGCCGCCCGAGTTTGGCGCCGCCGCTCTGGAACGCCTTTTGGATTCCAACGCTATCGACGATCCGCCAACCCGGCGCGCGTTGATTGAACGTGCTTTTCAACTTGGAGGAATGGCGCACGACCGCTGGCGCGTGCGTGCTTTGCCGGGCGCGGGCGCGAACGCTGTCATGCGCGCGCGGGCCAGCGAACTCCAGCTCGATCAGATTTCTCTGCAAACGCACGCGGTGCGGCTGATGTTGGCAGTCGATAAGGATCGTGCGCGCGATCTGTTTATTGGAATTCCCAGGCCAGGACCAGATCCCAACACCTGCGATGACTGGGAAACTCCCGATCCGGGAGATTTCTACAGCACTTTCGCCCAGGTGATGAACGCTACGGTGACGCCGGAAACCGCGCACGATACCGACATCCGCCTGGTAAGTGATTACCTGGGTGCGATCACATCCCCGTTTCAGTTTCAGCCCGCTCTACACATGGTCCAGGGGTTGAACGTGAAGGCCTCGCAGAAGCACACACTGCTGGTGCAACTCGGTTCCGCGATGGCCGCGGTGCCTGCCGACGATCGATCGTTTTCGGCAATATCGACGGCCATGGCGTCCGACCTTCCGGGAGAGCTCCAGCCGTCTTTTCAACGCTTTGTGGCCAGCCATGCCACGGCGATTCCATGCAAGTCGACCCCAGCTCCGGACCCGGGTTGGGAACAGTTGGATCTGGAAAAACGAATTGCCAGGGATGAGATCAAACTGATGTCGCCCCGCGGCGGTCTGGTCTCACGTGCGGATCGCGCTACTGGGGAATGGCAGCGCAGCCTCTCCGATTTTCTTTTTGAGCTGGACGGCTGGCAGCAGGGGTCATCTGAGTCGGACGCGTCTTTCTACCACAGGAAGATGTTTGCGTACGAAGGATTGCTGGACGTGACGTCAGGGCCGCAGCGTGCTGAGTTGATTGACGATATGGTGCGCTTCGCGCTCGATTCTCCGTTATTGCGCGATGCACCGGCGGAATGGTTTCTCGAACTCCGCAAGGCCGACGAACGGCTGCGTGGGGGGAGCGAACGCGGACCGGATCTGCTGCGCGGCTTCGAGCGTAGTGGTCACCCGGCGCTGGTCTTGTCGGCGACGCTGGACCGCCTTCTGACGAAGTAATTCACGGATTCTTCTCAATAGCCTCAAGAGGCTTCAAACCAGGCCGATATGCATTTTGACTGCATAAGGTGAGCGCCAATGGCCCTGAACGTTCTGATTGTCGATGATTCCGCCGCGATCCGGAAGATTCTGGAGAGAGTCCTACGCCACACTGACTTCCAGCTTGGCGACGTGATCGAGGCGGGCGACGGCAAAGAGGCACTGGTCAAACTGAACGGAGCCAATGTAGGACTGATTCTCTCCGATATCAACATGCCAAATATGGACGGGCTGGAAATGCTGCAGCAAATCAAAGCCAACGACGCCTGGAAAGCGGTGCCCATCATTATGGTGACCACGGAAGGCAGTCAGGACAAAGTAATGCAGGCGATTCAACTGGGCGCCACCGGTTACATCCGCAAGCCTTTCACTGCCGATCAGATCAAAGAGAAGCTCATCGGCATCCTGTAGCGGGTTTCTGTGAGAGCTCTGTGTCGCTTTCTGCACTAGCAGAGGCAACAATTCTCGTAGCGGAATCTGTAAGCGTGCGTTGGATTACGGTTATAAGTTCCGGGCCGATGATCAGAAGGGTGCTTTCACCCAATCTCGTCGAAAAATCCCCCACAAGGACGTTGAAAACCACAACACCGGCCGGTGTAAAAGCGAGATTCAAAGCAGTTTCCGTTTGGATGGCAATCTGCTCGGGCTTTGCTGATCGCTGTAATTGTTGCCGTCTTATTAAGGAGTCTCCTGATGAGAATCACAGGGAGTACTATCCGAGTCCTGGGGTGCCTCGCTGCACTGGCCGGGACACTGGCCCTTACCGGGGCTTCAAGATCGCTTTATTCCAAGCGCGACAAGGCATACTACGCGGAAGCGGCCGTCGTGGATTTCGTGCGGCCGGGCCTGGTCATTAAGATTAACTCTGCCTCTATCTCCAGCAGCGGAGCGATCACTGTGACCTACACATTGACCGATCCGGCCGGCTTGCCGCTGGATGCGGCTGGCGTCACCACCCCGGGCGGGGTTTCGATGACATACGTGGCCGCATACATCCCGACGGGTCAGCAACAGTATGTGGCATACACGACCGCGCCGGCCACCGGCAAAGTGCTGGGCACCATCACGCGCCCGACCTTTGAAGAGGCGGGCAGCGGAACCCTGCTGAATCCGGGCCAGTACCAATACACCCTCAAAGCGCTGGCTCCGGTTGGATTCGACGCCTCCGCGACGACAACGGTAGCGGTCGTCGGCAGCCGCAATCTGACTGCATTTAATCTGGGCACGTACTACTCCAGCAACACCTTCAATTTTGTTCCCAATGGCTCGCCGGTTACGGTGACCCGCGATGTCATCCGCACCGCGAGTTGCAACACCTGCCACGACCAGTTGGCCTTCCACGGCGGTCATGCCAAGGGCATGGAGATGTGCGTGATGTGCCATCAGCCCCAAAACGCCGACCCGGCGACGGGCAACTCGCTGGATCTGAAGGTAATGGCGCACAAGATTCACATGGGCTCCTCGCTTCCCAGCGTGGTTGCCGGCACGCCTTACCAGATCATCGGCTACATGAATTCCGTCAACGACTTCTCTAAGGTGGTCGATCCCGCCAGCGCCCAGCGCTGCGAAGTTTGCCATAGCCAGACGACTGGTGCGGCGCAAGCCACTGCCTTCATGACGCAACCGAGCCGCGCAGCGTGCGGCGCTTGCCATGACGACGTCAATTTCATCACTGGAGCCGGCCACCCGGGCGGAATTCAGAACGACGATAAGGAATGTGCGAATTGCCACATTCCACAGGGCGAGATGCCGTTTGATGCCTCCATCAAGGGGGCGCACGTGGTGAACACCGACACCGCCGCTACTTATCCGCAAAACCCGGATACGCTGTTGCCCGGAATTAACCTCGCCATTACCGGCGTGACTAATAACTCGGCCGGACAAACGCCAACCGTCACGTTCACTCTGCTGGATAATAGCGGTAATATCATCCCCTTATCGAAGGCCTCCACCCTGGAATTCACCATGGCCGGTCCCACCACCGATTACGGATATACCAGTTTTGGAAGCGACACTGCCAGCACTCCGGGTTACGTGACCGAAAGCGCCGCGACGGCCACTTGCGGCGCGGCCGGAGTCTGTTCGTACACGTTTACTCATGCCATACCGGCCACTGCCACAGGAACATACTCCATCGGTGGTGAAGCGCGCATGAGTGTGACAGTGCCGGTGTTGGCCGATGGCGTAACGGCCCAACAGACAGTTCAGGCGGCCGCCAAGAACCCGGTGATCAACTTCTCGGTGGACGGCTCGCCGGTGCAACCGCGCCGTACCGTAGTTGCACTGAGCAACTGCAATAACTGCCACGTCGCGCTCTCGTTGCACGGCAATCTGCGCAACCAGACCGAGTACTGCGTGATGTGCCACAATCCTTCGAATACGGATGCGTCCCAACGCGTCAATGCCAAAGTGGCGTCGGACAAGGCGCTGCCGCCGCAGGGAATCAACTTTAATTTGCTGGTTCACCGGATCCACGACGGCGTCAACGTCACGGCCAATGGCGGCAAGCCTTACATTGTCGTGGGCTATGGCGGAAGCCACAATGACTTCAGCGGAGTCCTGTTCCCGGCGATGAGTCCGTCGGGTCAGGCGACCGATCTTGCCAACTGCTCGATGTGCCACATCAACAGTTCGGAGCAAAACGACCTGAATATCAGCGGACTGAATGCGGTTGTCGATCCGCAAGGCCTGATCAATCCGGTCCAGCCGTTTACGTCGGCTTGCACGGGTTGCCATGTGGGCATACCGCCTGCGTCACATGCGCTTTCGAATACCACTTCGCTCGGCGAGGCCTGCGCAGTTTGTCACACCTCCGGTGCCGCGTTTGCGGTCGATCAGATGCACGCAGGATTCTGATATACGCTTGGTGCAAATGATTTTTGCCAGGATCTGGGATTACTCGACGGCCGCCCTGCTCTTCGTGAGCATGGCGGCCGTGTCCGCTCAGACCCCTGGCCCGCAGGCCGGTTCCGACAAGTGCGGAGCCTGCCACGACGAGATCTCGAAGGCATTCGACAAGAATCCTCATCACGTTCTTGAAACCGATAAACATCGCGGACACGCCGGGTTTGCCTGCGAAGCGTGTCACGGTCCCGGCGCCAAACACACCGACTCGCTGGCCCCCAGCGACATCCGCAATCCTGGTAAGTTTTCGGCCGACGAACAGAATAAGCTTTGCCTGAGCTGTCATCGGAATGAGGCGACGCGGGTGGGTCCCATTTCCGGCGGGCACGCGAAGGAAGGGCCGGGCTGCGTCGGTTGCCACTCCATACACGGCACGGACCATCGTCCTCTTGTAGTTCACGGTGCCGTGGACGTAAACAAGATGTGTGCCGCCTGCCATCAGTCTGTGTGGGCCGATTTTCAGAAGCCATACAAACACCGCTTGCCCGAAGGAGCGATGTCCTGCGTCGGTTGTCACAATCCGCACGGCAGCGGATCGCAAACGCAGCGTGTGGCCTTTGCCAATGAGCCTGGATGTCTGAATTGTCACGGCGAGATGCGCGGTCCGTTTACGTATGAACATGCGCCGGTGAGACTGGAAGGCTGTACGGCGTGTCACGAGCCGCATGGGTCGGCCAATCCGCGCATGCTGATCCGCCACGAAGTTCGCTTCGTTTGCCTGGAATGCCACGCGAACATGACGTTGAATCCTCCAGCCGCGGGCCATCAGGTGCTGGGCGGGGTTCCTCCAGCTTTTCACGACTTGAGAAGTCCGCGCTATCAGAACTGCACAGTGTGCCACGTGAAGATACACGGCTCCTACGTGGACGACACGTTACTGCGATGAGAATCCTGCTGCTGGCCTCCCTTTTCGCGGTTATTGTGGTAGCGCAGGATCAGCCTGCTCCGGCAACGCCGGTTCCGGCAACACCTCCTGCCGCTGCCGCACCTGCCGCCGCAACGACCCCCGATCAACCGGCACCTGCCGCTTCCGATTTCCCGGTCTCGGGCAGCGTGGAACTTGGTTTCCGTTTTGTTCCGACGCCGGCCGGCAATCAGGATGTGTATCGCAGTACCGTGAATTTACAGCAGGGCATTCGTCTCATCGGGCTCGATTTCACCGTGAGTCCAGTGAAGAAGCTGTTCGATCACTTTGAAGTGCAGGCGAATTCATGGGGCGATCCCTACAACACGGCGCGCGTCGAAGTGGAGAAGAACGGCCTCTATCGCTTCACCGCCGACTACCGCAATACCGCGTATTTCGATTTTCTGCCGTCGTTCGCGGACACCACCATCAGCAGCGGTTCGCTTCTGACGCAGAGCAGTTTCGACACGCACATCCGCACGTCCGACGTGCAACTGGATCTGCTGCCGGGTCACTGGATCAGCCCGTATCTGGCATGGTCGCGCGATAGCTGGTTCGGCTCCGGGACAACGGTTTTCACGATGATTCCGAACAACTATCCGGTGGCCAACTCGGTCAGCAACTCCACCAACACGTTTCGCGGCGGAGTTCAATTGCAGTTGCCGCTGGTGCATGTGGTGCTGGAACAGGGCGGTACTACATTCCGGGACGACCAAGGGGCATCCGACAACCAGCCGAATCCAGGCGATCGCACCACCCCGTACCTGGGAGTGCCGCTCAACCTGAGCAATCTCAGCGAACTGTATCGCGTTCGGGGCGACTCGCTGTACTCGAAGGTGCTGATCGCGTCCAATCCGCTGCCGTGGCTCAGCGTTTCGGGGAACTTCATGTACGCGGACCCCAGTCTGACGACGAACTACACATCGTCGGTGGCTGGCACATTGTTTCTTCCGGATGCCTTTGCATTTTTCAACTCGGGTTCAGACGTCGCATCGGCCGACGCCAACATGCCGCACAGCACGGGTTCGATGACGGTGGAGGCTCGCCCCACAAAGCGTCTTCGCCTGGTGGAGTACTGGTCGACGGACCGGCTGCATAATGCCGCTGAATCGCTGCTTACTGAGCAATATCTGTCGACGGGATCGCCGTTTCTCGCTACCGATCCGGAAACCGATCGGCTGGTGCTGAATTACAACGAGCAGCAGGTCGAGGCCTTTTACGATGTGCTGCCGAACCTCACCGTGCGTGGCGGCGAGCGCTATGAATGGGGCGACGCGACCGTACGCGCGTCCGATCTTTCTGAGTTGCCGCTGGAATCGTCCACGCTAAGCCGCAATACGGGTCTGGCCGGCGCCTCGTTCCGGCTGAAACAGAAGTTGCGCGCGAGTGGAGACTTCGAGGCGTCTTCCGGCGGCGAGCAGTATTTCCGCACCAGTCTCCACAACTACTGGAAGTTGCGTACGCGCGCGCAATGGGAGTTCTTGCCGGATTGGCGGCTGGCTGGCGACTTCTTCGAGCTG
>Ga0265325_10002187_pt1 | contig 13304 bp, 17 predicted proteins | sample 41420metaG_FD_202090 | JGI IMG/M metagenome (GOLD analysis project Ga0265325, IMG submission 202090) | Rhizosphere microbial communities from Carex aquatilis grown in University of Washington, Seatle, WA, United States - 4-14-20 metaG | ecosystem: Host-associated > Plants > Roots > Rhizosphere...
GGCTCACGAGGCCGGAAACGCGGAGCAGCGTCTCAGAAAACGGCCGACGGAGGCGGGGCTTGAGGGCGAAGGCGCGGGGTTCTTCAAATTCTTTTCGTATTTCCATGCGACCGCTGCCCTTGGGCGCATCCGAACTTGCGAATGATGCCCCGTTCGCGCGCTTGACTGAGTCGCGCCTTCCGTGTTCGTCTGACGGGCGCGCCGCGATGGACGAAAGGGCGAAGCTCCTGCTTCTCGGCGACGTCGCCGGTGCGGTGTTCGGCACGGAAGACTTTTCGCTGTTTCTGTATTCACTGGTGCGCATGCAGGCACCGGTTGCGATCGTCGAGCTTGGAACGGGGCTGGGCGCGTCGGCATTCTGGATGGCGCTTGCGGCGAAGCAAAACGGCGTGGGCCACGTTTGGACCGTGGACGACCTGAATCAATTCGAGAGGTACGACGGACTCCTCGGCAAGACGATCGCGCATCTGAGAGGGATTGGCTTCGGCCCGCTCGAGGCTACGACGCCGGGCCAGTACTTCGATGAAGTATCGAACCTTCTCGGACTTCGGAGTCAAATCTCGTTCGTGAAGGAGAAGATCGAGCTCGAGGAGCGGTTGCACTTCGACCGATATCCGTTCGCCAACGAAAAAATCGATCTCCTGTTCTCGGACTTCAAACATGGCCCCGACGACGTGTTGAGCATCCTCGGCCACTTTCTGCCCAGGATGTCTGCGGCCTCTTCGATCTTCATCGACTCGGCGCCGACCGCGTGGCCGTCCTATCTCCTTCTCGAGCAGGTCGTCTCTCATCTGAACGGCGGCCACATTCCGGCCGCCCTTCAAGACCGAACCGCGATCGACCTCGGCCCGGTGATGCGAAACCGTCGCATCGTGCTGGTGCACGTCACGGAAAAGGACAGAAAACGCGCCCAGAACAGCACGGCGTGGCTCAAGATCGAGCCCATCGACGTCGTACCGCAGCCGCGCGCGTCGATGCGCGGCGTTTAGAAGTGGAGATGGGTTCGCCTGAGATGCTACCTCCCGCAGCATGAGCGGCAAAGGGCCGGGCGCCCGCTCCTTGGAAGGTCCTCTGAACGAGCTCTACGCCGCACCCTTCGATCGCTTCGTTTCGCTTCGAAAGGATCTGGCAGCGCGTCTGCGGGCCGAGGGTGACGCCGAAGCCGCACGGCGACTGGGCACGATGAACAAACCCACGCGAACGGCTTGGGCCATCAACCAGGTGGCGAGGAGTCATCCAGAACTGGTCGACGCTATCGTCGAATCCTGGAAGACTGCTGCGGACGCCCACAACCAGAACGCCGACGCCATTCGAGACGGAGCGCGCGGATTCCGGGAAGCGATTGGGGAGGCGGTTCGAGCGGCCCGGGCGCTCCTGGCAGCCGACGGGGTGTCCCTGTCGTCGGCGCAAGCTCGGCGTATGGGGGAGACGCTTCAGGCGCTCGCGGCAAACGAGGCCGAGCGTGAAAAGCTCAAGGCCGGGCGTTTGACTCAAGACATGACGGTGGACGACCCCTTCGGCGGACTCAATCCGAGTCGAGGCGGTCGGCATCCGAAGCCGCTGAAGCCGGCCGGCGGACAGAGTCCTTCGAGGCACGCGGAGGAGCAAGCGGCGCGAAAGGCGGAGGCCGATCACATTCGCCAGCAGAAGCAGCGAGCCATCGACGAGGCGCGCGCGCGCGTCACGTCATTGGAACGCTCGGTCGCCGAGGCTCGCAAGGCGGCTGCGGATGCGGAGCGCGTGCGAAAGCAGGCGGAAACCGAGGCGGCGCGGGCGACGCGCGCGGTGGCGACGGTCGAAGAGGACCTCGCACGCGCGCGAGAGCACCTCGAGCGGCTTCCGAAGTAGCAGCCGAACCTGGCCACTCGCCTTCCTCACGCCGCCCGCTCCGCAGCCTCCCGCTCGTACGTCCTCAAGATTGCGAGCGACAACGTCACCGTGACTGGGCCCAGGATCAATCCAATGACGCCGAACACCGATACACCTCCGAAGAGGGCGATGAACATGAAGATGGAAGGGATGCTCTTCTCGCGCCCTACGAGCCGCGGACGAATGAAGTAGTCCGACGCGATTCCAACCGTCAGTGCGCTATAGATGAGTTCGACCATCCCGCTTCCTGCGTGGCCGGACGCGATTTGGGCGATTCCGATGGGAACCCAGACGAGGAGCGCTCCAATGCCGGGGATGAGCGACGCGAGGGCCGTAAGAGCACCGAAGAACGCCGGCTCGGGTACGCCGGTGACCCAATACCCGATCGCAGCGAAGAGCCCTTGGACGACGCCGGTCACCACCGTGCCCAAAAGAACTTCGCGGCCGACGCTGCGAAACTGGTCCATGAGGGCGTGTGTATGCCCTCGCTCGAATGGCAGCATCCGCTCGCTGCGCGTGACGATGCCGTTCCAGTGACGGAGAACGAAGTACGCGGCCAAGGTCGTGAAGAAGAGGGTCAGGAGCCCGCTGAAAGTCAGCCCCGCAACCTCCGCGGTGACCCCGGCCGCGCGTGAGGCAAGGGACACCGTCTCGCTCTCGAGGCGTTGAGAGATGACCGCCGTGTCGACGTGCAGCGAGGCCAGCCGAGTCATCGCGTTCTCGGCGAACGTGCGAGCGCCGCCGCCGGGCGCGAGTTGCGCGCGCAATACCGCCAGTAGGACGATTCCGCGCGTGACGAGCAGGGTCGTAATCGCGAGGACAGCCGATGACACAATCACCGTCGCGCCGAGCGCGCACGAAAGTGCGCTCGTGCCGGCCGTCATCCCTCTTGTTCGAAGCCAGCCGTAGACGGGTTCCAAGGCGAAAGCGAGAAGCGCGCCGAGAAACAGCCCCACCCCGACGGGCAGCGCCAGGTACACGATGGCAGCCAATGCGATCAGCGCCAGAAAGCCGAAAGCGCGCCGCTCCTCGGTGCGCACGGGCGTGACGACCTCGACCGGCTTAGACTGGGCTGGCGATCCCGATGGGTTGGGCGACAAGGGGGGGACCATCACATCGATCTCACACCATTCGATTCCCGTCGGCGCCGGGCTCCTGGCTCCCTATTGCCGGGAGGCGTACACTGAATCGGCGGCGAGGGCCAAGAGCGGACCACATGTCCTTCGGAATGTATCTGGTTGGGATCGCGATCGCATTGGGGGGGTTCATCTATGCCGCCACCCTTTTGCACGTACCCACACCGTGGATCGTCGCCGGTGGGCTCGTCCTGATGGGATTCGGTATCCTATCGGCGGTCAAAGCCACTCGGGGGCGCGACGGCTAGTTCTGCAGTCACCTCCCTCGAAGGAACGGTGGTGCGTTTCATCCGCATTGTTCTTCCACCGTGAGCGGTGGTGACCGGAGCTCGCGATGCGTCGGGCCTCAGCTCAGGGCCCTTCGCGCCACCGCGCGGCAGGCGTTGATGGTGACGTCCCGGAGCGCAAGCTTCACCCTGGCGAAACGCGTTGTGGCGACGCTGATGGCGTCGACACCCAGCCCCACGAGCACCTGCGCCCCATGCGGATCTCCTGCCATCTCACCGCAGACGGTCACTTTGCGGACGCGGGCGTGAGCGCCCGCAATGACCCGCTCGATCATCCTCAGAGCAGACGCGTCGAGCGATTGGGTATCCGCGCGGTCCTGGCCCGTCATGCTCGCGAAGAGATCGTTCGTGCCGATGCAGATGAAGTCCGCGGCGGCGGCGACTTCGTCAATCTTCTCCAAGGCGGCGGGAGTCTCGACCATTGCTCCTACGTCGACCTTTCCGTGACATAGCGCGCGGATTCGCTCGACGTCGCCGGCGCAGGTGACGAGCGGCAAGAGGACACGCACCCGGACGTGCTCAGCGGCCCGCACGATGGCCCTGAGCTGCGTGTCGAGGATCACGGGATGCGTGAACAGCAGCGCGACGCCACGTGCAGACGGCGATCCGGCGGGACCTTTCAGCCACTCGAGGGGCTTGTCACCTCCGGCGTCGAAGAGGCGCACGATGACCGGCGCGTTCCCCACGGACGCCGCAATCAGGCGCAGCGCGGCGAACTGCTCCACTTCGCTGGGGGCGCTGGCGTGGCCCGAGAACACCAGCTCCGTCCGCAGCAGCCCGATCCCTTCTGCGGACGCCGGGAAGTGCTCGTAGAGCGAGCCGATATTGACGTGTACCTCGAGCCCGAGATGCGCGAGGGGGACCGCGACCTTGGCCTCCTCCGGGGCGCGCCCCGAGAGACACGCGTCGAGTCGCCGACGCCCGTCCGCGACGGTCGACTCGCCAGGCGAAAGCCACACCGACGCGACACTTCCGGTCGTGTCTAGGAGTATTAGGTCGTCGTCGGCGACCCCCAGGACCACCTCGGGAAGTGCGTACGCGACGGGGATCCCCCGTCCGCGGGCGAGGATGACGGCATGCGACGTGGCCTCGCCGCCAGCCTGCCCCTTGCCGTCCGACGCGGCGAGGATTCCCACGACACGAGGCGGAAGCAGTGCGACGACCGACGGGGTAAGCGACTGGATAACGAGCACGCGGTCACCCTCACGGCCTTCCAAGAGCGCCTCTACGGACCGCGGGGCGTGGCAGAGGCCGTCAAGCAGTCGCGCGCGTGCGTCGAGCAGAAGATCCGAAGACGTGTGAGAGGTGGCTTCGTGGACCGCCTCATCCGCCGAGGCTCCACGGTCGACGCGTTCGAGCATGAGTGGAGCGAGCTCCGCGAGGATCAGAATCTCCGGTTCGAACAGCTCTGCCTCGACTGGCCGGAGGAGTCTGACGAGTTGTTCGACGCCCCGGCTCGCCCGCCGGACCGCCAGCGCGAGCCGGGCGTGCTCGTCCTCCGGGCTCCCAGCGGTGACGCGAGGCTCTGGATCGCGGGACCATTTCACCGCCCGCCCGATCGCGATTCCGTCGACCATGGGCCAGCCGGCTTCTGGGCCTCGTTCCGGCGTCACGGCTGATGCCGAAGGCCCGGCGCCCGACAAGGTACTGGACGATGAAAGAGTTCCATCCGGCCAAGGTAACCAGCGTTGCGCGACAAGAGGCCCCGAGTGGATGAACCAGGTGAGAAAAGGCAACGCGGAATGGGAAGGGGACGGGGGGAGCCCGACGGCTTGTGGTGTGAGCAATGGGTGCTTTCGTTCGAGGGGCGACGAGGCGGCCCGAGCGCGCGTGGCGTTCGACTGCGGCGCCGCGTGAGCTGCCCCTCACCGCTGCGCCGACGCCGACCGAAGCGGAGCTCTGTGTCATGACGAGCATGGCTCCCAGCAATTCCGACGCGGTCGTACGACGGAGATGACCCCGAACGCGGAGATGAAGGCGCCTGTGCAGCTCATCTACGTCGTCGACATCGACCGCCTCGTCCACACGTCCGGCTTTCAGGAACCGTAGCGGAGGAGGTTGCAGCGCAGCCCTTGCGGGGGCGAGGGGCTCCTGCGATGGCAACTCGGTCCGTCCTCGTTCGCCGAGCGACTGGGTTCGAGCAGGCGGTGGCTGCAGGGCTCGACCTCGGGCCGGTTCTATTCGCCGCGCAACCGCTTGCGGTAGCTCGATCGTGCCGTGCCGTCCAGCGCGCTGGCATGCCGTTCTCATATTGTGGGAGTCACACGACCCATTCAAAAGAACGCGAAACTCTCAATCTCAGGAGACAGGCATCATGGGAAGCGCATACCTCACCCTGAAGGACGGCGTTCAGATCTTTTACAAAGACTGGGGCCCGCGGAACGCGCCGGTCGTTCTTTTTCACCACGGCTGGCCGCTGACTTCTGACGACTGGGACGGTCAGATGCAGTTCTTCCTGATGAATGGCTATCGCGTCATTGCGCATGACCGGCGCGGCCATGGCCGTTCGACGCAGACATCGAGCGGCAACGATATGGATACCTACGCGGCCGATGTCGGCGAGCTCACCGCCACGCTCGACCTGAAGAACGCCATTCACGTCGGCCATTCCACCGGCGGTGGCGAGTTGGCCCGCTACCTGGCACGCGCTGCCCCCGGCCGCGTTTCCAAGGCCGTACTGATGAGCGCCGTGCCCCCCATCATGGTGAAAAGCGCGAAGAACCCTGGCGGCACGCCAATCGACCTCTTCGACGGACTCCGCGCGCAAATGCGCGACAATCGCGCTCAGTTCTATAGAGACCTGGCGATCGGCCCGTTTTACGGCTTCAACCGCCCGGGAGCGAAAGGTTCAACCGGGACCGTCGACAACTGGTGGCGCCAGGGCATGATGGGCGGCATCGACGCCCAATACGAATGCATCAAGGCATTCTCGGAAACGGACTTTACCGAAGACCTGAAGAAGATCGACGTGCCGACGCTGGTGATGCACGGTGACGACGATCAGATCGTTCCCTATGCCGACGCAGGGCCCCTTTCTGCGAAGCTTCTGAAGCGCGGGACGCTGAAGACCTACGGGGGATTTCCGCACGGCATGCCGACTACGCAGGCTCGCGTCATCAACGCCGATCTGCTCGCATTCTTTCGAGCGTGACGCCGCGCCCAAAGGCGTCTCGGTTTCTGCCGAGGCATCGTCCCCCGAGGGAAGGGCTTCAGAAGCAGAGCTCCGATCCGGCGCGAGGATGCGGAGCTCTCGCCGCTCCGCTCCTAAGTACAGGTCCCCGTAAATAAGTGCCCATCCGCTGGCGATCCATCCCCGGCGGCTTCGTTGCTCGTCGGTTACATAGGTTCGCTATGCGCCCTCCTCGCGCCTAGCCGGCGGGGCGCCTCACCACCGGCTGGACACTCATTTGCGGGGCCCTGTACTTAGAGAAGCTCCGCGTTCAGATGTGCGTGCAGCTCGCAAGAACGCAGGTCGGGTCTTGCCCTGACTCTGCGTAACACCGGTCGAGCGCGTCGTCCTCGACTTGGGTCATGTCCGCGAGACCGAAGCCCGGCTGCGCGGCCTCGGTGACCGGATATTGATCGCCGTAGGAGTCTTCCGCGACGCACATGACCGAATGAATGCGCTGCCAATCCCAGTAGTAAGCCGGTCGCACGAGTTGCGTGTGCTCCCAATGAGTCCATTCGTGGTGACCTCGGTCGACGACTCTCGGCGCGAGTACGCGCACGGGACGCGGACGCACCACCGCACCTCGCGGATGGACCCCCGCTGGATGCGGTTGGAAGGCCGGAGGTTGACTACGGGGCGCCGACCGCGCGTGTTCCTCGGCGGCGCCGATCAAGCAGAGGGACAAGGAACCTAGCAACAAGCCGAAAGCCAAGGGGCCCTTGAGCGTCATTCGAAATCTCCGGTTCATCCGCTCGCGCGGCGGGCGATGGACAGCGATGGACGAGCTACCTGAACCCCATGCACACTACCGAATCGTGCTCGAAGCGCGTCAGACGGTGCGGCGGCCCGAGATGACATTGATGAGCACCACCGCGACGGCCAATACCAGCAGAAGATGAATGAACGCGCCCCCGACGTGGAAGGCAACGAAGCCGAGGATCCACATCACGAAAAACACTACGGCGAGACCCCATAGAAGACCCATGTTCTCATCCTTCTTTCGACTATCGCGGGCTGCCGGTGACCGACACCTCGCCACCCAAGCAAAAGCAAAGTTTGGACCAGCGGCAATGGCCGTCTCGAGGACGAACGACGCCCGCGGAAAATGCAGAGGCCCCCGGACCAGGACGCTAGCGCGGCTGCGGAAATGGAAACCCAAGCGGCCCCCATTCGAGTGTCTTTCTTTTCTTGCCTTTGCAGACTGCCACCGCAATTTCGGCTGACAGTCCCACTGCCCGTCGAGCTTGCCTCGCTTCGTCGCGACCGAGGCTTGACGCGAGCCGCCGCCAGGGTGCCTTCTTGCGCCCATGATCCAAAGAATTCGCTCCGCCTATTTCGTAGTTGGCGCGCTGGCCGCGACCCTGGCTGGCTCAGCACACGCGGAAGAAGGTCAAGGAATACACCGCTTCGGCTCGCCGGGTTTCATCGTCAGCGCCGACCGGCTGCTTCCGCTTCTCAGTTATCAGTCGATCAAGACGACCCAGAGCGACGGCAGTTCGGACACCCAGTCGAGCTTTTCCATCGCGCTCATGAATAATGGTCCGTTCGGCGTCTTCGCGTCGTTCTACAACCTGCCGCGCCTCGGCTTGGACTGGGTGCCGATCCGGAACCTCACGCTGGGCGGCGCGGCCTGGTTCTACGCGGACCTTCAGGCGTCCGACAGCCAGACGCCCGCCCACAGCAATGTATCGACAACCAACGATCGGCCGAAAGTCACGTACTGGGGCGTCGCCCCACGCGTCGGCTACATCTTTGCGCTCGGCGACAAGCTATCGCTGTGGCCACGCCTGGGAGTCGAGTACCACAACGTCAGCACGAGCGACGTCGGCTCCGGCTCGGGGTCCATCACCCAGTTCGCGCTCGAGGCCGAGGCGATGTTCGTCGTCTCCCCCTGGAACCATTTTGGTTTTCAATTCGGTCCCACGGCGGACATCCCGTTCACCGGCTCCCAAACCATCAGCGCCACCGTCGCCGGGACGACCACGTCGATCAAGGTCGACTCGTCGATGTTCCAGATCGGAGTCTCCGCCGGCATGCTCGGGCACTTCTGAGCGCCTCGCACTTCCGCCTCTTGCTCGGAAGCGGCTTCCCCCACCGCGGCCTCTCATTTGCTTTGCGCGATGCGCCTCTTTGAAAGGAGCGCACGATGAATGTGTCCGAACTCATGACGACTTCCGTGAAGTCCTGCAGCACCAACGACGACCTCCAGCGGGCCGCGCAGATCATGTGGGAAGGCGACTGCGGCGCCCTTCCGGTCCTCGACGCGGACAATCGCGTTGTAGGCATGATAACGGACCGCGACATCTGCATGGCGGCGTACACGCAGAGTCGGCCGCTTTGGCAGATCCCCGTGCCTAGCGCGATGGCCACCAGGGTGTACGGCGTTCGAGAAACCGACCCGGTCGAAATGGTCGAAACGCTCATGCGGCGCGTACGGGTTCGCCGGTTACCTGTCCTCGATACGCACGGTCGGCTGAAGGGCATTCTTTCGATGAACGACCTGGCGCGTCACGCCCACAGCTCCCAGGGGCGCAAGAACAACGGCCTCAGCGGAGACAGCATCGTTCACACCCTCGCCGCAATCGGAGAGGCGCAGGTCCCCGCAGGCCGAAAGGACCCCGCGGGCTCCGTCAACGGCACTCACTTCGCGGCGTGACGCACTTTGCGGCGGGTGCCAAGTCCCCCGGCCCGTGCACTCCAGGGCGTCCCCTCCCTTGCCTCGCGGGCCCAGAGAACCTCACCCCCGGCCCCTCTCCGCAAGCGGAGAGGGGTGTCTGCGGGTCTCGCGATACCGGCGCTGCTCCCCCTCTCCGCAAGCGGAGAGGGGGCCGGGGGGTGAGGTCTAACAACTGGACCAGCCGTTTCACAACACGATGTGACGAATGCTTAGACTTAGACTTACTTACGGTCCCCCTCGTGATGCTCGTGATGCTCTTCTCGATGTTCCGGCTCGCGATCGCGACGCGGCTCGACGTACACGTCGCGATCATGGCGTTCATGCCACCAACATCCCGAAAGCGATGAGGATACCGCGCCGAGCAAGAGGATCAGCCCGACGGCCGACTTCGTCGTAATCATGCGTGTACCCTACTTCATGCAAAGCGCGCCGGTTCGACACTTGTCGTAACGCGTGAGCGTGTCGAACGGGTGGCCGCACTCTTCGCTCGTGATCGCCGCCATGCAGCGATTCAGCCCGTCGTGGTCGATGCCGCGCGGACAGTTGTACGCGTTCAGATCGTTGCCCATGCCTCCCTTCATCTGGTCCATGCAGACTTCGCGTGACGCGAACTTCGCTTTGGGACCGATGTTGTTGCACGTCTGCTCTTCGTCGCATCGTGCCGACGCAAGTTGGTGAACGACCGACTTGTCGACGCTCTGCGCGCTCGCGACGCCTGGATGGCTCTCGACGGACGTTCCCGCGACGGGCGCCGGCTGACTCTCCGCCGAGCTCGCCGTGTTCGGTGGTTCTTGGCTTGCGCCGCCGCACGCGAGGAGAGGTCCCAAAGTCGTGAGCGAAAGCGCGTATAGGGGTCGAAAGGTTTTCATGTCGCTCTGCCTTGCATACCCCGCGCCGCGGCCGTCCCGGAGACCGAGAGTCTGCGTGAAAAAAGCTCAATCCCCGAGAGGAGCGCCCGCAAACTGAGTCTTCGCGTTCCAGCGGGCCCTAGAGTACGAGAGGTTTCCGTCTTCCGTCTTCACGGGATCCGGCTCGATCCGGACGATGGTGACCGGTTTCGGGGGGGGAACGAAAGTCGGGCGCGGTGAAACGGTCGAAGTCCGTGGCAGGGCGTGCTCCACGGGGAGGGAGACCTCCGCAAGAGGAGCGAGTGCGAAAGACTTCGTCGTCTCGAGTTCGGGCGCCGTCTCGATCGGCGTCAGCGACGCGGTGGGCGTCGCAGCCGGTGTGGGCGTCGCAGCCGTGGGCGAGCTCAGCGCAGTCGCCGCTTCGCGCGAAGAGAACGCCATTTTCGCAGGTTGCGGATCCCCGGAGTGCACCGATGAGTACAAGAGGAGCGTCGCGCCCAAACCGACCGCGGACAGCATCAGGAGCGACCGAAACACGATCCCTCCCGATGCCTCGGCCCTTGGCGGAGCCAGGTGGCCCTCCGGGAACTCGTCTACGGGCTCGGGCGGTTGGGACTGCGGGACCGCGCTATTGCGGTTGGGCATTGGATTCATCATTCGTTCTCGACCCCCTCTTCAAACCGGTACGCTGCGGGCGTCACGAAGAAATCGGATGCCCCGCCGATTGGAAAACGCATCGCTCGTGCCACATTGAAAATTTCGAGTGAATGCGACTGGCGGCTCGAGCGCCCTTCGAGAGCGTTTGGCACGCCCGATGCTGCTGGATCGCGGGCATCGAACGGTGGAACGGGCCGCGGTGGCTCCTACCCGCGATTCAAGATGCGTTTCGGAAAGCGAGAAATCCCATGGGCGAGATCATCGACAAGGTCAAAGGCAAGGCGAAGCAGGTCGTCGGCACCGTTACGGGAAACGACAAGCTCAAGGCGGAGGGCGAAGTCGACGAGCTCAAAGGAAAGGCCAAGGGGGCGGTGGAGGACGTGAAGCAGGCGGTCAAGGGCAACGCGAAGTAGCGCAGAGCCGCGTGAAGGGAACCGGCAGGCGGTCTACCGCCTCGCCGGGTCCGTTCGCGGATTGCACGTCCGCGGCATCGGTTGAGCCGTCGTAACCCGTGTGCAACTCATCTACACAAGAAGAGGAACTCATGAGCTCTTTTGTCCAAGCGACTGGTCGAACTGCCGACCAAGCGCGCTCGTCGCTCGTCGACCTGGGTGCCCAGGCGCTCAAACTCACGAAATCACTCCGCTCCATCGAGACTCGAGGCTTGGACTCGCTTCTCGATCGCTTCGGGCTCCAGCGCCGCGGAGGCGCGCTCGGCCCGGTACTATGGTTCGCAGCCGGCGCCGTCACCGCGAGCGCAATTGTTCTCTTGCTCGCTCCCGAGTCGAGCAAGAACATGCGTGACCGAATCGCAGAGCTTTGGCCGTCACGAGGCGAGAAGAAAGCCGAGCCGCCCTCCAGGATCTCGATCGACACGCCCGAGGCCCGCGAGGAACTCGCCCACTGAGCGTCTCCAGGGGCTTCCGACAGCGCGCTGACGAGAGAACCGCCGGGTCGCTGAGTCCGATGGTACCCTGCTCGCGGTGCACCCCGCGATCCACGTCCTGACGCTCGCGGGAGGACGGTTGTGAATGGGCGTCGTGGCTAGTCCGCGGGACTCTGCCTTGCGCTTTGCGAGGAGCGTCTTCGAACGCGAGCGCGGGTTGCTCGACGAAACGCCGGTCGTCACAGGCAATCGGATCGGCAAGGCCCTTCATGACCGGACCGGCAAAGTCGTCGGCTCCGGGGGGTTCGACGTCTTGTTCGCGCGCGCCCTCGTTCTCGCGCGCCGCCGTCACCCGATCCTGGCAAGCGTCAGCGCGGCCGCCGGGGGTGCGCTCTCCGATTCCGCGGACGAGTCGGACGCCGCAGTCATGCAGGCGGCGATTGTCGCCGTGTTCGCGACGTTCGTCGAGCTTCTGGCCGTGCTGATCGGCGAGGACTTGGCGCTCAGGCTCGTGCGCGACGCGTGGCCGGAGACCTCAGTCATCGATCCCACCACTCTACCGGACGAGGAGAAGAGATGAGCGAGTGGAGGAAACCGACGATTCGAATGCTTCCCTCGGGGGTGCCCGGGCTCGATGTCGTCCTCGGAGGAGGGTTGCCCGAATATTCCTTCAATTTGATCGCGGGCGATCCCGGCGCCGGCAAGACCACCCTCGCGCAGCAGATCCTCTTTTCGCGCGCCACGAGCGAACAACCGGCGCTCTACTTCACGGTGCTCGGAGAGCCCCCGCTGAAGATGCTCCGGCACATGCAGCAGTACAGCTTTTTCGACCAGAGTCGCATTGGCTCGGCGATCCACTTCGTGAACCTCAGCGCCGAGGCGATGGAACAGGACCTCGGCACGGTGCTCGAGCGCATCCTGACCGAGGTGAACGCGATTCATCCCGCACTCGTCGTCGTCGACTCGTTCCGCACGGTCGCGCACGCGAAGTCCGAAGCCGATCTCCAGGAGTTCGTGCAGCGCCTCGCCCTCCACCTGACGGGGTGGCAAGCGACTACGTTCCTGGTCGGCGAATACTCACGAACGGAGTCGCACACGAATCCGCTCTTCACGGTCGCCGACGGGATTCTCTGGCTCAGCCAGGAGGTCGATCGCAGCGCGTGCATGCGCCGGCTTCAAGTGGTGAAGCTCCGCGCGGGCGCGCCGATGGCGGGCCTGCACACGTTCGCGATGTCTGGAGACGGCATCCGCGTCTTCCCGCGCCTTTTGCCGCGCACCGATACGCCGATCGGGCTCGCAGGCAGAAAGCGCGTGTCGACCGGCGTCGGGGCGCTCGATACGATGATGCACGGGGGCATTCCCGCCGGACAAGTGGCCCTCTTCGTCGGGCCGTCGGGTGCGGGCAAGTCGCTCTTCGCGCGTCAGTTCATCGCTGCGGGCGCGGAGGCCGGGGAGCGGGGCGTCATTGTCGTATTCGAGGAGCACGAGGGCGAGTACCTGGCGCGGGCCGACGAGTTCGGGCCGAAGCTCAAGAAAGCCATCGAACGCCGCCTCGTCGAGGTTGTCTGCTTGCGCCCCCTCGATCTCACGAGCGACGAGGCCCTCGCCGTCGTGCGCGACGCCATCGAGCGGACCGGCGCCCAGCGCCTCGCGATCGACTCGCTGTCGGGGTTCGAACTCGTCCTTTCCCCGTCGTATCGCGAAGATTTTCGGGAGGCGCTCTTCCGCGTGGTGAACGCTCTCACGGGTCTCGGCGTGACCGTGATGATGACGGC
>Ga0265325_10002188_pt1 | contig 13300 bp, 14 predicted proteins | sample 41420metaG_FD_202090 | JGI IMG/M metagenome (GOLD analysis project Ga0265325, IMG submission 202090) | Rhizosphere microbial communities from Carex aquatilis grown in University of Washington, Seatle, WA, United States - 4-14-20 metaG | ecosystem: Host-associated > Plants > Roots > Rhizosphere...
ATGGGCGTGCCCGTCGGGATCAGGGCCAGCCTGGCCATCGCTCTGAGCGCGGGCCGGTTCGACGTCGTGCACGGCTTCGAGCCGGGCCTGCCGAGCCTCTCGTACCTGGCGCTCCGCGACTCGGGTGCGTTCACCGTGGCGACGTTCTTCTCGCCCGAGCGGCTGGGCTACCCGCCGGGCCGTGCGCAGCGGGAGCGGCTGCTCGGCCGCCTCGACGCGCTGCTCGCCACCCGCGAGGAGACGGCGGCCGCGGCCGCGGAGCGCTTCCCGGGCCGCTACGAGCTCGTGCCCCTCGGCGTCGACCTCGAGCGCTTCGCGCCCGGGGAGAAGGCGAAGGTCGCCGTGCTCGAATGGCGCCAGACCGAGAGGCCGCTGCTACGGGCGCTCGTGCGGGAGCTGCGCAGCCTGCCGGACTGGGAGCTCGTGCTGCTGCGCACCCGGCCGCTCGGCGGACGTCCGGCGCTGCCGCACGCGCTGCGCGGGCGCGTGCGCGTGCGCACCGGGTTCGACGGCGCCGCCCGCGCCGACGTCTTCCGGCACGCCGCCGTCTTCGTCCCCGCGCTCGAGGGCGTCGGGCGCGCCGCACTCGAGGCGCAGGCCGCGGCGGTGGCCGTCGTCGCGCCGCCCGGCCGCGCCCTCCAGCCCGAGCTCGCCGCCGCCGAGGCCGCGCGCCTGCTCGAGGACGGCGCCTTCCGGGACGAACGTGCCCGGGCGGGCCTGGCGGCCGCCCAGGGGCAGAGCTTCGCGGTGCTCGCCGACCGCGTCGAGGAGGTGTACGGGGCGGTCACGCGCCGGCGGCGCGCCACGGCCAAGCCCGCCCCGCTCGAGGGCCGCGACTGGATCCTCGCCGACCTGCACATGCACACGAGCTGGTCGCACGACTGCTCGATCGGCGTCGACGAGCTGCTCGACCATGCGGAGGCGGAGGGGCTCGGCGCGATCGCCGTCACCGACCACAACGTGTTCGGCGGCGCGCTCGAGGCGGTGGAGAAGGCGCGGGGGCGCAAGCTGATCGTCATTCCCGGCGAGGAGATCAAGACCGACCACCAGGGCGAGGTGATCGGCCTCTTCCTGAAGGAGGAGATCCCGCGCGGCCTGTCCTTCGGGGAGACGATCGCGGCGATCCGCGCCCAGGGCGCGCTCGTCTACGTCCCGCATCCGTTCGACCGCCTGCACGCGATCCCCGACCCGGCGACGCTGCACCGCCACCTCGCCGAGATCGACGTGTTCGAGGTCTACAACGCGCGGCTGCTCTTCGAGGGGTACAACGACGAGGCCGTCCGCTTCGCGCGCAAGTACAACCTCACCCGGGCCGCAGGATCGGACGCGCACGTGCTTCAGGGGGTCGGCACCGGCGCCGTCCGCCTGCGGCGCTTCAGCGGCCCGGAGGAGTTCCTCGTCTCGCTGCGCAGCGCCGAGGTGCTGCGGCGCCCCAAGTCGCTCGCGTACCTCCAGGGGCTCAAGTGGGTGGCCCAGGCCAAGGAAAGGGTCCGCTAGAGGCGAACCACACCTTCGGGTTCCTGTGACTGTGGCGACCGACGAAATCTTCGAGAAGTACCTGCAAAAGGCAATCACCGAGATCAACGCTCTCGGTGACGAGGTCGCACAGGCCGCCGCGGGCACCCGCGTGCCCGTGGTCGGCTCCGGACACCCGCTCGCGGACGTCTTCCTGCTCAAGTACGCGCCGCGCGCCTCCGAGCTGCAGGAGGGGGTCGCCTTCTTCGGACGGTCCGGGAACGCGATCCTCAAGTCGCTGCAGCGGCTGCGCGTCGACCCGATGGCGATCTACGGGACGAACTGCCTGAAGTTCGCCGACGGCGACGAGGAGGAGTCGCGGCCGTTCCTGCTCCGCGAGCTGCACATCGTGCAGCCGAAGCTCGTCGTCGTGATGGGCCCCGACGCGGTCGCGTTCCTGAACAGCGCCGGCTTCCCGCTCGCCCGGGAGATCGCGCCGACGAGCGGCGAGCGGCAGGCCTTCACGCCGACGATCGAGGCCCTCGTCACACCCGACATCGACGCCTCGCTCGACGAGCAGCCGGCGAAGACGGAGTTCTGGAACGCCTTCAAGCTGCTCGGCACGTGGTGGGCCGAGCTGCCTCCCTACTAGCCGAGCGCCGCGGCGCGGCGTTCGTCGGGCTCTTCGCATGCGTGATCGCGTGGTTCATCGCCGCGCCGCACCTGCCGCATCCCGGCCTCTGGCCCGACATCGTCATCGTCTCCGTGGCGGTGCTGCCGGCCACGCTGCTGCTCGTCTACCTCGCGCTGCCGCTGTCCGGCACCACCTGGCCCCCGCTGCTGGCAGCGACCGTGTCCCTGACGCTGCTCGCGTTCGGGTTCACGGCGCTGGACTGGGGGCTGCCGGCGAACTTCGCGAAGCTCTGGGCCGCCGTCGCCGCGGGCTGGACGTTCCTGACGCTGTTCGAGGAGCTCTCGTGGGTCGTGATCGTCGCGGTGGTCGTCCCGTTCGTCGACGCGATCTCCGTCTGGAAGGGGCCGACGCACGCGATCACCGCGCACCACTTCGGCGTCTACACGGCGGTTGCGATCGCGTTCCTCGTCCCCGGCGGCGGCGCCGCGTATCTCGGCCCGCCGGACATCCTCTTCTTCGCGCTCTTCCTCAGCGCCGCGCGGCGCTGGGGCCTCCGCGTCGGCTGGAGTTGGATCGGCGCGACCGCGATGTACGGCCTGACGATCGTGATCGCGAACGCGGTGAACGTCGACGGGCTGCCGGCGCTGCCGTTCCTCTCCGTCGGCTTCCTCGCAGCGAACTGCGACCTGCTCTGGACGCGGCTCAGGCGGCCGGCGGCGTCGTCGTAGGCTTCCGGCGCGGCTTGCCGGGTGCGCTGCTGATCGCGGACTCGCCGATCGTGAACGGCGCCCGGAAGGACGCGATCACCGCGAGCAGGACTCCCGTCGAGACCGCGAACCAGCCCGCGCCGGAGTCGTAGCCGGTCAGCACCATCAGGAAACCGAGCCCGAGCGCGGCGAAGCCGAGCAGCCAGGCCGGGCCCTGCACCCAGAGGTGGAACCGCTTCGTGGGATCGCCGACGCCGACCTTGAGGTTTGCGTCGTCCTTGATCTCCGCCGCCGAGATCTTCTCGTTCCGGGCCGCAACCGGAGGCATTGCGTTGCTCATCGTGCCCTCCGTGTCCCGATTGACCGGCGCAGCCTACAACTGCGACCTGGTCGCGACCAAGTCGCGACCAGGTCGCGGCCGTCAGCTCCGCTCGAGCAGCGCCACCGCCTCGACGTGCGGCGTGTGCGGGAACATGTCCACCGGCGTGACGCGCAGCAGCTCGTAGCCGTACTCCCCGCGCAGCGTCTTCACGTCGCCGGCAAGCGTCGTCGGGTTGCACGAGACGTAGACGAGGCGCGGCGGGCCGAGGCGGCCGAGGTGCCGGAGCGCCTTGCCGGCGAGCCCGGCACGCGGCGGGTCGACGACGACGACGTCCGGCGGGCCCGAGCGCTCGAGCAGCTCCTCGATCACCTGGCCGACGTTGCCGGCGAAGAACGCCGTGTTCGTGATCCCGTTCAGCTCCGCGTTCTCGAGCGCGCACGCGACCGACTCCTCCGACACCTCGATCCCCCACACCGTCAGCGCGTCGCCGGCGAGCGAGAGCCCGATCGTGCCGATCCCGCAGTAGAGATCCCAGACGGTCTCGACGCCGGTCAGCTGCGCCGCCTCGCCCGCGAGCCGGTAGAGCCGCTCCGCCATCGCCGTGTTCGTCTGCAGGAACGCGTTCGGCCGCACGCGGAAGCGAAGGCCGCCCAGCTCCTCCTCGATCCAGGGCTCGCCCCAGAGGAGCTTCGTCGGCAGGTTCGTCACCTCGGCCGGCGTGTCGTTCACGGCCCAGTGCACGGAGCGCACCTCGGGGAAGCGCCGCACGACGTCGACGAAGTACCCCTGCTCGAACTTCTCGCCGGGCGCGGTCACGAGCTCGACGAGCGCCTGGCCGGTGTTGCGGCCCTCGCGCACGACGAGGTGACGCAGGTAGCCGCTACCGTCCCCCTGCGAGTACGCGCGCAGCCCCTCCTCGCGCGCCCAGTCGCGCACGGCGTCGCGGAGCCCGTTGCCGAGGTCCGTGGTCAGCCAGCAGCGCTCCAGCTCGAGCACCTCGTCCCAGCGTCCGGCCTTGTGCAGCCCGAGCGCGGGCCCGGCGTCCGTGTTCGCGAACGAGTACTCCATCTTGTTGCGGTAGTGGTAGATCTCGGGCTCGCAGCCGACGATCGCCTCGAGCGGCGGCTCGGTCACGCCGCCGAGCCGCTGGAGCGCGTCCCGCACCTGCGCGTGCTTCTGCTCGAGCTGCGCCTCGTAGGCGAGATCCTGGAAGCGGCAGCCGCCGCAGACGCCGAAGTGAGCGCACGGCGCCTCGACGCGCTGCGGCCCGGGGCGCACGACGTCGGTCGCCAGCGCCTCCGCGTAGCCGCGCTTCACCTTGGTGACGCGCGCGCGCACCCGGTCGCCCGGCAGGCCGCGCCGGACGAAGACGACGAAGCCGTCGAGCCGCGCCACGCCGTTGCCGCCGTAGGCGAGCGACTCGACGTCGAGCTCGAGCTCCTGGTCCTTGACGACGGGGGCGGCCACGATCCGCAGGGTACCGGCGTTGTTCCGAAGTTCCCCCGATGGGCCGGAGCGCCGCCCGCTCGAAGCTCCAACCGAGGGCCGCGCAAACGCGTGCCCTAACCGCTCTCGAAAGGAGTACGTATGGCCACCATCGAGAGGGCGGCGACCTACGCTGCACCGGGCGAGACCGACAGCCCCGTCGACCTCAAGTCCCGGTACGACAACTTCATCGGCGGCCACTGGGTCGCGCCGGTGAAGGGGAAGTACGCCGAGAACCTCGCCCCGGCGACGGGGGAGCCGTTCACCGAAGTTCCGCGCTCGAGCGCCGAGGACGTCGATCTCGCGCTCGACGCGGCGCACGCCGCCAAGGACGAGTGGGGCGAGAAGTCCGTCACCGAGCGGGCGCTCGTGCTCAACAGGATCGCCGACGCGATCGAGGAGCACACGGAGATGCTCGCGGTCGCCGAGAGCTGGGACAACGGCAAGCCGGTGCGCGAGACCCTCGCCGCCGACATCCCGCTGGCGGCGGATCACTTCCGCTACTTCGCCGGCGTGATCCGCGGCGAGACGGGTTCGATCTCCGAGATCGACAAGGACACCGTCGCGTACCACTTCCACGAGCCGCTCGGTGTCGTCGGGCAGATCGTGCCGTTCAACTTCCCGCTGCTGATGGCCGCGTGGAAGCTCGCTCCGGCGCTTGCCGCCGGCAACTGCTCGGTGCTCAAGCCGGCGAGCCCGACGCCGTGGTCGATCCTCAAGCTGATGGAGCTGATCGAGGAGATCGTCCCTCCGGGCGTGCTGAACGTCGTGAACGGGCCGGGCGCCGAGGTCGGGATGGCGCTCGCGACGAGCAAGCGGATCGCCAAGATCGCCTTCACCGGCGAGACCGCGACGGGGCGGCTGATCATGCAGTACGCCGCCCAGAACATCATCCCGTCGACGACGGAGCTCGGCGGCAAGTCGCCGAACATCTTCTTCGCCGACGTGGCCGAGGCGGACGACGAGTTCCTCGACAAGGCCGTCGAAGGCCTCGTCCTCTACGCGTTCAACAAGGGCGAGGTCTGCACCTGCCCGTCCAGGGCTCTGATCGAAGAGTCGATCTACGACGAGTTCATGGGCCGCTGCCTGAAGCGAATCCAAGCGATCAAGCAGGGGCATCCGCTCGACGTGACGACACAGATCGGCGCACAGGTCTCGACGGCGCAGCTCGAGAAGATCGAGAGCTACGTCGAGATCGGCAAGAACGAGGGCGCCGAGCTGCTGATCGGCGGCGAGCAGGCGCACCTCGGCGGCGAGCTCGAGCACGGCTACTACTTCCAGCCGACCGTCTTCAAGGGCCGCAACGACATGAGGATCTTCCAGGAGGAGATCTTCGGCCCGGTGCTCGCCGTGACGACCTTCAAGACGGAGGCCGAGGCGCTGCAGATCGCGAACGACACGATGTACGGCCTCGGTGCCGGTGTCTGGACGCGTGACACGAGCAGGGCGTTCCGCATGGGCCGTGCGATCAAGGCGGGCCGCGTCTGGACGAACTGCTACCACCTCTATCCGGCGCACGCCGCCTTCGGCGGCTACAAGGTGTCGGGCGTGGGGCGCGAGAACCACAAGATGATGCTCGACCACTACACGCAGACGAAGTGCCTCCTCGTCAGCTACAGCCCGAAGCCGCTGGGGCTGTTCTAGGAGCACGATGCCGGAAGAGACCGTCAGCGCGACCGACACCGCTCTCGAGGAGCTCGAGCGTCTCCGCGAGCGCTTCGGGCCGCTGATGCTCTTCCAGTCCGGCGGCTGTTGCGACGGCAGCTCGCCCTTGTGCCTGCACGAGGGCGAGCTGCTCGTCGGTCCGAACGACCGCCTGCTCGGCGAGATCGACGGCGTCCCGTTCTACATCGACGCGGAGCAGTACGAGCGCTGGAACCGGCCGGCGTTCCTCCTCGACGTCGCGCCCGGCGCCGGCGACGCATTCTCGCTCGAGGCGCTCGACGGGCTGCACTTCGTCTCGCGCACGCCCGGCGCGGGGTTCAGTCGGTGTGCGTCCGCACGATCACGAGCGGACAGGGTGCGTGATGGGAGAGCTGCTGGCTGACCGAGCCGAGCAGCATCCCCGCGAAGCCGCCGTGTCCGCGCGAGCCGACGACGAGGAGATCGCAGCCTTTTGCAGCCTCGATCAGCGCGGACGCCGGAGCGCCCTCGACGACGGCGCGTTCGACGTCGACGCCGGCCGCCGCGTCTCCGAGCTCGGAGAGCTCACGGTCCACCAGCTCCTCTGCGTTCCGGCGAATGTCGTCGATCATCTGGCCGTCCAGAATCGGATCGAGTCCGGGTCCGGCCGCCACGTAGGGGAACGCCCACGCATGCACGACGCGAAGCGCCGCACCGCGCAGCTTCGCCTCTGCGACAGCCCATTGCAGCGTCTCCTTCGACGCCGGAGAGCCGTCGATCCCGACGACGATCCTGGTCATCTGCTCCTCCGTCCCGAGAGTTCTGCCCGCGGGCAGGTCTCCGCCAGCGTAGCGGTGTTCAGGCACGGCGCCGCCGCGCCTGCGACGATCTTGTTGTGAGCAACATCATCGACGAGCTCGCCCGGCACGCCGGTCTCGGGCGGCCCCTCGCAATCACGATCGTGATCGTCGGGCTCTTCCTGCTCGCCTGGCTCGTGAGCCGGGTCGCCTCCCGGATCGCGGCCTACGTCATCTACCGCGCCGAGCGCCGACGCGCCGGCGAGCCGGGCGCCGACACCGCAATCCTCACGGGCATCCGGCAGCGCGAGACGGCGATCTCGCTCATCCAGACGAGCGTCCGCTATCTCGCCTTCCTCGTCGCGCTCGTCTTCTCCTTCGTCGCGCTCTCGGGCGCTCACCGGCTCCAGACCGTCGTGGGAGCTTCCTTCGTCGCGATCGTCGTCGCCTTCGCCGCACAGCGTTTCCTCACCGACGTGATCGCCGGGCTGCTCATGTTCTTCGAAGGCTGGTTCAGGATCGGGGACACCGTCGCGATCGACGTCCTCCAGGTGCAGGGCGTCGTCGAAGCCGTGTCACTGCGCTCGCTGACGATCCGGAGCGTGACCGGCGAGATCCTCCACGTCGCCAATTCGCAGGTGGTCGCGCTGCGCGTCATCCCGCGGGGCTATCGCGAGGTGGAGATCGAGTTCTTCACGAGCGAGCTCGAACCGGGGCGGAACCTCGTCGAGCAGATCGCACGGATCGTCCCGGTCGGCCCGACTCGATTCATCCGCCGGCCCGAGCTGATCGACACCGAGACCCTCGACGACGACCTGCACCAGATCACCGCCCGCTGCGCCGTCGCGGTCGGCCGCGAGTGGCTCGCAGAGGACTTCCTGCCCTCCCTGATCAGGGAGCGCGCGGGCAAGGGTCTGCTCGTTCACGGCCCGATCGTCACGTACATCGACGAGCGTGCACGGCGCAGCTTCGCCCGCGCGCTCCTGACGACGCGCGCGCAGCCGAACGAGCCGCGTCGGGGCGGCTGGACCGACGCCTAGCCTTAGCGGTAGGGCGGGTGCAGCGACAGGAAGAGCGGCGGTCTCGGCTTCTGGTTGAAGTCGAAGTCGCTCGTCAGGTCCCCGAGGATCTTCGCGTTCTCGCGGACGTCGGGGCGCGAGTCGGGCCGGCCGTCGGTCTTCGGGTCGATGCGCGCGCCCTTGAGGAAGTCGTCCTCGATGAACTTCAGGTACGCGTCGAAGCTCAACACCTGGTGGTCGACGTAGCCGCGCTTCGCGTACGGGCTGATCACGAGCCCCGGCACACGCAGCCCGTAGCCCTGCGCGTCGACGTTCGGCGGCACGACGTGGTCGTAGAAGCCGCCCCAGTCGTCCCAGGCGAGAAAGATCGCCGTCGAGTCCCAGTCCTTGCTGTGCATGATCGTGTTGACGATGCCGGTCACGTACGACTGCCCCGCGGAGATGAGCGCCGGCGGGTGGTCGCTCACGGCCTGGGCCGGGGTGATCCACGAGACCGCGGGCAGGTTGCCCGTACGCGCGGCCGTGTAGAAGCTCTGCAGCGGGGCGACGTCGCTCAACTGGTGATCCTGCCGGACGGTGTCGAACCACGGCAGCGGGTTCCAGATCCCCGGCGTCTTCGAGCTCTGCGGGACGGGCGCGCAGAACATCGCGTTGTCGGCGCAGTCCGGCTGGTCGCCCTTGGCGACGTAGTAGCGCCAGCTCACGTGGTTCTTGTAGAGCAGGTAGGTGAGGTCCGTCCACGCGTAGTCGGGGGTCGCGCCGGTCGTGTTCTGCGGCTCGCCGGGCGGCGACCCCGGCGCCTGAACGGCGTCGACGCAGCTCATCGGATCGCCCTTCTTCGAGCACTTCGCCGACCAGCCCGAGACCATGTACAGGTGCACGGGCAGGCTCCACGAGGTGTCCGACTCGAACATGTGGTCCTGGAGCACGAACTGCTTCGCGTACGTCCAGTAGTTCGGGATCTCGCGCGAGTCGTGGTAGCCCATGACGTCGGGGGAGCTCGGCGCGAGCGAGCACGTCGGGGCGTCCACATGCGCGACGCAGGACAGGCGCCGTCCGAGCCGCGCCCGCGTGATGAAGCCGTTCATCAGCCCGCCGTTGACGTCGCGGACGGCGTCGCTGTGGTCGTGCGGGCCGCCCGCGTTCCGGTCGGCGGTGTCGTGGTACGGGCGCTGGCAGCTCCGCGTCGCCGGATCGGGAACGCACACCGCCGGCGTTCCGTTCTTCATCGGGATCCCGTCAGCTCCGGGATACGTGCCGAAGAACGAGTCGAAGGAGCGGTTCTCCTGCATGATCACGACGACGTGGCGGATCTTGTGGATCCCCTCGAGCGGCTGTGCCGCGTGAGCGTCATGGCGTCCGCCCGGCAGGTCGGCGAAGGCAAGCGCCGCCACGGCGGTTACGCCCACTATCGCCGCCGCCAGCAGGCCACGCCTCATCGGCCGCCAAGCCTAGGACGGGATTGTTGAGCCCAGGTTGTGCTTCAGTTTCAGGCGAGTGAGGTGACGTAGACCTTCCGCTCGCGCGGCCCGTCGAACTCGCAGAAGAAGATGCCCTGCCAGCGGCCGAGCGCGAGCTTGCCGCCCTCGAGCGGGACGAGCACCTGCGTGTTCACGAGCGACGAGCGGACGTGCGACGGGGCGTTCGGGCCGTCGGGGTCCTCGACGTGCTTCCACTCCCAGCGGTCGTCGACGACCTTCTCGAGGGCGTTCTCGAGATCCTGCGCAACGGTCGGGTCGGCGCCCTCGTTGATGGTCACGCCCGCCGTCGTGTGCGGCACGTAGACGAGCGCCGCCGCGGCCCCGTCGTCGTCGCCCAGGGCCTCCTGCACCAGCCTGGTGATGTCCAGGAGCTGTGTGTGTCTCTCGGTCTTGAGTGCGATCTCCCTCATGGGGTTTATCCTACGACCCGCTGTGCCCGAGCCGCTCACCCACCGTCAGCTGGACGCGCTGCGCGCCGACGCCGACCGCTTCATCGCGGAGCTCGACGAGGAGGCGTACCTCCACTACGCCGGCCACAAGGAGAGCTACGACCTCGTGCCGATCTACGAGCGGCATGCCGAGCTGACGAAGCTCGAGACCGCGCAGGCGCTGGGCGCCACCGTCAACGGGGGCCGCAACGTCCGCGAGCTCTGGCGGTTCGCCTGCGAGGGCTACATGGGCAACTTCGTGCGCGAGGAGTCGGAGCGCGTCGCAGAGCTCGAAGCGAGCCTGAAGGCGACCGTCGACGGCGAGGAGATCGCGTACCGGAACCTGCGGCCGGCGATCATGAACGAGGATGACCGCGACACGCGGGCGCGCCTGGAGCTTGCCCGCAACGAGCTCACCGAGGAGCACATGAACCCGCTCTACCTGCGCTCCGCGCAGGTCATGCACCGCGAGAGCGAACGGCTCGGCGCGCCCAGCTACACGGAGCTCTACCGCGGGTTCGGGTTCCCGCTCGACGACCTCGCCGACCAGTGCCGCAGCTTCCTCGACTCGACCGAGCGGCTGTGGGAGGACGCCGCCGACCGCTTCTTCCGAAGCCGGATCGGGCTCGGGCTCGGCGAGCTCGAGCGCTGGGACGTCGCGCGCGTCTGGCGCGGCGTCACCTGGGACTCGGTCTTCCCCAAGGACAAGATGGTGCCCGCGCTGGAGGCGACCCTCGCCGACCTCGGCGTCGACCTTCGCTCGCAGCGCAACGTCGAGCTCGACCTCGAGGACCGGCCGAGCAAGAGCCCGCGTGCGTTCTGCGTCCCGATCGAGATCCCGGACCGCGTCATCCTCGTGATCAAGCCGCAGGGCGGCCCCGACGACTGGCGCGCCCTCTTCCACGAGGCCGGCCACACCGAGCATTTCGCGAACACGTCGGCGTCGCTCACCGTCGAGGAGAAGCGGCTCGGCGACAATGCCGTCACCGAGGGCTGGGCGATGCTGCTCGAGCACCTGACGATCGACCCGGTCTGGCTCGAGCGGCGGCTCGACTTCCCGCGGCCGCGCGAGTTCGCAGCCGAGGGGGCGACGCAGCTGCTCTGGCTGCTGCGCCGCTACTGCGCGAAGCTCCTCTACGAGGTGGAGTTCCACGCCGTCTCCGACGTGACGGCGATGCGGCAGCGCTACGTCGAGCTGCTCGGCGGCGCGTTGAAGGTCGCGCCGAGCGACACCGACTACCTCGCCGACATCGACGAGGGGTTCTACGCGTCGCAGTACCTGCGCGCGTGGGCGTTCGAGGCGCAGCTCCGCGCGTTCCTGCTCGAGAAGTTCGGCAATGCCTGGTTCACGCGCAAGGACGCGGGCTCGCTGATCCGCGAGCTGTGGTCGGAGGGTCAGAAGCCGACCGCGGACGAGCTCCTCCACGAGGTGACGGGCTCGACGCTCGAGCTCGAGGCGGCGGCCGACCGGATCCGCAACGCGCTCGCAGCGGCGTAGCGTCTACGACCGCAACCTGGTTTAAACCAGGTTGCGGTCTCCGGCACCGTTGGCGGTCGCTCGGCTCCGCGTAAACTCCGGGGCCGCGTGCTCCCGCTCCGCGACAACGTCCCGACCCGGGACTTCCCGTTCGTCACGGTCGGCCTGATCGCCGCGAATGCGCTTGTCTGGTTCTGGGAGCTGTCGAAGCCGGGCGTCGTCGTGCACGTGTTCCGCGACGGCTACTACCCGTGCGCTCTGCACGGGCCGTGCCTGGCCGGCGTGCACGCGCTGCCCTGGTGGGAGGGCACGTTCACGGGCATGTTCATGCATGCGAGCTGGGAGCACATCCTCGGCAACATGCTCTTCCTCTGGATCTTCGGCAACAACGTCGAGGAGGCGCTCGGCCGCGTCCGCTTCCTCGTCTGGTACCTCGTCGCCGGGGTGGCCGCGACGGCGGCCCAGACGGCGGTCACGCTCGGCCTCGGCAGCGTGCGCGACGCGAGCATCCCGAACATCGGCGCGAGCGGCGCAATCGCGGCCGTGCTCGGCGCCTACTTCGTGCTCCTCCCCCGCGCCCGCGTGCTCACCGTGATCTTCTTCGGGATCATCCTCATCCGCGAGATCCCCGCCGTCTGGTTCCTGCTCGTCTGGATCGCGCTCCAGGCCTGGTCGGGCGGGCTCGCGCTGCTCACGCCCCAGACGGGCGGCGGCACCGCCTTCTTCGCCCACCTCGGCGGCTTCGCCTTCGGCCTGGCCACCGTCCTCCTCGTCGCGCGCCGGCGGCCGCACGTGCCCTCCTCGCGCCTCCCGGTCTATTGAGATTCGAGACGCACGTCGAGCGCGCGCTCGCCTCCCTGCCGCCCGAGCTGCAGGAGGCGGTCCGGAATGTGGAGATCTCGGTCGAGGACGAGCATCCCGACGATCCCGACCTCCTCGGGCTCTACGAGGGCGTGCCCCTGCCCGAGCGGGGCGACTGGGCGGGAGTCCTGCCGGACAGGATCCGCATCTTCCGGCTGCCGCTCGTCGAGTCGTTCCCGGATCCGGCCGAGCTGGAGGAGGAGATCCGGATCACCGTCCTCCACGAGCTGGCCCACTACTTCGGAATCGACGAGGACCGCCTGGATGAGCTCGGATATTCCTGATCGAAACAGAGACGTAACAACATCTTCATCTCTTGCGGAATCTCCTGGGCCGGTGGCGCGTTTTCCAAGGCATGAGAACGATCAGGGAGATCCACCAGGAGATCGACGTCAAGAGCGCGGAGCGGGTCGCGTTGTGGCAGCGGCTCTCCGAGGAGTACGACGCCGGGCTGGTCGCAGAGATCCGGCGCCGGGACGCAGAGCTCGACCAGCTTTGGGGTGAGCACCGGGCCCTGCGCGCCCGGGTGCGCTTCGGCGACCGCGACTCGATCGTCGCCAGGGCGCGCGTCGAGGAACGGCTCGAGCGAGCCGCCTAGCGAGGTTGCATCGGACGCCCCTGCAACCCCTTTCGAGGGGTTGACAGGGGCGCCCTCCGTGCCGATTGTTACCTTCACAGGCCTGCGGCAGGTCGATCGAGAGGTAGCCGCATGGCCAGCGCATCCCTTCCGAAGTCGAGTCCGGCCCACCGCGAGGTGGAGCTTGCCGTCCGCGAAGCGGAGCTGAACGGGCGAGAGTCGGCCTTGCGGCGGGCCGAGGAGGCGCACCTCGACGAGGAGGACGTGCGGGCATGCCTCGACGTGCGCAGCAGCGACCTCGACCGCCGCGACCACGAGCTCGAGCGTCGCGAGCGCGACCTCGAGCAGACGCTCACCGCCGTCGAGGCGCAGCGGCAGCTGCTCGAGGACGTGCGGGCGGAGTACGAGTCGCGCCGCGAGGCGCTCGCAGCGCG
>Ga0265325_10002189_pt1 | contig 13299 bp, 13 predicted proteins | sample 41420metaG_FD_202090 | JGI IMG/M metagenome (GOLD analysis project Ga0265325, IMG submission 202090) | Rhizosphere microbial communities from Carex aquatilis grown in University of Washington, Seatle, WA, United States - 4-14-20 metaG | ecosystem: Host-associated > Plants > Roots > Rhizosphere...
AGCGACCTGCGCCCGCACCGGTTCGTCGCGCGCCTCGAAATACACGGCATTGGCGAGGCACTTCTCGGCTTCGGCGCGGCCTCGTCCGCTGAGCTTGAGGCGCTCGGCCGGCGACATCGGGCGCCGGCCCGGTCCGGTGACCTCGCCTTTCGGCGCGATCGACTGGCCCGGCTTCGACGCGGCGTCGTTAATCCCGGGCGGCGTCAGCGCCGCCAATTTGATGTCACGATCGCTGCGCGGCACGATCACCTGCGGCGCCTCCCCCGGCGACCAGGGCGCAAGGGCCCCGCCCGGCGCGTCCATAGGATCGGCGCCAAAGTAAAGCCGCGCCTCGCTGCGCAAGCCTGTGCTCACAACGGATTTATCGGTTGCGGCCGCCACAACATCGGCCGGCGGCGCGGCGGGCCTGCTCGGCGGCATCGGGGCTCGCGGCCGCGCCCGCAACGCGTCGCGCTTGTGGCTGCGATTGACCGAGGGATACTGCATGACCTGCGTATCGCCAAGAATCTCCTGTCCCAGCGAACCGGTGATCTCGTTCGGGTTGACGCTGGCCAGCGCGTAAAGCGGCGCGCGCGGTATCGCGGTCCCGATCGGCCGCGGCAGGCTGAACATCGAAGCCTCGATCAGGCCGGGCGGCGCGCCGAAAACATATTTCTGCCAGCGGTGGCTGACCGACGGCTGCCGCGCGATCAGCGCGCCGAGATCCTGGAGGCCGATCTGGTTTGGCAAAGTCGCGAAGACGACTGCCGTCAGCCCGAGTGAAGCAAAACGGCTTTTACGCGGAGCGGCCATGGACAAGATGAGACAACGCCACAATACAAACGCACGTCCGCTCTCGCCGCCGGTTTGGCGACAATGCGACGCATTCTGTTATTGCGCGATTAACCTTGCGAAGCCGTTAAGCGCTTGCGCGGCATGGTAGAGTTCCACCGTTAAAGCCTGTTAACCGTATCGCAATCGGTTATGCCCGATAGTCGCGCACGATTGGTGGAAGCGACGGACCGGCATGCTCACAGCAATCCTGCCATCCAGCTATGGCGCGCAAGCCGTGACGATCGCCGTCTGCGTTGCGGCGCTCGCGGCGCTGGTCGCTATTTTCCGCGGCGCGCAGCGGCAAAACCATCGCCTCGCCGACGCGCTCGACAACATGTCGCAAGGCCTCTGCATGTTCGACGCGCAAGGCCGCATCATCATATGCAATCAGCGCTACATCGAAATGTACAAGCTCGACCCGGCGATCGTGAAGCCCGGCTGCACGCTGCGCGCCTTGATCACGCACCGCAAAGCCACCGGGCTGTTCCAGGGCGACGTCGAGACATATTGCGACGGGATCATGGAGGGCGTGCGCAAAGGCGAAACGACGGTGTTTTACGTCAACGCCAGCGACGGCCGCATCATCAACGCCGTCAATCAGCCGACCAAAAGCGGCGGCTGGGTCTCGACCCATGAAGACGTGACCGATCGCCGCAAGGCGGAGGAAGAGCGTGCCGCGATTGCTGACCAGGACCAGCGCCGCGCCATCATCGACCGCGCGATCACCAGCTTCCGGCCCCAGGTCGAAAAGCTATTGCACAGCGTCAGCGGCAGCGCCGCGTCGATGCGCGGAACGGCGACGGCGCTGTTCAGCGCATCCGGCCAGACCACGCAGCGCGCCGAAAGCGCGGTCGCCGCATTTCACGAAGCCTCCGCCAATGTCGAGACCGCCGCGGTCGCCGCGGACGAACTATCGCGCTCGATCGCTGAGATCAGCCGCCAGCTCACTCACACCACCGAGATCGTCGACATGGCGACGACCGAGGCGCGCGCAACCGACGAGCAGATCGCCGGGCTCGCCACCGGCGCGCAGAAGATCGGCGACGTCATCAAGCTGATCCGCAACATTGCCGGGCAGACCAACCTGCTGGCGCTCAACGCCACGATCGAGGCGGCGCGCGCCGGCGAAGCCGGCAAGGGCTTCGCGGTCGTCGCCTCCGAGGTCAAGTCGCTTGCGGTGCAGACCGCCAAGGCCACCGAGGACATCGCCAGCCACATTCTCGGCGTGCAGAACTCGACCGCCTGCGCCGTGGCCGCGATTCGGCAGATCGCGGCGCGAATGCACGAGATCAATCAATATACCGGAGCGGTCGCCGCTTCCGTCGAGCAACAGAACGCCGCAACCGGCGAAATTTCGCACAATGTCGCGAGCGCGGCTGCCGGCACCAGCCATGTCGTCACCGTGCTTGACGAGGTCAGCGGCGCCGCCGGCGAAACACGCTCGTCCGCCGAAATCGTGCTCGCGGCGTCGGAAACCGTCGCTGCGGCGGTGTCCAATCTGCGCGGCGAAGTGGAAGACTTCCTGGCGAAGGTGGCGGTGTAGGGCCCGGCAATATTTGTCATGGCTGGCCTTATGCGGGCCATCTCGCTTAGGCCCGCACCGTGGCCACTCACCACAGTGCCGTCATGCCCGCGAAAGCGGGCATCCAGTAATCAATGAGTAGAGTGCTACAATCGGCGCTGCCTTTACTGGATCACCCGCTTTCGCGGGTGATGACAGCCGAGTGAGTGTCGGACCTACGCCTGGCTCGCGGCGCTCTTGCCCAGCGCGGCCTGCGCGGCGGCGAGCCGCGCGATCGGCACGCGGAACGGCGAACACGACACATAATCGAGCTTGGCCTCGTGGCAGAACGCGACCGAGGCTGGGTCGCCGCCGTGCTCGCCGCAAATGCCGACCTTGAGTTTCGGCCGCACCCGGCGGCCACGCTCGACCCCAATCGTGACCAGTTCGCCGACGCCCTGCTGGTCGATCGAGACGAACGGGTCGCCTGGGAGAATTCCGCGCGCGGTATAGACGCCGAGGAAGCTCGCGGCGTCGTCGCGCGAAATGCCGAAGGTGGTCTGCGTCAGGTCATTGGTACCGAACGAGAAGAACTCCGCTCCGCCTTTGCCTTCGGCGATCTCGGCGGCCATCAGCGCGGCGCGCGGCAGCTCGATCATGGTGCCGACCTGGTAATCGAGCTCGGCGTTCTTTTCCTTTTTCACCGCCTCGGCCATGGCGTCGATCCGCGCCTTGACGATATCGAACTCGGCGCGGGTCGCGATCAGCGGCACCATCACTTCCGGCACCACCGGCTCACCGGTCGATTTGCCGGCGTCGATCGCGGCCTCGAAGATGGCACGGGCCTGCATCTCGGCGATTTCCGGATAGGCGATGGCGATGCGGCAGCCACGGAAGCCGAGCATCGGGTTGAATTCGTGCAGCGCGGCGGCGCGGTCGGCGATCTTGCGGGGATCGACGCCCATCGCGGCGGCGACCTCGGCGATTTCCTTGTCGCCGTGCGGCAGGAATTCGTGCAGCGGCGGGTCAAGCAGCCTGATCGTCACCGGCTTGCCGCGCATGATCTCGAACAGCTCGACGAAGTCGGCGCGCTGCATCGGCAATAATTTGGCGATCGCGGCGCGGCGCGATTTATCGTCGTTGGCGAGAATCATTTCGCGCACCGCCTGGATGCGCTCGCCGTCGAAGAACATGTGTTCGGTGCGGCACAGCCCGATGCCCTCGGCGCCGAACCGCACCGCGGCCCGCGCATCCGTCGGGGTGTCGGCATTGGCGCGGACGCCGAGTTTGCGCACGCTGTCGGCCCAGCCCATCAGGATGCCGAATTCGCCGGACAAAGCCGGCTCGACCATGTCGACCTTGCCGGCCAGCACCTGGCCGGTCGAGCCGTCAATGGTGATGAAATCGCCCTGCCTGAAGGTCTGGCCGCTGGCGATCATGGTGCGGCCGGCATTGTCGACCCGAAGCTGCCCGGCGCCGGAGACGCAGGGCTTGCCCATGCCGCGCGCCACCACTGCGGCATGCGAGGTCATGCCGCCGCGCGTGGTGAGGATGCCTTCGGCGGCGTGCATGCCGTGAATGTCCTCGGGCGAGGTCTCGATCCGGACCAGGATGACCTTGCGGCCGTCGCTTTTGAGCTGCGCGGCCTCGTCGGCGGAAAACACGATCTCGCCGCAGGCGGCGCCAGGCGAAGCCGGCAGGCCGGTGGCGATGATCTTGCGTTCGGCCTTTGGGTCGATGGTCGGGTGCAGCAACTGGTCGAGCGAACCCGGATCGACCCGCAGCACGGCTTCGTCCCGGGTGATGAGCTTTTCGTTGGCGAGCTCGATGGCGATGCGCAGCGCCGCCTTGGCGGTGCGCTTGCCGTTGCGGGTCTGCAGCATCCACAGCTTGCCCTGCTCGACCGTGAATTCGAGGTCCTGCATGTCGCGGTAGTGCCGCTCGAGCTTGTTGTAGATGCGCGCCAGCTCGGCATAGGCCTTGGGCAACGTCAGTTCCATCGACGGTCTGTCGGAGCCGGACTCGGCGCGCGCCGCCTCGCTGATTTCCTGCGGCGTGCGGATGCCGGCGACGACGTCCTCGCCCTGCGCATTGATGAGGAATTCGCCGTACAGCTTCTTCTCGCCGGTCGAGGGATTGCGGGTGAAGGCGACGCCGGTCGCCGAGGTCTCGCCCATATTGCCGAACACCATGGCCTGGACATTGACGGCAGTGCCCCAGCTTTCCGGAATACTGTGCAAACGACGATAGGTGATGGCGCGCTGGTTCATCCAGGAGCCGAACACCGCGCCGATCGCGCCCCATAATTGCGCGAACGGATCCTGCGGGAACGGCTCGCCTTTTTCCTCCTGCACGCGCTTCTTGTAGAGCACGACCAGCTCGGCCCAGTCGTCGGCGGTGAGATCGGTGTCGAGCGAATAGCCCTGCTGCTCCTTGTGGCGGTCGAGCAGGTCCTCGAAGTGGTGATGCTCGACGCCGAGCACGACGTCGGAATACATCGTGATGAAGCGGCGATAGCTGTCATAGGCAAAGCGCCGGTCGCCGGATTTCGCCGCCACCGCCTCGACCGTCACGTCATTGAGGCCGAGATTGAGCACGGTATCCATCATGCCCGGCATCGAGGCGCGCGCGCCGGAGCGCACCGAGACCAGCAGCGGATTTTTCGGATCGCCGAACACCTTGCCGGTGATCTTGCCGATCTGCGCCAGCGCCTTTTCGGCCTGCGCCTTCAGGTCCTTCGGGTATTGCTGCTTGTTGGCGTAGTAATAGGTGCAGACCTCGGTGGTGATGGTGAAGCCGGGCGGCACTGGCAGACCGAGGCCGGCCATTTCGGCGAGCCCGGCGCCCTTGCCGCCGAGCAGGTTGCGCATGCCTGGCTTGCCCTCGGACTTGCCGTCGCCGAATGAATAGACCCATTTGCCGGATTTGGCCGGCGCCACGCCGTTAGCGCGGCGCGATGCGCCGCCTTTCACCTTCAGGTTTTTCTTGCTGGGCTTTTTTGTCATTGGAATGCGACCGTCCCCGCTAACAGCACGGGCGCGCGGCAGAGTGCAACCCCGGCGCTTAGTGGATCAGGCCGAGCCCCATCACCCCGACAAAGATCAGGTAGATGGCGACGATGAAATTGAGCAGCCGCGGCATGATCAGGATGAGGATGCCGGCGAGAATCGAAACGATCGGAGTGAGGTGAGCAAAGCCGATGGTCATGGGTTTTCCCTGTTCGTTGCACAGACAACTATTACGACGGGAACTCGGTTCCCGGCGGGCAGACTAGCCCTCGATCTTGGAAAAGTCCGCCACGGCGCGGGTCGCCTCCCGGATTTCGTTGAGCAATTTCAGCCGGTTCGCCCGCAGCGCCTTGTCGTCCACATTCACCGTCACCTTGTCGAAAAAGGCATCGACCTTCGGCCGCAGCGCCGCCATCGCGGTCATGGCGGCGCCGAAGTCTTCCTTGGCGACGGCGGCGGTCGCCTGCGTTGTCGTGGTGGCGATGGCGGCGGCCAGCGCCTTTTCTTCCGGTGCGGCGAATAGCGCGGCGTCGGGCGCGCCGGCGTAGCTGGTATTGTCTTTCTTCTCCTCGATGCGAAGGATGTTCTCGGCGCGCTTGGTGCCGGCCAGCAGATTCTTGCCGTCATCGGTCTCGAGGAATTTGCCGAGCGCCTCGACGCGGCGGACGATCAACAGCAAGTCGTCCTGGCCCTCTAACGCAAACACAGCATCGACCAGATCGTGCCGCGCGCCCTGCTCGCGCAGTTGGACCTTGAGGCGGTCGGCGAAGAAGGCGAGGAGACTCTCTCCGACGTCATGCCCGGGCTTGACCCGGGCATCCATCTTTTTGGATTGCTGGATTGCCGGGTCAAGCCCGGCAATGACGGTTGAGTGTGACGCAATCACGTTCAGCAATCGCAACCGCAGCGAATTGTCCAACACAATCCGAATGACGCCCAACGCCGCCCGTCTTAACGCATACGGGTCCTTGCTCCCGGTTGGCTTCTCATCGATCGCCCAGAACCCGACCAGAATGTCGGTCTTGTCGGCCAGCGCGACCGCGATCGACACCGGATCGGCCGGCACCATGTCGTCCGGCCCTTTCGGGCTGTAGTGATCCTCGCAGGCATGGGCCACCGCTTCGTCCTCGTCCTGCGCCTCGGCGTAATACTTCCCCATCAAACCTTGCAGCTCGGGGAATTCGCCGACCACCTCGGTGAGCAGATCCGCCTTGCACAATTGCGCGGCGCGTTCGGCCTTCACCTTGTCAGCGCCGACCAACGGGGCCAACTCGCCGGCCAGCGCGACGATGCGGGCGATGCGCTCGGCCTGGGTGCCGAGCTTCTCGTGGAACACGATCTGCTCGAATTTCGGCAGCCGCGCTTCGAGCGGCGTCTTCAGATCGGTCTCGTAGAAGAACTTGGCGTCGGACAGCCGCGCGCGGATGACGCGCTCATTGCCGGCGACGATCTGCTTGCCACCGTCGCTGGCTTCCTCGTTGGCAATGAGGATGAACTTGTTGGTGAGCCGCGCGGTCTGCGGGTCGCGCAGCACGAAGCACTTCTGGTTGTTGCGGATGGTGGCGCGGATTACTTCGTCGGGGATGGTCAGGAACGCCTTGTCGAACGAGCCCATCAAGACAACCGGCCATTCGACCAGCCCTGCGGCCTCGACGAGCAAACCCTCGTCCTCGACCAGCTCGTAGCCTTGAGCGAAGGCCAGATTCTTGGCGTCGGTCAGGATAATGTCGCGGCGGCGCGCCGGATCGAGCACCACCTTGGCGGCCTCGAGCTTGGCGATGTAGTCGTCGAAGCGCTTCACCTTGAATTTGCCCGGCGCCATGAAGCGGTGGCCGCGGGTGTGATCGCCCGACGACACGCCGCCGACGTCAAAATGCACGACGTCCGGCTCCTCGGTCTCCGGGCCGAAGGTGGCGACGATCGAATGCAGCGGCCGCACCCAGGTCAGCGCGCCTTCCTTCGCGGAGGCCTCGCCCCACCGCATCGATTTCGGCCACGGGAAAGCGCGCACCACCTTGGGGACGATCTCGGCGATCACCTCGATCGCGCTGCGGCCCTTTTTCTCGATCACCGCGACATAGAAATCGCCCTTCTTGTCGGCCTGCACTTTCGCCTCGGAAATCGACGTGAGCCCCGCCGCCCGCAGGAAGCCGGCGATCGCCTGCTCCGCCGCGCCTACTTTCGGGCCCTTGCGTTCGTCCTTGAGGTCGGGCTGCCGCGCCGGCACGCCATGCACGGAAAGCGCGAGCCGCCGCGGCGTCACGAAGGCCTTGGCGCCTTCATAGACCAGCCCGGCCTCGACCAGCGCGTCGGTCACCAGCTTGCGCAGATCCTCGGCCGCGCGCGCCTGCATGCGCGCGGGAATTTCCTCGGAAAATAATTCGAGCAGAAGATCGGGCATCGCACTCTCGGGTTCCGCGACCTAGCAGGCGGCAGCGCGCTTGTCACCGTCAGGTCGGCGGCGCGCCGTTGGCGGTGTTGAGAACCTGACCAAATCCGATGGTCTGGCCATCCGGGTCGCGCACCGCGAAGTCACGCACGCCGTACGGCTGATCGTAAAGCTCATAATCGATGGCGGCGCCGCGCCCGCGCAGCTCATTGAACAGCGCCTTAACGTCGTCGACCCAGAAATATGCGTTCCACAGACCTTCGTTGTGCTGCCAGTAGGGCACGATCGCCTGCCCGAGCGCAGCCTGCCGCAGCATCACGAAGGCCGTGTCGCGCTCCATGATGGCGAATTGCACCGGTTCGCCGAACGTGCCGTGCGTGGCGAAGCCGAGTTTCTCATTCCAGCAGGCGATGGTTTTCGGCAGGTCGCTGGCCAGCAGCACCGCCGCCTGCCGCTGGATGGTCACGACGCCCCGCCCCCCGCCGTCGCCAGCCAGGCCGCGCCGCAGGCCTTGGCCAATTCGCGCACGCGCAGGATGTAGCTCTGCCGCTCGGTGACCGAGATCACGCCGCGGGCGTCGAGCAGATTGAAAACGTGGCTCGCCTTGATGCACTGATCGTAGGCCGGCAGCGCCATCAGGTGGCGCTGTTTCTTGCCGTCATTATTTTTTTCTTGCCAGCCGGCCTCAAGATATTTCTGGCAGGCGGCTTCCGCCATCTTGAATTGCTCGAACAACATCGCGGTGTCGGCGAACTCGAAATTGTGCCGCGAGAATTCCTGCTCGGCTTGCAGGAACACATCGCCGTAAGTCACCTTCTTATCCCCGCTGCCGCCGTTGAAATTCAGGTCGTAGACGTTCTCGACGCCCTGCACGTACATCGCCAGTCGTTCGAGCCCGTAGGTCAGTTCGCCCGCGACCGGGTTGCATTCGAATCCGGCGACCTGCTGAAAGTAAGTGAACTGCGATACCTCCATGCCGTCGCACCAGCACTCCCAGCCGAGCCCCCAAGCGCCGAGCGTCGGGCTTTCCCAATCATCCTCGACGAAGCGGATGTCGTGCAGCCTGGCGTCGATGCCGATCGCGGCGAGCGAATTGAGATACAGCTCCTGCAGGTCCGGCGGCGACGGCTTCAGGATCACCTGGAACTGATAGTAGTGCTGCAGCCGGTTCGGATTTTCGCCATAACGGCCGTCCTTCGGCCGGCGCGACGGCTGCACATAGGCGGCATTCCAGGGCTTCGGGCCGAGTGCCCGCAACGTCGTCGCCGGATGGAACGTCCCCGCGCCCATTTCCATGTCGTAAGGCTGCAATATGACGCAGCCACGCTCCGCCCAATATCGCTGCAGTGCGAGAATGAGCCCTTGGAACGATCGGCTCGGGTCCAAGTTATCGGAAGTAACATCGGAGGCGCCGAGACGATTCAAATCGTCCATCGTTTTCAAAGACTTCGTTAAGGACAGGAATCGCTAGCGACCCTATGGCCGGGTCAAAATGTGGTCAAGGTGAGGCATCTTTACGAGACGTTGAACCGTATTTGCTAGTGAAGCGACCAAAGAAAAGAAGCCACGGGAGACGTCACATGCTTGCTTTTGAAATTATCGGTATGACGATGCTGGCGCTGTTCTTCGGCGCCATGGTCAACGGCACCGGCCGGACAGCCAATCGCTGACCTGCCTGCGCACCCCTCGCAACAACTTGGGTGGCTACAGCCGGTATTCGCCGGTTGACGGGTCACGCCGCAGCGTCGGCAGCCGTTCGGCGTGTGGAATCTTGACCGGCACACGCTTGGCCGCATCGAGCTCTTCGTTGATGCGGCGGATTTCCTTCACCACCCAATGAATCGCGACCGTGCCGCCAAGCGCGATCAGCGTCCATTTCACGAGCGGCGGAATCAGAATAGGCGGCATGCGACAGCTCCCACGATGATCGGTCTCCCATTCTCGCAATAAACAAGGCGTTTTCGCGGCGGCCTCAGGCGCCGATGTCGTCATAAAACGCGGTCACCGCCGCTATCAGCGCCACCGGCGCCTGCAGCGGCATGATGTGGCCGCTGTCGATTTCGTCATAACGCGCGCGCGAAATCCGCTCCGCAACGCCACGAACGAAGGCGGGCGGCCGCAGCCGGTCGTGAGTGCCGGCCAGCACCAGCGTCGGACAGTCGATCGCCGGCAAATCAGGCACGGTGTCGAACCGCGCGAAGGCGCGATTGATCGCGGCATAACTTTTCGGGTCGTTAGCGAGGAAGCGGGTCCGATAGGTCTGGAAGGCCGTTTGATCGCGCCTCACCTCCAGCGGGTAGGAATTCGCCAGCGATGCCTCCGCGGTCGCGATCATGCCGTCGCGCTCAACCGCCGCGGCGCGCTGTTCGAGATAGCCGATGCGTTTTGCGTCGACGCCGGGCGCCGGACAGGCGAGCACAAGGCTGCCGACGCGCTCCGGATAGACGCGGGCAAAGCGAACGGCGAGCGCCGCGCCGATCGCAACGCCGGCAATATGGCAGCGGTCGCCGACGCCGAGATGATCGAGCAATTCGTGGAGATCCTCGATATGGCTGTCGATCGAGAACGCACCTTCGATGCGCGATGACTGTCCGGCGCCGCGCTGATCGTAGCGCAGCACCCGAAAGCGCCGCTCGAAAGCGGGCGCGACCTGCGCCCAGGTCTCCAACGTGCCACCGATCTCGTGCAGCAGCACCAGACAAGGCCGAGCCGTACCGGCGAACTCGTAATTGATCCGAACCGAACCGAGCTGTGCGGCCGCCATCGACCTAAAGGCCGTAGCGCGACCAGATCGCACGCTCTTCGAGCGCCGAGATCAGCTCGGCGGCGAGCCCTGCGCCAAGTCCCGCGCCAAGTCCCGCACTTTGCCCCGCGCTTTGCCGGGACACCAGCGCGGCGAGGCCGGGAATCCGCCGAGCGAAAAATCCGCGCTCGGGCGAGATCAGTTGCAGCTTCACCTTTTCGCCGTAGCGGGCGCGCAAGGTCGCGCGCAATTCGCCGATCTGGTCGATCAAGCCGAGCTCTTGCGCGTGTTGCGCGGTCCAGAATTCGCCCGAGAACAAGGTCTTGTCGGCGCCATTGAGCTTGCCGCCACGGCGCGCCTTCACCAGCGCGATGAATTGCTCGTGGATGTCCTTCTGGATCGCCTTGAGCCGTTTCACGTCCTCGGGCTTCTCCGGCAGGAACGGATCGAGCATCGCCTTGCGCTCGCCGGACGAATAAAGCCGCCGCTCGATGCCGATCTTGTCCATCAGCTTCTCGAAGCCGAAGCCGCCGCTGACGACGCCGATCGAGCCGACGATCGAAAACGGGTCGGCGATGATCTCATCGGCGGCGCAGGCCAGCATGTAGCCGCCGGATGCGCCGACATCCTCGACGAAGGCAAGCACCGGCAGCTTCTTCTCCTCGGCCAGTTGCCGCACCCGCCGGAAGATCAAATGCGACTGCGCCGGCGCGCCGCCCGGCGAATTGATCACCAAAGCCACGGCGCGGGCGTTGCGAACGGCAAAGGCGCGCTCCAGGAGTTTCGCCAGGCCGGCAATGCCGAGACCCGGCCGCAGCGGCATGGCGGCCCCGATCACGCCCGACAGCCGCACCACCGGCACCACCGGGACGTCGCCGCGGAAGCGCGCCGGCACCAGCGGGCCGAAGGCGGCGAGAATCGCTTTCAGAGCGTCGGGCATCGGTTTTGCTGCACTTGCCATGCGTTTCAGTTAGGCCGGGGTTGCGCGGTAAGTCAAAGGACCACCGGAACAATTCGAATTCACCAATGTTTTACGTTTGGCGCGCATTTTGCAATGCAGCAGACATCGACATAGACGTGGAATGAATCAAATGGACCCGAAACTCACCTTCTTGATCATACTTTTCGGCGCCATTATTGGACTTTCGCTGATCGGCGAAGACCAGATGACCCGCATGAAGCATCAGTGGATCGCGCGTCGCTGGCGCAAGGCTGAGCTGGGCGAGAACAAAAGCTAGGCATCCGCCCGCTAAAGCGCCGCTAACTGTAGCAGATTACCCCCGCGTAACACGGCTTCGGCCGCCTCGGTCGGTCGGCCCGATTGATCGTTGAGTTCAAGACCCGGCAGCACCGCCAGCGGAAGCCGCTGGCCGGAACGCTCGCTTTTGCCGGCGCGGACCAGCACGCGGATCGCCGGCGCCGCCGGCCGGGGGTGCACCGGCAGCACGGTCACGCCGCCGAACTCGTGGCGCAGCGCGGCCAGCACATCGGCGAGGCCGTCGGCGCGCCAGATCAGGGTCAGCACGCCGCGCGGCCCCAAAGCGCGCGCCGCCGCACCGATCCAGCGCGACAGCGTATCGGCCGGCGCAACATGCGCCAGCGCCCGCACCGGATCCGGCGAGACGTTATGGCGATCGGAATCGTTGAACGGCGGATTCATCAATACGCGATCGGCGCTGCCCGGCACGACGCCATCGATCGCAAACAGGTTCGGCTGCGTCACGTCATGCGCCAGCACATTGACGCGATCGGTGAGCCGGTTGATGCGGACATTCTCGGCGGCCAAGGCGCAAAGCGCCGGATCGATCTCGACCAAAGTCGCCCGCAGGCCCGGATTGCGGCTCGCCAAAGCGAGCCCGGCGGCGCCGACCCCGGCGCCGAACTCGACCGCGCGCTCGCCATAGGCTCCGCCGGTTGCCGCAGCAAGCAGGATCGCGTCATGCCCGACCCGATGGCCGCGCCGCGGCTGGCGGATCTGCAGCCGCCCGCCGAGCACGGCGTCGAGCGTCGTGTCGGCGGCAATGTCAGGCCTCATCGGGGCGAAGCTCGTGGCCGAGCCCGGCATCACGCAGCAATTGCCGCGCACGCAGGATCTGCGCCTCGTCGACAAGCATGCGGCGCGGCAGAACACCGAGCGAGCCTTCGAGCACGCTCATGTACTGGTCGAGGACGACATGCTGGATCCTGGCGCCGTCGAACAGCGCGCCGACCGCCGACATCAGCACCGGATCGTTGCTGCGCAGGATTTCCCGCATCAATTGCCGCCTCTCCGGATCATTCGCGTTTGCGTCGTTCCTCGCCCGGCGCGCGCTGGGCGAGATAGGCGAACAGCTTCATTTCGCGCCGTCCGCGCGTGACGGTATCCAGAATCAAGCCTGCCGAAACCGACAGGAATGCCAGCAGCATCAGCCCCATCGACAGCACCGCGGTCGGCAGCCGCGGCACCAGGCCAGTCTCCAGATAAGTGACGACAACAGGGACCGCGAGGCCGATCGAGACGATGGCCAGCGCGACGCCTAATGTGCCGAAGAACCGCAGCGGACGCTCCGCGCGGTAGAGCCGGAAGATCGTGAACAGGATACGAAAGCCATCCTGCCAGGTATTCAGCTTGGAGGCCGAGCCGACGATCCGCGCGTAATAGGGCGTCGGCACTTCGGCGACCGGCATGCCGAGCTCGAGCGAATGTACGGTCAGTTCGGTCTCGATCTCGAAGCCGCCCGACAGCGCCGGGAACGACTTGATGAAACGCCGCGAGAACACCCGGTAGCCGGACAGCATGTCGGTGAAGGCGCTGCCGAACACCTGTGCGACGAAGCTGGTGAGCAGCCAGTTGCCGGCGCGGTGG
>Ga0265325_10002190_pt1 | contig 13294 bp, 11 predicted proteins | sample 41420metaG_FD_202090 | JGI IMG/M metagenome (GOLD analysis project Ga0265325, IMG submission 202090) | Rhizosphere microbial communities from Carex aquatilis grown in University of Washington, Seatle, WA, United States - 4-14-20 metaG | ecosystem: Host-associated > Plants > Roots > Rhizosphere...
TAACCACACGAACGTCGCCGTCGTAGAAGTTGACGCGGTTCTGCTCGTCAACCAGACCCATGTAGCACGTGCGATGGGTGTAATCATCGGATGCAATGAGGTCCATGTATTCGCGCCGGTTCAGCACGACATCGTCGAACAGACGCAGGGTAAAGGTGGCAAACGCCACGGCATCTTCCGCCACGGCTTGGAATTGCTGCTGCATCTCCGAGGTGAAGCGCTTGGCCACTCCTCCGGGCAGACCAAACACCGGATGGATTGGCTTCCCGGCGACCACAGCCATCAGTTCGCGCAGACGCCGGCGCATGCCGATCACTCGCTTCGCATTCTCGACACCGACAGCCTGGATCACGCCCAGGATGTTGCGCTGCGCCGGCGGAGCATCGGGCCCCAGAACAAAGTCGGGCCCGCCCAGGTAATAGAAGTGGAGAGCGTGGTCCTCAACCATGAAAGTGCAGTACACCAGCTCGCGAATCTTCTTTGCCGCCTCCGGCGGATCGACATGATACACCGCATCAAGCGCCTTAGTGGCTGCCATGTGGTGCGCCATCGGACACACACCGCAGATGCGCGAAGTGATTTGGGGCATCTCCTCCACCGGCCGGCCCTGCACGAACTTCTCGAAACCGCGCAACTCCGGCACCTGGAAATAGGCGCGGTCCACTTCGCCTTGGTCATCGAGGAAGACCTCGATCTTGCCGTGGCCTTCCAGCCGCGTCACCGGATCGATGGTGATGCGGCGGCGAAGATATTGTTCGTTCGCTTTTGCGGCCGACTGGTCCCACGCTTTCTCGACGGTTGTTGCATCGGGCATGAAGCACCTCAAGTGAAACTTAAACAATCTCTCCTAAGCATTATGTTTATATGTTAGTAACGACCTCGGAAGACTGTAGCGATAAAACGTGCCAGCGGGGTCAGGAATGCTGGCCAGCACGGCATCGATCTCCTGCTGGTCCTGGCTATCCACCAGGGAAGCAATGGCCGACAGCGCCTTCGCTCCCTGATCGCGCACCCGTCCTGGAGCGCCGCAGCAGCCGGTGCAGGGCATGTTGCCGAGGATGCAAGGCGCCTCGCATCCGGCGCGGGTGGCCGGGCCCAGGCAGAGCAGTCCCTGTGCCAGCAGACACTGGGTTTCGTCGATCAGAATTTCCTGCGGCCGCTTGAACGCCTTCAACGCAATCTTCTCCGGCTTCGAGTCCTTGCGCGGGCATTCGGTGCAGAGCGCTTCGTCTGGGGCAAGCACACTACCTTTCTCCGGAAGATGGTCGCCCAGCAGCGTCGTCAACGCGCGGGTAATGATCTTCGGCAGCGGCGGACATCCAGGAACGTAGTAATCCACTTCAACCACCTGATCGAGCGCGCGCACCCGGTCGGAGAAATAAGGCAGCGTGAGCTCGCCATGACCGTTGTTCCCGCCCGAGCCTGGAAGCACATGTTCGGGATTCTCGGTGGTGGCAGCGTCGAAATAAACGGCCTGCAAAATGCCGTCGCGGGCAAAGAAATTGGCCAGCCCCGGAATGCCTCCCAGGTGTGAGCACGATCCAAAAGCCACCAGCAACTTCGACTTGCGGCGCAGCAGTTTGGCCATCTCCTCCTGCTCCGAGGTGCGGATGGCGCCATTCAGGAAGGTTGCCAGGATGGATCCATCCGGCATCTCTTCGACATGGTGGCGTTTGAAGTCGAGGGCTACCGGCCAGAACACGATGTCCACTGCCGCAACCACATCGAGAGTCCCCTCCGCCAAGTCAACCACCGCCTCTTCGCAACCGCCGCAGGAGGCGCACCAGTAGAAAGCGATTTTGGGCTTTTCCTGCGTCATACACATACCTCCTCCAGCGCATGCTCCGGAGTGACGATGTTCACCAGCGGCATCGGCTTCTGCATCCTGAGCGGCCCGAGCGCGCGTAGCTTCTCCACCATGTCGTCGATGACCTGGCGCACGCGGTCACCTTCGGCGGCGGAGATCCACTCCACGCGAAAGCGCTCCTCCTCGATGCCCAGTTGTTCCAGCACCCGCTTCAGCAGGCGAGCGCGGCGCAGGCAGTTGTAATTGCCCTCCTGGTAATGGCAGTCGCCGGGATGGCATCCCCCGATGAGCACGCCGTCGGCTCCGTTGGCGAACGCATCCAGCACAAACTGCGGATCGATGCGTCCCGAGCACATCACGCGGACCACCCGCACGTTGGGGGCGTACTTGATGCGGGAAGTTCCTGCCAGGTCCGCAGCCAGATACGTGCACCAGGTGCAGAAGAAGCCCACGATGCGAGGCTCGGGAGCTTCGCGGAAGCTATGGCCATTTCCTGGGATTGATTGGCTGTTAGGCATAAGCCAGCAAACCCTCAACTTCCTCGAAGATTTCCTGATCTTCGAACAGGTTCTGCTCGATGGAGCCCGATGGGCAGGTGGCAACGCAGGTGCCGCAGCCCTTGCATAGCACCTCGTTCACGTGGGCTTTCTTGGTTTCCTCGATAAACGAGATTGCGGTGTAGGGGCAGATGGTTAGGCAGGTTTTGCATCCCGAACAGGCATCGTCAAGCACGTGTGCCGTATAGGGCTCAAGCTCGACGTACTTGGCATCAGCCAAGGCCATGGCTTCGGCAGCGGCTGCGCCGGCCTGGGCCACGCTGTCAGGGATGTCCTTGGGCCCCTGGCAAGCGCCCGCGATGAAAACGCCGTCGGTAAATGTGCTTACCGGTGCGAGTTTGGGGTGGCGCTCGAGGAACCAGCCCTCCTCCGAGCAACTGATATTGAACATGCGCCGGACGTCGCGCGCATCGCCCTGGGGCTCCAATCCGACGGACAGCACGACCATGTCAACCGGGACGCGGCGCACGAACCCTGCCAGCGTGTCCTCGGCGCGGATAATGAGCTTGCCTTCTTCCGAAGGATGGACGGGCCAGTCCGTCACTTCCGCCACCCGGCCACGAACGAAGTGGACGCCTTCGTCGAGCAGCCGGTCGTAGAATTCCTCGTACCCTTTGCCCGGCGTGCGCATGTCAATGTAGAAGTTGTAAACTTCGGCGCCGATGCGCTCGCGAATCAGGTGGGCCAGCTTCAGCGAATACATGCAGCAAACTTTGGAGCACCAGCGGTTGGTATTGTGGTCGCGCGAGCCCACGCAGTGGATGATCCCGACCATCTTCGGTTTGGTGCCATCGCGCAGCACGATCTCGCCGCCAGTCGGGCCTGAAGCGTTGACCAACCGCTCCACTTCCAAAGCGGTATATACGTTGGGATGGACGCCATAGCCGTAGTAGGCGTTGCGCCGAGCATCGAAGGTCTTGAAGCCGGTGGCCAGTATGATGCTGCCCACCTCGATCTCTTCGATGGTCTCCGTTTGCTGGAAGTCGATCGCGTGCCGCTCGCCGCAGACCTCGACACACGTCTTCTTGCATTTGTGCGACTTGAATTCAATGCAGGCTTCGGGGTCGATCAAGACCTTCTGCGGCACGGCCTGAGGGAACGGCAGGTAGATTGGCTTGCGCTTGCTAAGGCCAAGATTGAACTCGTCGGCCCACCTGCCTTCCTTGTAAACGCACGCTTCGACGCATTCCTGGCAACCGATGCACAAGTCCTCGATGATGTAGCGTGGCTTGTGGCGAACTTTCACTTTGTAGTTGCCAACGTACCCTTCGACGGATGCGACTTCCGAATAAGTCCACAGCGTGATGTTGGGGTGCGAGCCGACCGCCGTCATCTTGGGGGTGAGAATGCAGGCAGCACAATCCAGCGTGGGAAAGGTCTTGTCGAAGTACGCCATGTGCCCGCCGATGGTCGGCTGGCGTTCCACCAGGTGCACGTGCTTGCCGGAATTCGCCACCGTGAGTGCGGCATGGATGCCGGCGATGCCTCCGCCCACAACCAGCACGTTGGGATTGATTTCGACTCGTCTCTTTTCCAGAGGCTTGTGGAACCCGACGCGCCGCACGGCGGCGCGGACTAGGTCTTTCGCCTTGATCGTGGCCTCTGCCTTGTTGGTGTGCACCCACGACACATGCTCGCGGATATTCACCATCTGCAGCAAGAAGGCATTGATCCCGGCCCTTGCCAGGGCCCCACGGAACGTGGGTTCGTGCATCAGCGGCGAGCACGAGGCCACTACAATCCGGTTAAGGCCGAGGTCCCGAATGTCCTGCCGGATCAGCTCCTGGCCGGGGTCGGAACACATGTACTTGTATTCACGCGAGACCGCGACGTTGGGCAGGGTGGCTGCATATTCGGTGAGCGCCTGGACATCGACCGTGCCGGCGATGTTGGTTCCGCAGTGGCAAACGTATACCCCGATTCTGGGCGCGCTATCTGGATTGCGGGCATCAGACATACGCGATCTCCTTCTCCGCAAGGACCGGCTTGATGCTGACGAACGAGCGCTGGAACCCTGCCTCTTTCAGCGGTATGCCGAAAGCCAATGCCAGCAACTGGGTGAAATAGAGGATGGGCATATGAAATTGATGTGCGTTTGATGCCTCGTCTTCAAAGGCTTCCAAGTTGAACTGGCAGAGCGGGCAAACGGTTGCGATGACCTCGGCTTCGTTGCGGTGGGCCTCGGTGAGCAGGTGCTTGATCAGATCGAGCCCGATTTCCGGCAGCGTGCCTTTCTGACTTCCACCGCAGCAATGCGTCTTCACCGGGTAGTAAACAATCTTGGCGCCGCAGGCTTCCAGGAGCCGGTCCATGGAAGTCGGATTCCGCTGATTGTCGAAAAGAGCATAGGGCCGGACGATCTGGCAGCCGTAGTACGGCGCAACTTTCAAACCGTTCAACGGATGTGTGACCTTCGCCTTGATGGCATCCAGTCCCACGTCGTTGAGCAGAATGTCGAGCGGGTGCCGGACTTTCACGCTGATGTCGCGGGGCAGGCGGATGGTGTCCAGGGCATGATCGACGATCTGGCCGATCCAGGGATAATCACGCACGTAGTATTGGGTTTTATTAAGGACCAGATAGCAGGCGGAGCACGGCGCCATAAGATCGTTGCCGCCCTTCGTAGCCAGGGAGAGGTTGCGCGCAGCTAAAGCGTAGGATTGCAATTCATCATAGGACATGTAGGTGGTTGCGCCGCAACAGTTCCAGTCCTCCAGTTCGACCACTTCAACTTCCAGGGCGCGGAACACGGCGAGCAGCGATTCTTCATAGGCCCGGCCGGTACCTCGCAGCGAGCAGCCGGGATAATACGCATACTTCATCGCGCCATCTCCTTCCTGGTGTCTTCAACCGCATTCAAGATGGTGACGATTTCGTTCTGGCGCTGCACCTTCTCGCGAGCGAATCGCATGCGCCCAGTACGAAACAGCTTCCAACCCAGGCTGGAAAAACCCACCAGCCGCCATATCGCGGTTTTGAGAAAGACCCGCAGCACCAGACGGCTCTCCGTGATACGGCCCGAGCCGCGGATCATCCGGGAAAAGTCGCGGGCCAGCTCGGGTATGGCGAACCGCTTGGGATAGAAATGCTCCTGGATGGCGCGGGTCTTCAGGGCATACATCAGGTGCGTGATGTTGATCTGCTTCGGGCACTCGACCATACAGGCGTAACAGCAGGTGCAGAGCCAGATCGTATAACTGGACAGCACCTCCTCCTTGAAGCCTTCGCGCGAAAGGTGCATCAGCCGCCGCGGTGTGTAGTCCATATAGAGCGAGAGCGGACAACTGCCGCTGCACAGGCCGCATTGCAGGCAGTGCCGGATCCGCTCCCCTCCCACCGTGTGGCTGATCCATTGGGCGAACGCCGGATCGCGTTCGGCCTCGAACTTCACGACTCGTTTCAGTTCCATCGTGCCTCCGTTAGTACCGGCCTCAGGCCCACTGCTTATGCAACTGCGTCGATTTCGGATTCCGCAAACACCGACATATGCTTCACTCCCAGAGCGAATGCCGCCACTCCGGCAGCGATCAGACTGTAGGCAATCAGGAATTCACTCCAGCGCGGCAGGTAGTTTTGGCCGGCTCCCGCCTCCAGCGCGGTGATCGCGGTATTCAGCCGATTGGCCATCACTCCGGCGATGATCAAGGCAGAGCCAAAAAACAGTTCGCCGGGTTCTTGCTCGTTGCCTTTGAGCCACATCATCCCGATAAGAAGAACGGCAATTTCGAGCAACAGCAACAGTCCCTCACGGCTGGCGCTGAACATGGAGGAGAACAGCCCGCGCTGCAGTAAGTCCATTAGACGCAGGACGATATAAACGAACACCACTGCCGTGAGCGCGCGCGCGGTGGCTGGCAAAACCGAGGATGGTAAAGCTTTGCCGGACGCGAGCCGGCTCCTCCAGGAAGCAAACAGCAGAACGGCGAGCGCCATCGCCAGCGAGGACAGATAGAACATCAGGGACAAACTAGGGCCCGACCACAGGGGAGAGAAGCGCGTTTCAGCCAGCTGAACCAGGCGATTCAAACCGAACTGATGAAGCACCGCGAGGATCGCAGCCAGGATCAACAACGGCAGGTCGAGCCGGCGCAGAGTGGCGAACCACCGGGTTCGCGCCAGGGAGACCGAGTATTGCGGCAGGAATTCCAGGAATAACAGCAGGGCGAGAAGAATGACGGTCCAGACCGCTCCCGACAGAATCGAGCGCGGTGTCCACCCATAGACCAAGGTTCGCCAGTATTTGCCGGTGGGCTCACTGGCGATCATTCCCAGCATCGCCACCAGATAGCCAATGGAGCCGGCCATCAGGCAAGCGCGGCCTACAACCCGCCAGTCCCGGCCACCGATTACGGCCGCCACGCTGGCGAACGTAAGCGCGCCTGCCGCCAGCGCAATCCCACAGAAGACGTTCAATCCCAGGCACAGTCCCCAGGGCATCACGTCGCTCAGTTGCGTGGTGACCTTCAGTCCGTATCTCGCGGCGAGGAAGCTGGCTGTGGCGCCGCCGCCCATCAGCAGCAGAAATACCCACCGCCAACCACCCAATTGCAACCGGCCAGCTAGAGCTGACATCGGAGCACTTCCTGAACCGGGCGCCTGACCGGTCCCTACGCTGCACCCAAAAGCTGTCGTGCCGATACTCGCGCCACCGAGACGTCGGCCATGTTCTCTCGCTCCTGAAGCGGTGCTGGCGCAAACTATCGCCTAGGCGGGGATGAAGGCACCTGTGCGCCAGCCGTCCGCTAAAGCGGTAGCCCGCGCACTAACTCCAGTTCACGGTCGAGCCGTGAGCTTGCGGGGCACGAAATCACTTTTTGCATTAAGTAGAGGTCTCTAGTGACCTCCATTTCATGTGTTACGAAATCCCCTTACTTGGAGGGGACACCCTGAGAGTTGTCTACGCTGACACACTGCAAGCGGGACATGACTTTCCAAAATTATCCTATGCCAATCGTACTGCTGGGTCAGTGACCACCATCACCTGCACGACAGCTTCACGGTGGTGATGATGAGCGGCTTTTTGACGGTGCCGGCGTCCGGTCCGATCGAGTTTTTGCGGAGCACCGCTAACGTTTGTGGCGGGCGCGGGGACCTATGGGATGTGAACGCCGGTTTGGTGCCGAGTCGAGCCCTGAGAAGACACGGTTCTTCTGAATCCACGATCGCGAGAGCGCGCAACCCCGCCGACAGCTCCGCGATCTCCATTCCTTAAAGCCTGCTTCAAAAATGTTGTTTTACAGGCTTGCGGTGGAAGCGCGGGCCTTCAGGCCCGCGAAAGATCGCAACTCTGAGAAAGGGCTTTAGCCCCGGCTTGGCTGCTAGCGGATTTATGAAACAAGCTCTAGCAGATGCGAGGCAATTGATCGCCCGCGAGCATGTCCACGATGCGTGCCGTACCCAGCGGCGTTCGCATCGTCACCAGCCCCGGGCTGGCGTCGTTTACCGTGCCAATGATCTGCGCCCCGGATCCCAGGGGATGCCGCCGCATCGCTTGCAACACCGCTTGCGCGGCGGCGGGCGCCACGATTGCGATAAGCTTTCCCTCGTTGGCGACATATAAAGGATCGAGCCCCAGCAATTCACATGCCCCTCGGACTTCTTCGCACACCGGAATGGTGCTTTCTTCCAGTTCGATCCCGACCCGGGACTGTTCCGCGATTTCGTTCAGCGTACTGGAGACGCCGCCACGGGTTGGGTCGCGCATGCAGCGAATGTCACGAGTTACGCCAAGCATGTCAGCCACCAGACTGTGCAAGGCGGCGCTGTCACTTTGGATTTGAGTTTCGAATTCCAGACCCTCGCGCTGTGCCAGGATGGCGATGCCATGCTCGCCAATGGAGCCGCTCAGAAGCACCTTGTCTCCGGGACGGGCGCGATTGGCAGAAAGCTCAACTCCGTCCGGCACCAGCCCGATTCCAGTCGTATTGATGAAGACCCCGTCCCCCTTACCCCGCTCGACAACTTTGGTGTCGCCGGTGACAATCTGGACCCCCGCCGCAGCAGCGGCTTGTTGCATCGAATTCACGATGCGCCGGAGCTCATCCGTCGAGAAGCCCTCTTCAATGATGAAGGCGGCGCTCAGAAATAGCGGCGTCGCGCCGCCCATCGCCAAGTCGTTCACCGTTCCGTGAACGGCGAGAGACCCGATGTCGCCGCCGGGGAAAAACAAGGGCTTGACTACGAAGGAATCGGTGGTAATGGCCAGACGCTGCCCGTTGACGTTAACAATGGCCTGGTCATCGAGCCGGGCCAGTGCCGGGTTCCGGAGCGCGGGCAGGAAGATGTCGCGAACCAACTCGGCGCTCAGCTTGCCCCCGCTACCATGCCCCAGCAAGACGGTGTCCCTGGCGGGGAGTGGCGCCGGGCAGCTGAGTTCGACGATGGTTTTGGTTGACACACGCTCTCCTAACTCGCGACCGCATGGCGACGGTAGTGGTAGTAGGCTGCGCACGCGCCCTCTGCCGAAACCATGGGCGCCCCCAAGGGGTTCTCCGGCGTACAGCGCATACCAAACGCGGGGCAGTCGGGTGGCTTCTTCAATCCCTGCAATACCTGGGAACTGATGCACTCGGCCGGTTCCTCTACGGTGATCTCGCCCAAAGCGAAGACCCGGTTGGCGTCAAAGGCAGCGTATTCTTCGCGCAGACGCAAACCACTCTGGGGAATCGGACCGATCCCGCGCCATTTCTGGTCTGCCACTTCGAACACCTCAGCCATAATCTGCTGGGCCGGCAGATTCCCCAGGTGGCTCACCGATCTCACATACTGGTTTTCCAGTTTTGCCCCGCCTGCCTCGAGTTGCCGGACCAGCATCAGGATTGCTTGCAGAATGTCCACCGGCTCGAATCCCCCGACCACAATCGGTACGTGAAAATCACGGACCAGGTCCTCATATTCCTTACATCCCATGACCGTGCAGACATGCCCGGGTGCAATGAACCCTTGTACCCGGTTGGTGCTGGAAACCATCAAGGCGCGAATCGCGGGTGGAACCAGCACGTGCGAAACCAGCATGGAGAAGTTGGTGAGACCTTCGCGTTTAGCCTGCCATGCAGCCATCGCATTTGCGGGAGCTGTGGTTTCGAAGCCAATCGCTAGAAACGCGACTTTACGATCGGGATTGGAACGGGCAATCTTCACTGCCTCGGTCGGGGTGTAAGCGATGCGAACGTCCGCGCCCTGCGCCTTGGCGCGAAACAAGTCAGACCGGGATCCCGGCACCCGGAGCATGTCTCCATAAGAGACCAGGATCACCTCGGGGTACAGCGATAGCTCGATGGCTTTGTCGACCGTTTCCAGCGGGGTGACGCAAACCGGGCAGCCTGGGCCATGCACCAGTTCGATGCCGCGCGGCAGCAGTTCATCGATTCCGTAGCGCATGATGGTGTGGGTTTGGCCGCCGCAGATTTCCATCAGCACCCAAGGCCGGGTTGTATGTTGAACGATCTGCGCGGCCAGGGCCCGGGCAATGCGCGCGTCACGGTACTCATCGAGGTATTTCATATGGCCGGCTGTCCCGCTACCGCGTTTGGGGCGGAACTATGAAACGGAACCAGACCTACAGGCGATCTTTAACCATTGCCGACCATAGTATCGGTGATGACCATCACACTGCCATGTGAGGTGCGGCGCCCCCGGGGTTTGAGGCGACCGTGGGGAAAAAAGAACGGGAGAAAGGGCCACAAGCTTACGAATCCGCAGCCTGTGAAGGCCGGGCTCCACCCAACACCGGATACGGCAACTCCGGAATCGCTCCAGGGCAGCTCTGATTAAGTCTGGTCCTACGAAGGGAACGGCCTTCACGCCGTCCATAAACGGCAGGTCCGCTCTTCCGCTATCGGGCGATGGCCAACGCTTTCAGCGCCGCTCGGTTGCGGACCAGCAACGTCGAGCCTGTGGCCTGCACGATCCGCCGTCGCTTGAGGTCAGCCAGCAGTCGGGTCACGGTTTCCCGCGAAGTGCCGATCATCTGCCCGATCTCCTCTTGGGTCAGCGCCCGCTTCACGCGCGGCTCGTCCTTGGTGCCTTCCCCTTTCTTGGGGCTCCATTCCAGCAGCAATTTGGCCAGCTTCTCGCCGGCAGAATGCGAAAGCAAGAGAGCGCCGATTTCGCGGCACGCCGTGTTGTACTTATCGCTCAACTGATGGGCGACGCGCAAGCAGGCGTCGTTGTGCTCCTTGAGAAAGCGCAGGAAATCCTCGCGCTTCACAAAGTTGACCTGGCATGGGTCCACCGTCTCCCCGGTCAGCTCGTAAGGCTTGCCCCCGACCGTGGCGCTCAGGCCCAGCACTTCTCCTGGCCCGGCGATTTGCAGGATCAAAGTCTTGCCGTCGGTCGAGCCGACGGACAGCTTCACTCGCCCCTTACACAAGACAAAGATCCCCCGTGGCGCCTGGCCTTCAGCAAACAGGACCGCTCCCTTGGGATAGGCGATGGAATATCGGATGGATTCGAACGAATGCAATGCAGCGGGTGCAAGATTGCAAAAGACGTGTTTAGCCCGCGTCTTGCAGGACAGGCAGCTTTCTACGAGGTCCAGACCATATGGTGTCAGCACGACGCCCCCTGTATATACCGTGGTATCTTCGCGTTTTCGGTCGGTACCGCCGACCGCGGCGGGCCTCCACAACCTATGCCTACCACCTGTCTTCGTCTTTCTCTCCCGTCACTGCGTGCCGGGGGTCACCTGTCGGGGTGATCTGGGAATTGGCCGCAAGCGCCCGTAAACCACAGCGTCGCGCGCTAGCTGACGGTACCGCATTCCAGTGTGTGCTCCAGATATAGTCCAGCGGAACATTCCTGCGCACACCAGACAAGTGCGTACGTCACAATAGGATGTGACTTGCTTTGGACAGCGGGTTGCGGTCCCTGGCCTCATAAATGAGTTTTGAAAGGGCACGACTTTAGTCGTGCCGCAACAGGCATTGAAAACATTGGGCTTTAGCCCCTGAGGAGAATCGAGCTCCCCGGGCGCAGCATTTATGAGACGAGTCCTAGACGCGGTACCCATTCGCTTCGGCTGTCGGTGCTTCCCGCAGCGCAGCTTTGCTGGCGCCGGCCTGCAGAAGGAGGCGATTGTTGGCCATCCAGCTGCGCACAACTTCGGTCGTGGAATCGGAGATGTCGGCGAACCGAATCCCAGCCAGTCCATTGGGCTGCGACCACGCCACGACGCCCCGCACTTCGACCGCGTGACCGCCGTCCGGGAACCTGAAATGGATCGCTAGTTCCTCTCCTGCTTGCAGCGCCGGCTGGACTTGTTGCAGTCCCAAACCGGCCAGGCTCAGGTTCCTGGTTTGGGCGTTAAAGAAGCGGCCGGCGTTATTGGTCATGGTGACTGGGACAGTCAGGTCCATGCGCTGATACGTGGTTGGCCGTTTCCAAGGAGCGGGCAACCAGGTGCGGGGACCGATTGTTATCTGGTAGTGATTTAGCTTGCGGCAGAGCGTGCGGCACGCCATGCCCAGCTGCGCGGCCGCCAGGCCCGGATTGCCGCCGGCGGTTTCCAGCGCGCGCACAATCATTTGCCGCTCCCGTTGGTTGAGGGCCCCGTTGTCGGCGAAGGGCATCATTTCGGGATCGTCAACCGGCACGTAGGTTGCGACTTCGTCGGCTGTGATTTGCGACGCCGTGGTCGAGATGGCGAGGCCCAGGACCAGACTGTGTAACTCACGAACGTTGCCGCTCCACTCCCGCTGCGCCAACAGATCCAGCGCTCCAGCAGTGAACCGCGTTCCGGGACAGCAGCGATGCAGGAAATGATCGGCCAGGGCCGCAATGTCCCGCGGCCGCTCCCGCAAGGCAGGAACTTGGATGTGAACTTCGGTGATGCGGTGATAGAGATCGCGACGCAAGGCGCCGGTTTGCACCGCGGCGTGCAAGTCTCGATTGCTGCCGGCGATGACTCTGACATCGACCGATATCTTCTGCTTTCCGCCCAACCGGTAATAGGGGACGTTGTCGAGTACCCGCAAGAGCTTTACTTGAACTTTCGGCTCCAGGCCGCTGATCTCGTCCAGAAACAAAGTGCCGCCATCGACGATTTCGAACAAACCGGGTTTGGCCGGCCCCGCTCCGCTGAAGGCACCTTTTTCGTAGCCGAATAGTTCGCTTTCCACCAGATATTCAGGCAAAGCCGCGCAGTTTACGGCAACCCACGGTTTAGCGCAACGAGTCGAGTGGTGATAGATGATACGCGCCACCAGTTCTTTCCCCGATCCCGTCTCGCCAGTAATCAGCACGTCGGCCCGGAGCGGCGCGACCTTCTTGGCAAAGTCGACAACCTGCCGCATCTTGGGGTCGGCGACGACGATGTCGCGCAGCACGTCCGCGCTCTGTGCAGAAGAGGTCATTGTCTTGGTGGTCGTCAATGGCAGCGTGGGTCCTGGAAAAGCTAGCTGTTTTTGGGGGGCAGCACGTCCTGAGCCGAGTCACGACGACACCTAAGACATCGGCTCCTGGCGCCAATCCTTGAGGCAGGCTCCGCCAACCCGTCGCAGACCTTCCTGGATTGGGCCCAAGTGGCTGGCTCAATCTTCGTTGTGAGAAGACATCGAAGACCCACAAAGATGACAGAATCGCGGCAAAAAGCAAGCCCCACACGCCGCCAAGTCATTGATTCTGCAAACCTGCGAAGACTTGGCAAGCTCCGGCCCGCTCCATAAATTTCCTTAATACGCCCGATCAGGTTTTTTGACTGGCGAGGAGAGGGACCGGGCCTGTAATCTCGAACTTCACGATTACTCTGCCCGATTTCATCACGGCCGAAGCTGGCCAAATCTTTCCCGAGGAGACCCATGCAGATTGAATTGCGTAACTTCCTCGCGCTCTCCTATGACGAGCTCGAAGAGCTGAACTTGCGTGCCAAAGACCAGCGCACGAACCGCGTTCCGCTGGACGACATCCGCGAGGAACGCCTGAAGTACCTGAC
>Ga0265325_10002191_pt1 | contig 13278 bp, 9 predicted proteins | sample 41420metaG_FD_202090 | JGI IMG/M metagenome (GOLD analysis project Ga0265325, IMG submission 202090) | Rhizosphere microbial communities from Carex aquatilis grown in University of Washington, Seatle, WA, United States - 4-14-20 metaG | ecosystem: Host-associated > Plants > Roots > Rhizosphere >...
AGGCGGAAATGAAGCCTCTCGAGGCCGACGTCCAGAATTTGCGCGTTTACAAGCAGCGCCGCGCGGAACTGCAATCCGAGATGGACGCGCTGCAAAAACAGCTCGCCACGCTGCAGACGATCGTTCCCGAAGAGAAGCAGACCGATCAGTTCATCCTGATGATCCAGAGCGCGGCGGTCAGCTCGGGAGTCTCCGTCAGAAAGCTCACGGCGAAAGCGATTGCCAACAAGCCCTACTATTACGAGATGCCTTTTGACATCGACGCGGACGGCCCCTACTACTCGGTGCTCGACTTCTTCGCCAGGCTCGGCCGCCTTTCGCGAATCATCAACGTGGGCGACGTGAAACTCAGCGCTGTTGCCAAGGGCAATGGCGGCAAGTTCCGCATGAATCCGGGGACGTCGGTAAACGGCACCTTCACCATAACGACGTTCTATACGCAAGCGGCTCCGACTCAGGCGACTCCGGTTTCCGCGCCGGGGACGGCGAAGCATTAGGGCGATCACGATGAAACCTGCAAACACATTCGCGAAGCTGGCAACAACCGTGGCGATCTTCTTCTGTTTCGCCGCCGGTGTTTCCGCGCAGAGCAGTCCGGCGAAGCCCGCCCACAAGGCAAAGGCCAGAAAGCCTGCGTCCAGCGCACCGGCCGCCGCTGCCCCCGCTGCAGATGCAGCTCCAGCTTCTCCCGACGCCGCGAAGCCGGCAGGGCCCAGGCGCGATCCGTTTCTGCCATTGGTCAGCGACAAGAAGGAAGGCGGCAGCATGGAACACTTGCCGCCAGGCAAGGCTGGACTTGTGATTACGTCGGTGCGGGTCGATGGCACCGTGCGCTCTCAGGAAGGCATGATTGCTGTGCTATCCAATGCCGACCAGCATGTCTATTTCGTTCGCGAGGGCGACCAGTTGTATGACGGGAATGTGGACAAGATTGGTTTGGACGGGGTCACGTTTCGACAAAACTCCAAAGACGCGTTCGGGAAACCAGTCGAGCGGGTCGTGACGAAGCGAATCTACGCGAGTGCAGGAGAGCAGCAATGAGGATGATTTGGCGAGCATGGGGGCTGGGAGCATTGGTCGTGCTCGGCCTGATATTGTCGAACGGGACGGTGTCGGCAGACGGCAGCGCGGCATTGCGCGTGAAGGCGCAGACCAGCGACGGCGCGGTCCGGCTGGATCTGCAGGCCGATGCGCCATTCCAGTACACCACCTACCGCCCCAGCGAGAGTCTTTACGTAATCGACCTGACCGGCGTATCCGCCGCGGATGCCGCGGGCGTTCGCGTGGTTCCCTCCAACCTTATCAAGAGCTATCGTCTGTCGAACTACACGTCGGCCGGCAAGCCGGCCGTGCGCTTGGAGCTATTGCTTGATTCCGGCGTGGAACCCAAGCTCGACCGCACCGATGCGCAGGATTTGAGCATCTCGGCTTCGCGGCCACGCAGCGCGGCAATCGTTCCGGCGCGCGTTCTCACCGCGGCGGAACAGCCCGTCGTGATTCCGGCCTCAGCCAAGCCTGCGAGCGACAAGGTTTCGGCCGCAAGCGCCGGAGCAATTCAACAGGTGAATCTGGCGCAGAATGGCGATCAGACCAACGTCAACGTTCTTGGCTCCGGACCGCTCAACTATCACGCCATTCATCTTCAGAATCCCGACCGAATCGTGCTCGACTTCTCCGGCTCGTCCCTGAAGACATCCGTAAGACATATCGCCAGTAATCTGGACCCGGTTCGTGAAATCCGGGTCGCGCAGTTCACACCGGAGGTTTCGCGGGTGGTGATCGATCTGCGCCAGCCCTCGGAATACAACATCAACGCCACTGACAACACCGTGACCGTAGCCTTTGCTCCGAAGGCCTCGGGCGGAGTGGTTGTGAGTCCGGCTGCGCCTGCGGAAACGGCGAATTTGACGACCACGAAGGCGCGAGTTCAGCCGCGAGCGGCGCAAGAGCGCGCTTCGTTAAAAACCACTTCCGCGATTCCTTCGCCGGCCGCCGTTCTGCCGGCCACGATGGCGGGGAATTCGTCGTCGCTGGCCGCGCCGGTTCCGGCTGTCGCGCAGTCCGCGATGGAGCCCGCTGCCGTGGCTTCCACTCTGGCAAAAGCAGCGCCGCCCGCGGAACAGCCTGCAATGGCTGCCCCGCCTGCTGCGCCCGTGGCCGCTCCCGAACGCGCAAGCTATGCTCCCCAGCAGGCGCCGGCTCCCGCTCCTGCGACGAACGGAAAGTATTCCGGCGAACCGATTTCGGTGAATTTGAAGGACGTCGATCTGCGCGACTTCTTCCGCCTCATTCATGAAATCAGCGGACTCAACGTCGTGGTGGACCCGAGCGTCAAGGGAACTCTCACCATCGTTCTGGACGATGTGCCGTGGGATCAGGCGCTCGATATCGTGCTCCACAACAACGATCTCGATAAACAGCTCGAAGGAAACGTTCTTCGCATTGCCACACGAGACACCATCCGCAAGGAGGCCGAAGAGAGCCGGGATCTGGCTCGCGCGCAGGCCGAGGCCGCGGATATCGTAACCACGACGCGGCGGCTCAGCTACGCCAAAGCGACGACGATCGCCCTGGTCATGAAGAAATTCCTGTCGTCGCGAGGCGATATCCTGGCGGACGACCGCTCGAACACCCTGATCATCCGGGATATTCCGACGACCTTCCCGGTCCTGGATAATCTACTGCGCCAGCTCGACCGCAAGTCGCAACAAGTGGAAATTGAGGCGCGGGTCGTCGCGGCGAACCGTTCCTTTTCCCGTGAACTGGGCACCGAGCTCGGCATGGCGGGCCGGATTGGCAATAGCGCCGTCGCCGGAGACAACGCGGTAGGAGCCAGCCCGACCACCTTTACCCCCGCGCCACCTGTGATCATCGGAACGGGAGGATCGGGCGTCACCTCTGGCCAGATACCTCTTCTGACCAGCCTGGCGACCTCTGTTCCCACCAGCGGCATCCAGTATCTGTTTGCGTCGTCCAACTTCGCGCTGGATTTCGTGATTGACGCCGCCGAAACACGGGGCGTCGGCAAGCTGCTCTCGAAGCCGAAGGTGATCACGCAGAACAACGAGAAGGCCACCGTCAAACAGGGAACCAAGATTCCCGTGCAGACGGTCGTGAACAACACCGTTTCCGTCCAATTTGTCGATGCGGTGCTGGAGCTGGATGTGACGCCGCAAATCACTGCCGAGGGCACGGTCTACATGGATGTGACGGTCGAGAACGACCAGATCGACCAAGCCATCCCTCGTGTGCAAGGGATCCCCGCGATCGATACGCAATCGGCGGAAACCAAGGTCACCGTCACCGATGGAGCCACCGTTGTGATCGGCGGAATCATCGTCACTCAGCAGCAGACCTCCATTTCGCAGGTGCCCATTGTCGGCAGCGTGCCGGTGCTGGGGAACCTCTTCAAGCACACGACGGTCAGCTCCACGTCGCAGGAATTGCTCTTCTTCCTTACTCCCAGAATCCTTCCGATGTAACATAGCGGGTCGTGGGATCTCACAACCAAAATTTACGCCGGAGCCGGATCGATCGGCTCCGGCTTCGTTTTTCGGAGCTTCGCGCCGATGCCATGCTCGTTTCGCAACCCGCGAACATTCGCTACCTTTGCGGATTTTCCGGCAGCGCAGGCGTGCTGCTGGTCACGACTTCAGAAAGTATCCTTTTCACGGACAGCCGCTATACCTTCCAGGCACAGGAAGAGGTTTCCGGTGCTCGAATCCATATCGCGAAGAAGGGGCTGTTGCGCGAAGCTGGCGCGATTCTGAAATCACGGAAGGGCCGCACTTCGGTAGCGTATTCCAGCAGCCACCTGACGGTGGCTCAAATGGAGGCGCTTCGGGGGGCAACCGGCGCCCGGGTGCGCTGGGTGAAGGATGCGAGCGCGGTCGAGACGCTGCGCGCCGTCAAAGACGATGCCGAAGTGGCCGCCATGCGCGAAGCCGCCGTCCTGATCAGCCGGGTCTTCGAGACCGCTTTGCCGGCCATCAAGCCGGGAATCAGCGAGCTGGATCTGGCGGGCAGGCTCGAACTCAGCATGAAGCGGCGCGGCGCCTCCGGTCCCTCCTTTGAGACGATCGTAGCCTCGGGAGCGCGTTCTGCCTGGGCCCACGCGCGGCCGCAGACCAAGTTATTGGGAAAGGGCGAACTGGTCGTCATCGATCAGGGTGCTATACTTCACGGCTACTGCAGCGATTTGACCCGTACCGTATTTCTCGGACGGGCGTCTCGGAAGGTGCGCCGCCTCTACCGCGCCGTCCTGGAGGCGCAGGAAGCGGCCAAGAAGGCAATCCGTCCGGGAGTAACGGCGGGGGCCGTCGACAAAGCCGCCCGCAGCACCTTGAAGCAGCACGGCCTTGACCGGTACTTTACCCACAGCACCGGCCATGGGCTTGGTCTCGAAGTCCACGAGATGCCCCGGCTCGGCCGGGGCGAAAAGTTCGTCATCCAGAAGGGCATGGTATTAACGGTTGAACCCGGCGTGTATCTGGAAGGTTTAGGCGGGATACGCATTGAGGATGATGTCGTGGTGACGGAGAATGGAGCGATGGATTTGACGACCGCTCCAAGGGAATTTCTCGAACTCTGATGCCCAGAAAACCTAAACAGCAGAAACCCGTCCCCTCCGCGGGCGGCGTCGACTTGGCGGAAGTAGAGCGCTTGCTCAGCTTCATGGAGAAGCACCATCTCGAGCAGTTTGAATACGAGCGAGACGGCGTGCGCATTCTCCTCAAGAAAGCGTCCGCCCCCGCAAGAGAAAGAACCCGGCCCGCGCCGGTGGCGGAAGTTTCGGTAATGGCGGAGCCGGCGCTCGCACCCTCTCCTTCATCGAAATCAGCGGCATCGCCCGTACCTGCCACAGCCACGGCCGCTGAAGCCGCGAAACCGGAGGACCTGCATGTGATTAAGTCTCCGATCGTGGGCACGTTCTACGCAGCGGCCGGTCCCGAAGCCGAGCCGTTCGTTTCCCTCGGAGATAGCGTCGGTAAGGGCGAGGTCCTTTGCATCATCGAAGCCATGAAGCTGATGAATGAAATTGAGTCGGATGTGGCCGGGGAAGTGGTCAAGATTTTTGCAAAGAACGGCAGCCCGGTTGAGTATGGCGAGCCGTTGTTCGGTATCCGTCCAGGCGGCAAGGCGTAGTTCCCGGCAGGCAGACTCCGGATCGAATGTTTCGAAAAATCCTGATTGCGAATCGCGGCGAAATCGCACTGCGCATCCTGAGCGCCTGCAAGGAGCTGGGGGTTCAAACAGTCGCGGTTTATTCCGAGGCCGACCGCCACTCCCTGCACGTGCGCTTTGCCGACGAGGCCATTTGCATCGGCCCTCCGCGGAGCAGCGAAAGCTACCTGAATATTCCCCAGGTGATCAGCGCGGCGGAGATCGCCAACGTCGACGCAATCCATCCCGGCTACGGCTTTCTCTCTGAAAATGCCAATTTTGCCGAGGTTTGCGAGGCGTCCCACATCGCCTTCATCGGGCCGTCGCCTCCTGTGATCCGCATGATGGGCGAAAAGGACCGGGCTCGCGCGGAAATGGCGGCGGCCGGGCTGCCGATCATTCCGGGAAGTCCCGGCGTCGTCGCCGACGAGCCGGCCGCGAAACAAATTGCGGACGAAATCGGCCTCCCGGTGATGATCAAGGCCGCAGAGGGTGGTGGCGGACGCGGAATGCGCCTGGTGCGGAAGAAGAGTGAGCTCGTCGCCGCGTTTCAGACCGCGCGCACCGAGGCGGAGCAGGCCTTCGGAAGTCCCAACGTGTATATCGAAAAGCTGATTGAGAACCCTCGCCATATCGAATTTCAGGTGCTCGGCGATAAATATGGCAACGTCATTCATCTCGGCGAGCGCGACTGTTCCATACAGCGGCGCCACCAGAAAGTGCTAGAGGAATCGCCTTCGCCGGCCCTCGACGCGCAGACCCGCAAGAAAATTGGCGACCAGGTGGTGGAAGCCCTCGAGCGCGTCGGCTACTCGAGCGCCGGCACGGTGGAATTCCTTCGTGACGGGTCCGGGAAGCTCTATTTCATCGAGATGAACGCTCGCATCCAGGTGGAGCATCCGGTGACCGAGATGGTCACCGGTGTCGACCTCGTGAAGTCGCAGATCCGCCTCGCGGCAGGAGAAAAGCTGGCCGATGTCGTCGGCCCGGTGGAATTCCGCGGCCACGCGATCGAATGCCGGATCAACGCGGAAGACCCCGAAACCTTCGTGCCGAGCCCGGGCCACATCACCACCTTCCGCGTGCCCGGCGGCCCGGGCATTCGCGTCGATACAGCCGCGCACGCCGATGCAGTGATACCCCCTTACTACGACTCGCTGATCGCGAAGCTGATAGCGCACGGCCACGACCGCGCCGAAGCCATTGCCCGCATGCGCGGAGCGCTCGATGGCTTCATCGTGGAAGGGATCAAGACCACGATCCCGCTGCACAAGTGCATCGTCGTCTCGCCCGATTTTGCGGCGGGCAAATTCGATACGCATTTCCTCGAACGCTCGCTGGCTGTGGGAGCGAAATAGCCGAACCCTTAGCGGAGCCTTTAGCGGAGACAAGGATTGTTTCCAGCCCTCTACGCCATTCTCGATCCAAGCCTGACGCCAGAACCGGTCGCATTCGCCCGCCAACTCGCGGAGGCGGGCGTGCAGCTGATTCAGCTTCGCGACAAACGCGGCTCTTCGCGAAAGATTCACGAGCAGGCCCGGGAATTGATGAGCCTCCAGTCGGGCGGCGTGCGCATCATCGTCAACGATCGCCCCGACATTGCCGCCATTGCGGGCGCCGCAGGCGTGCATGTCGGCCAGGATGACCTTCCCGTCGAAGATGCCCGCAAGATCTGCCGGCCGCCGCTCTGGGTAGGCGTTTCGACACATAACCTCAATCAATTAAGAGAAGCCGACGCCACTTCGGCGGATTATATTGCGGTAGGGCCTATCTTCCCGACCAGCACCAAGGAAAATCCCGACCCGGTAGTCGGGCTGGAACTGTTGCGAACGGCGCGCCAGTGGACCCGCAAGCCGCTGGTGGCGATTGGCGGCGTCACCGTCGAGTCTGCGGGAGAAGTCTTTGCGGCCGGAGCCGACTCGGTAGCCGTAATCAAGGACTTGGCTGAGGCAGGCAACGGTCTCCGCGAGCGCGTGCGAGAATACCTGGCGATTGCAGAGCGCACACGCAAACTGCGCTCCTGAGGGCGCGTTCCACAATGGCACAGCAGGCTCAGACGATCGGAGTCGCTGCCCCCACCTCCCATCCGGGACTCGTGAAGAGTCTCGGCCTGTTTGACTCGACCATGCTCGTAGCCGGATCGATGATCGGCTCCGGTATCTTCATCGTCTCCGCCGACATTGCCCACCAGGTGCAAAGTCCCGGCCTCCTGCTGATCGTATGGGCTGCCGCCGGTCTCATGACCGTGATCGGCGCGCTCAGCTATGGAGAGCTCGCCGCGGCCATGCCCCACGCGGGCGGGCAATATGTCTACCTGCGCGAATCGCTCGGCCCGATCTGGGGATTTCTCTACGGCTGGTCGATGCTGCTGGTCATTCAAACCGCGACGATTGCGGCGGTCGCCATCGCCTTCGCCAAATTCACCGCCGTGATCGTGCCGTGGTTCTCCGCCTCCGCCTGGATCTGGAAAATTGGCACATTCGGCCCGTGGCAGCTGTGGTTTGGGTCGCTCGGACCCTACAACGTCGGTCTCAACCGCCAGAATCTCCTCGCCATTCTTTCCATCGTTTTTCTCACCTGGGTCAACACGCAGGGTCTGGGATTCGGAAAAATTGTCCAGAACGTTTTTACGGTCGCCAAGGCGCTATCCCTCGCCGCGCTCGTCGTCCTAGGTTTCTGGTTCTCCACTTCCGCCGCCCGAACGGCAAACTTCACCCACTTTTGGCGGAACGCCTCGCTCTCCGCGATGCATCCTTATCCACCGGATCACGCCACTTGGATGGTCGGCACGCTCACGCTGGTCGGCGTCGCCATGGTCGGCTCTCTTTTTTCGATGGACGCCTGGAACAACATCACGTTCACCGCCGGCGAGGTGAAGAATCCCGGCCGCGACCTTCCGCTCTCCTTAATCCTCGGAACGGCTTTGGTGATCGGTCTCTACCTTCTCGCGAATCTTGCGTACATGAGGGTGCTGCCCGTTTCGGGTGATCCGAACGCCGTAACGCCCCTCGCGCGCGGAATCGAGTTTGCCGCGGATAGCCGCGTCGCAACGGCTGTCCTGGCGGCGATCTTTGGCCCCGCCGGAGCGGTGCTGATGGCTGTGGCGATCCTGGTTTCCACATTCGGCTGCAACAACGGCCTGATTCTTTCCGGCGCCCGAATTTATTATGCGATGGCGAAAGACCGCCTGTTTTTCGAGTCGGCCGGCAATGTGAACCGGCACCACGCGCCGGGAACGGCCTTGATCGTACAGTGCGTCTGGGCCGCGGTTCTCTGCCTCTCGGGCACCTACGGACAGCTGCTCGATTTCCTGATCTTCGCGGTCCTCATTTTCTATATCCTGACGCTGGTAGGCCTCTTCGTGCTGCGCTGGAACCGCCCGGAAATGCATCGCCCTTATCGCGCTTTGGGTTATCCTGTGCTGCCGGCCCTGTACATCGTGCTGGCGACGTTCGTCGAGATTCAGTTGTTGCGCTACAAGCCGCAGTACACCTGGCCGGGCCTCATCATTGTTCTGCTGGGGATACCTGTTTACGTTCTCTGGAAGTGGGCGCAGAGACCGGGCGGCGCTCCAGACGCGGCGTCGTAGGGTAAGCTGGCAGTTCTTTACTTGGGAGAGTGTCCCGCATGGGCAATCCATTATTTGCCAAGAAGCCGATGGAGTGGCTCCTGCACGAGGCCCAGGATTCCGGCGAGCACACGCTCAAGCGGAGTCTCGGCCCCGGCTCGCTGACGGCTCTCGGCATCGGCGCGATCATCGGCGCGGGAATTTTCGTGCTTTCCGGGCTGGGCGCGCACTATGCCGGCCCGGCGTTGATGCTTTCCTTCGTTTTGTCCGGGTTAGGCTGCGCGTTCGCGGGTCTCTGCTACGCGGAATTTGCGGCCCTGATTCCGCTCGCAGGCAGCGCTTACACCTACGCCTACGCCGCGCTCGGCGAAATTTTCGCCTGGATCATCGGCTGGGATCTCACGCTGGAATACGCCATGGGCGCCAGTACCGTATCTTCCGGCTGGTCCAACCATTTCATCGAATTTCTTAACATCTTCCATCTGCGCATGCCGTTCTGGCTCGCCTACGACCACTGGACCGCTCTGCGCGAAGCGGAAAACGTCGTCGCCCGGCAAATGGTCCACACCTCCTCCCCTGGGCTGGTGGAGGGATCGCAATCGTTTCTCGCGCGCGTAGGCGAAGTGGTCAGCGCCCAGTCGCCCGAACTCATCCAGCGGGCGCACGATCTGGTCAACGCCCCGCATCTTTTCGGCATGGAGATTGGCTTTAACCTTCCCGCTTTTTGCATCGCGTTGATCATCACCGCGATTCTGGTGATCGGCATCCAGGAAAGCGCCACCTTCAATTCCGCGATCGTAATCGTCAAGGTGGCCGTCGTCCTCTTCGTGATCCTTCTGGGCATGCGCTACATAAGCACTGCGAATTGGGGACACGACTGGCACACCTTTGCGCCAATGGGCTTTTCTGGCGTAGGAGCCGGGGCCGCCTACATATTTTTCGCCTACATCGGCTTTGACGCGGTTTCCACCACCGCGCAGGAGGCCAAGAATCCGCAGCGCGATCTGCCGATTGGGATCATCGCGTCCCTGCTGGTCTGTACGATCCTCTACATTCTCGTGGCCGGCGTGCTGACAGGAATGGTGCCGTGGACGTCGATCAACATCGAAGCGCCTCTTGCCGTAGCCTTCCTCGACCGCGGCCTCACCAAGGCTTCCTATCTGATCACCGCGGGCGCGTTAGCCGGGCTCACCAGCGTCATGCTCGTGATGCTGCTCGGTCAGACGCGTGTGCTGTATTCCATGGCCAACGACGGTCTTCTGCCGCGCAAGTTTTTCGCGGCCGTTCATCCGAGGTTCCGCACGCCGTACAAAAACACGATTCTAGTCGGTCTGCTCGCGGCGATCGTCGGCAGCGTTACCCCGATCGACGACATCGGTAAAATGGTCAACATCGGAACGCTGCTCGCCTTCGTCATCGTCTGCATCGCGGTGCTGGTCCTTCGCAAGACCAACCCAGGCCAGCCCCGTCCCTTCCGCACCCCTTGGGTACCCTTCGTGCCGGTGATGGGAATTCTCTTCAACGGATATATGATGTACAAGCTCGGCTGGATCAACTGGGCGCGCCTGATCATTTGGCTGGTGATCGGCATGGTGATCTACTTCACCTACAGCCGCCACCACAGCAGGGTAGGGAAGAACGACCGCTCGGCGCTGTAGCCCTGGCGTCCCGCGAGGCTGCCGGGCGAATTCTGAAATGCTTTCGTGACGCAACTCTCTCCACGGCGCTCTTTCGTCGTCCTGCGGCGAATCTCACCCCGCGACCGCATCGCGCTAGCTTTCATCTCCGCTTACGTCGTTCTGCGCGCAGGTGTCGTTCGCCATCCCTTTCCACTTTCCGGATTTCTCGGATTCCTGAGCGTTGTGGCATTCGTCTACCTCTGCTTCCGGTTGTTCTTCTGGGTGCGTAGAAAGCTTCTGTGGCGGCTGCGGAACAGGCTCATCGTCGCCTACATTTTCATCGCCGTCGTGCCCGTAGTCCTGCTCCTCACGATGATGGCCATCGGCATGTACCTGCTCTATCCGCAGATTGGAGCTCACCTGCTTCAGGATGGCCTGCAGGACCGCATCGGCATCATCGCCGCCGATGCCGGGGAGATCGCCGAAGCAGTTACGCAGGAAGTCCATCCGGGGGAGTCTCCCACCGATCCTTCCCTACTGTCGCGCCCGAGCGTCGCCGAACTAATCGCCGCCTTCACGGCGGATTGGCCGGGGCTGCGCGTGTCCCTTCACAGTGACAGGGTCGTGGACCTCTCCAGCGGAGATCGTTTCGCTGGGTTGACGGAGCTTCGCGGACAGCTCTCCTTTGCCGCCGAGCAGAGAGTGCAAAGTTCTGCCGGTCCCGTCGTCGTGCTCGTAAGCGCGCACATGACTCCGGCGCTGCTCGATGGCCTGACGTCGGAACTGGGCCCCATCCAATTCACGCTAATGGACCCCGCCGACGAGAGTTCCAAAGGCATCCGGTTCGGCGTCGATGGCCGCTTCTACGTGGTGGGTGAACGTGTCGTAAGCAACAATCGCAGCTTGCCTCCGGCCGCGAGCTGGTACGACATTCCGGTGGGCGGAGCGGCAACCCTGCAAGCCTATCGAATCGATACCGATCCTGGGCCGCATCCTGTGAGGCGGTCGGTTGCCGTGCCGGTCCTGACGACTTTCTCTCTGCGCCCGTCCACCCTGAATAAAACTCTTTTCTCTTCGGTCGGGGCCGTGGGCCCGATTCTCATCGATATCGTGATTGCATGTGCGATTGTGTTTCTGCTCCTGGAGGCTGCGGCACTCGTTACAGGAACGATACTCACCCGCACGATCACCCGCTCGGTAGCGGACCTGTACGACGGCACGCTCCACGTGGCCCGCGGAGATTTCTCTCACAGGGTTCGGGTGCGTACGCGGGACCAGTTGGGCGCCCTGGGTGATTCCTTCAATGAAATGACCGGTTCGATCGCGAATCTGGTGGAGGAGCAGCGCCAGAAGCAGCGTCTTGAGCACGAGGTCGCTATCGCAAGTGAAGTCCAGCAGCAGCTGTTCCCGAAGTGCTTCCCGGTGCTTCCCGGTCTTCATCTTGCCGCTCTGTGCCGGCCCGCGCGTGTGGTGAGCGGAGACTATTACGATTTCGTGCGCCTGGGACCGACCAGTGTCGGCATCGCCGTGGCCGATATCAGCGGCAAAGGAATTTTCGCCGCGCTGCTGATGGCCAGCCTGCAGGCGGCTCTGCGCAGCCGCGCCGCGCTCGACGGGAACGGCCAGACCTCCAAGCTTGTGGCTCAGCTGAACGATCATCTCTTCAAGAACACCTCCGACGACCGCTACGCCACGTTTTTCTACGCCACCTACGACTCGGAGACCCACGTGCTGACGTACACGAATGCGGGCCACCTCGCCCCTTTTCTGATCACCAACGGGCATGTCCAACATCTGGAGCAGGGCGGCACCGTAATCGGTTTGCTTGAGAATCCTCCGTTCACCCAGGTCACGCTCCCGGTTTTGCCTGGCACGATTCTGGTGGCCTTCAGTGATGGCATCACCGAAACCGTAAATGCCTACGGAGAAGAGTTTGGCACGCAGCGCCTGGAGGAAGAGATTCTCCTGCACCGGGACCTCGATGCCGATTCCCTGATGCAAGCGGTGCTGAAAGCCGTCGAAAGCTGGGCCGGCCAAAACGAGCAAGCCGACGACGTAACCATAGTAGTCGCTCGCATGGATTGATGTTGTCGGTAACTCCACCTGCTAGATATCTGCGCAATGTCATCCCGAACGAAGTGAGGGATCTGCATTGTCTCAGTCTGGAGAGGTCTTAAGCGTGGAGAGGCCAACGCCGTCGGCAGCACAGGAATCATTGTAGGTCGCGGCTTCAGCCGCGACAGAAGAACCGGCGCGAAGCGCCTTCCTCTCGCGGCGCCCTTCCCGCGAGCCTTCGATCCGGCGCACGAAATGAGAGTATTCGCGCACTCCAACCGAAGAGAGAATAGAACACATGATAGAAACTCTGCGGCACCTCATAACACAGCTCTCCGATGTTCGCGGCCTCATCGAATGGGGCGGAACCGGCTTGGTCTGTCTGATCGTATTCGTCGAGACCGGCATGTTTGTCGGCTTCTTCCTGCCCGGCGATTCCTTGCTGGTGACCGCGGGCGTGTTTGCGGGTGCTGGCCAGACGAAACTCGCCTACCTTCTCTCCTTAGTGACGATCTGCGCCATCGCCGGCGATCAATTGGGATACTTCATCGGCTGGCGCGCCGGCAAGACCCTCTACGAGCGCCCGGATTCGCGCTTCTTCAAGAAGCGCCATCTCGAAAGCGCCCACGAGTTCTATGAAAAGTACGGCGGCAAGACTATCATCGTGGCGCGCTTCGTTCCCATTATCCGCACCTTCTGCCCGCCCGTGGCCGGCGCCGCCAAGATGAACTACACGCGCTACCTCATTTATGACATTTTCGGCGGATTCGCCTGGGTGTGGGGCATGATCCTGCTCGGCTACACCCTCGGCCGCACCGTGCCCAACATCGACAAGCGCATCCATTATGTAATCGGAGCCGTAATCGTTCTTTC
>Ga0265325_10002192_pt1 | contig 13276 bp, 7 predicted proteins | sample 41420metaG_FD_202090 | JGI IMG/M metagenome (GOLD analysis project Ga0265325, IMG submission 202090) | Rhizosphere microbial communities from Carex aquatilis grown in University of Washington, Seatle, WA, United States - 4-14-20 metaG | ecosystem: Host-associated > Plants > Roots > Rhizosphere >...
CGGGTGACGTCTCGGGGGCTCGCCGACGTTTGGCACGGAGACGGCGCGAATCGCGACGCGGTCCTCACCGTCTTTCGCCACTTCGACAACGCATTTGTTCTTCGCGGTGCAGTCGGTGGAATGCCGAAAACAGCGTGGATCATGGACTATCCAATCTTCGAGCGAATGTACTACGACCTCGTCGCCGGTTTCGACGTATACGGCAACGCGACGCACCAGATCGCGACGCGAATCTACATGAACTACCTTCGCATCGAGGCCGAGGGGCAGTTCTTGCGTCTCCTTCCCGCGGCCGAGCGCCCTCGCGTCCGAGGCGAGTGGTACCGCGAACGGGTCGCGCGCGCTCTCTCCGGCATTCACGAGAGGGCTTCGGCCGGGCCGGAGCCGGCGATCTCCTACGCGGATCCTGGGCATGCGAAGGAGGAGCTGGTGAACCGTCTCCTGACCCAGGAGCTGCCCGCGGCCGTCGTCGGACCGCGCGAGCCGATTCAATGGGCCGACGCGCCGCTGTCGGACGATCCCGCGAGGGCGCGGTTCGAGGCGGCGATGCGCGATCTCGTCCTCAAGCCCGCCCCCTATGTCGGGGTCTTTCCCGATACCGTGCTCCTCCGCGTGAAGACCGGCAGCGGCGACAATCTCGTCTACACGGTGGCGAGGAACCGGTCGCACACGAGCGTCGAGTTCATCTTCTCCGAAGGAGTCGAGCTGCAACCCGCGGAAGACTATCTGCAGATAGTGAGCGGAATCGCGACGAGCCGCCCGAACTTCTTTCTTCGTGTCGAGGACGGTCGTCTCGACGAGTTCGTCGCCGCATGGAAGGCGCTGGCGCCCGGAGACCGGAGCTGGAGTGCCTTCGCCGCAACGTACGGCATGCGGCGCGGCGATCCCAACTTCTGGACCGCGTTCGATTTTTTCACGCAAGCGTTCCCCGCGCTGGATCCCGTCGGCGCCGCCGTCCTCGATCTCTCTCGTTACTCGAACGACTGACGGTTTACTGCCGCCTCACGCCTCGCTGCGCGCCAGCTCCCGAGCCACCGTCACCACTTGCTCGAGCTGCGGAACGCTCGCTCGCTCGAGCGCGTCGGCCAGGCCCACGCCCGGCACGTGCGCTCCGGCGAGCAAGCGCGGCGGCGCGTAGAGTTGATAGAAGAGCTCTTCGGTCGTCCGGCGGAGCAGATGCTCCCCGAAGTTGGTCACTTCGGTGTCCTCGTTCAGAAAGAGAACCCGGTTGGTCTTGAGGACGCTCCCCTTCACGGCTTCCCAGTCGTACGGACTCAGCGATCGAAGGTCGATCACTTCCACTTCGATGCTCTCGCCCGCGAGCCGATTCGCGGCCTGCATCGCCACGGGGACCATGCGCCCGTAGGTCACGATCGTCACGTGGCGCCCTTCGCGGCACACCCGCGCCTGGCCGATGGGAATGAACAGGTCCTCGACGGGCGGCCAGTCTGGGCGCCATCTCGATCGATCGCCGAGCGGCGCGTCGATCATCCGCGACAAGAGGCGCTCGTCTTCCGGCTCGCCCGGGATCCGCTCAGTCGGCTCGGCCTTCGCGCGAAGGAGGGCCTTCGGCGCCAAATACATCACGGGGTTCGGATCGGCGATCGCCGAGAGCATCAGCCCGTACGCGTCGAGGGGATTGCTCGGCATCACGATCTTCCAGCCGGGGATCCGCGTCGCCTGCGCGTCGAACGAATGAGAGTGGTAAATGCTGCCGCGAATGCCGCTTCCGACTGGCGTCATGAGGACCATCGGGCAGTTGTAGTCGCCCGCAGAGGTCCAGCAGATTCCGCCCGCGATCTTGAGCAGGTCGATCATGTTGAACGCGTAGTCGCAGAACTGGATCTCGGCGACCGGGCGCTGACCGGCGAGCGCGAGGCCGATCGCCGTGCCCACGATCCCGCGCTCGTCGAGCGGCGTGTTCCACGCCGTGGTCAAACCCTGCGACTGCGTGAAGACGCCGCCGAGCGGCGGCCCGACGTCTTGACCGAATACGTCGGTCACCCCCAGGCGGACCTCGCCGACGTGCAAGGCGAGGCGAATGGCTTGGACGACCGTGGCCATCTATCGCGCCCCGTTTCGCGCTCGATCGGCGTCGCCGGACGCGGGCGCTTGGGCCCTCGCCGTGTCTCCGACCACGTCGCGGTCCGCGAAGACGTGGTTCCAGATATCGGCGCCCGTCGGGACGGGCTCGTCGCGCACGCGCTTGGTCGCCTCGAGCAGCTCCTGAGTGTAGCGAGCGCGCAGCTCGTCCATCTCTGCGCGCGTCAGGATCCGGCGGGACTCGAGCCTCTCTTCGAACTGCGTGAGGCAATCGATTTCGTCGGAGACGAAGTTGGCGCCGGAGGCCGACGAATGCCCATACAGGCGCGACACGGTCGCCTCGAGAAGAAATGGCTTTCGCTCCGAGCGCACGTAGCCGATTGCCTTCTCGAGCTCCTGGTAGCAAACCTCGGGGTCGTTTCCGTCGATGACCGCGTTCTTGATTCCGAAGGCTCGGCCGCGATCGGCGATGTGCTTTTCGCCGTGCTGCTCGCGGGCCGGAGTGGAGATTCCCCACTCGTTGTTCGCCACGATCATCAGGCATGGAAGCTCTCGGCCCGGCCGCGAACACCAGATGAGGCACGTCGCGAAGTCGGGTTCCGCCGTCCCGGCGTCGCCGCCCTGCACGATCGTGATCCCCCGGCCTCCGGCCCGCTTGTTGGCGAGCGCTGTGCCGGGCGCCATCGAAAACTGGACTTCGATCGGCGACGAGACCGGCAAGACATTCCACTTGCGTACGGAGTAGTGGTTGCAGAAGTTTCTACCGCGCGAGTAAATGTCCGCGCTGGTGCTCTTCATCTGCCGGAGCGTGTCGACCGGATCGGCGCCCATCGCGAGCAAGGTCGCGCTCGATCGGTAGTGCAAATGCAAATAATCGTACTCCGGGCCTTGTCCCTTGTGGACGAGCATCCCGAGCGGCGTATTGAGCGCCTCTTCGCCCGGGCCGCCAATCCAGAAAAAGCCGTCCCCCTGCTTGTTCATGCGAATGAGCCGCTCTTCGAGGCAGCGCGACCGGAGCATCCCGTCGTAGATCCGGACGAGCAGCTCGGGCGCCAGCGCGGGCTGCTCCGCCACAGCGGGTTCGAGTGCCCTCATCGTGGTCACACCGCACTCTTAGCGCGTAGACGGCGTCCTCGGAAGGACGCCTTCGCGGCTTAGCGCAACGCGTTAGGAAGGTGCGACTATCGGCTCGTAGGCGAGGTTGGGCGCAAGCCACCGTTCGACCTCGTGCAGTGCCATCCCCTTGCGGCGGGCGTAGTCCTCGACCTGGTCGCGCCCGACACGGCCCACGTTGAAGTACCGCGCCTGCGGATGTCCGATGTAGAGACCGCTCACGCTCGCGGCGGGGAGCATCGCTCCGTGCTCGGTCAGCGAGACACCGACGGCGCCCGCTTGGAGAAGGTCGAAGAGGGCGAGCTTTTCGGAGTGGTCGGGGCACGCCGGATACCCGAACGCCGGGCGGATACCCCGGTACTTCTCGGCGATGAGGGCGTCTTTGGGGTTCGCTTCGCCGGGCGCGTACCACGCCTGCCGCACTCGCTCGTGGAGCATTTCGGTCAACGCCTCGGCAAGGCGGTCAGCCAGCGCCTTGGTCATGATCGCGTGGTAGTCGTCGAGCTCCTTCTCGTACGCGGACGCGAGCTCCTGCACGCCGATGCCGGCGGTGACCACGAACGCTCCGGCCCAATCGCGGACCCCACTGCTCTTCGGGGCCACGAAGTCGGAGAGCGCGATGTGGGGCCCAGGGTCGGTCTTTTCCTGCTGCTGGCGGAGCATCGGGAATCGGACGATCGGTCGCTGGCGCGACTCGTCCTCGTAGAAGACGATGTCGTTGCCCTCGCTCTGGGCCGGCCACAGGCCGTACGCCGCCTTCGCGACGAGGCGCTTTTCGCGGACGATGCGGTCCAGCAGGGCGCGGCCGTGGGCGTAGAGGTCTCGCGCGGCCGACCCGTACCGCGGGTCGTCCAGGATCGCGGGGAATTTGCCGACCAGCTCCCACGCGGTGAAGAAGAACGTCCAGTCGATGTATTCGACGATCTCGGCGAGGGGCACGTCGTCGAGCACGCGCAATCCCGTGAAGGCAGGCTCTACGACGTCTTCTCCCCGCCACTCGATCCGCAAGCGGCGCTCGTTGGCCTCGGCGAACGCAACGACTGGTTTGGCGCGCTTGTGCGCGTGGAGCCGGCGGAGCTGCTCGTGGTCTTCGCGCGTCTTTTGGAGAAAATCGGTGCTCTTCTTCGGGTCGAGGAGCGACGACACCGTAGAGACCGCGCGCGACGCGTCGAGCACGTGCACCGTCGCGCCGTCGTACTCGGGCGCGATCTTGACGGCCGTGTGCTGGCGGCTCGTCGTGGCGCCGCCGATGAGGAGCGGCAGCACCATCTTTCGTCGCTTCATCTCTTTGGCCACGGTGACCATCTCGTCGAGCGACGGCGTGATGAGGCCGGAGAGGCCGACGACGTCGCACTTTTGTTCGATCGCCGTGTCGAGGATCTTGTCGCAAGGGACCATCACCCCGAGGTCCACGACGTCGTAGCCGTTGCACCCGAGGACGACCCCCACGATGTTCTTGCCGATGTCGTGGACGTCGCCTTTGACGGTGGCCATCAAGATCTTCGTGTTGCTCTGGCGCATTTGCGTGCCGAGTCGGGCCTTTTCCTCTTCCATGAAAGGCAGGAGGTACGCGACCGCGCGCTTCATCGCGCGCGCGCTCTTGACCACTTGCGGGAGGAACATCTTGCCGGCGCCGAAGAGATCGCCGACGACACGCATGCCGTCCATCAGCGGCCCCTCGATGACGTCGAGCGGGCGTGTGGACCTCGCGCGCGCCTCTTCGGTGTCGATCTCGATGAAGTCGACGATGCCGTGCACGAGCGCGTGCTCGATGCGCTGCTCGACGGATGCTTCCCGCCAGGCGAGGTCTTGCTCTCTCTTCTTCCCAGCGCCTTTCACGCTGTCGGCAAAGACGACCAGACGTTCGGTGGCGTCGGGGCGGCGGTCGAAGATCACGTCTTCGACGTGATCGAGCAGGTCTTTGGGGATGTCTTCGTAGACCCCGATCTGTCCGGCGTTGACGATCCCCATGTCCATTCCGGCGCGTATCGCGTGGAACAAGAAGGCCGAGTGCATCGCCTCGCGGACGACGTTGTTGCCGCGGAACGAGAAGGAGAGATTGCTCACGCCGCCGGAGATCTTCGCGCCCGGGCAGGCGTCTTTGACGATCCGCGTGGCTTCGATGAAATTGCGGGCGTACGCGGCGTGCTCCTCGATCCCCGTCGCAATGGCCAGGATATTCGGGTCGAAGACGATGTCCGTGGGATCCCACCCGGCGCGCTTCGTCAGGAGATCGAATGCCCGGCGGCAGATCGCGACCTTGCGGTCGCTCGTGTCGGCCTGCCCCTGCTCGTCGAAGGCCATGACCACGACCCCGGCGCCGTAGCGCCGGATTTTCTTCGCCTTGTCGAGAAAGTCGCGTTCGCCCTCTTTGAGGCTGATCGAGTTGGCGATGCCCTTGCCCTGAAGGCACTTCAGGCCCGCCTCGATGACCGTCCACTTCGAGCTGTCGACCATGAACGGGATGCGCGCGATCTCCGGCTCACTCGCGATCAAATGGAGGAACGTGGTCATCGCGCTCTCGCCCTCGAGCATCCCCTCGTCCATGTTGACGTCGAGGATGTTGGCGCCGCCGCGCACTTGGTCGAGCGCGACTTCGACGGCTTTGGCGAAATCACCGGCCTTGACGAGCTCCGCGAACTTCTTCGATCCGGTGACGTTCGTACGCTCGCCGATCATCATGAAGTTCGAGTCCGGTCGGATCACCAGCGGCTCGAGGCCGGACAGGCGGGTGAACCGCTCGACTTTCGGCGGCTTTCGAGGAACGAGGTCTTCGACGCGCGCCGCGATTGCGCGGATATGGTCGGGAGTCGTGCCGCAGCACCCTCCGACGATGTTGACGAGCCCTTGATCGGCGAACTCGCGCACCAGCCCGGAGGTCGTCTCCGGGGATTCGTCGTATTCGCCGAACGCGTTCGGCAACCCGGCGTTGGGGTAGCAGCTGACGAAGACGTCTGCGACTCGCGAGAGCTCCGCGACGTGCGGGCGCATTTCGCGGGCGCCGAGGGCGCAGTTGATCCCGACCGCAAGGGGCCGGGCATGCGCGATGGAGATCCAAAACGCCTCGACGGTCTGCCCGGAGAGGGTTCTTCCGCTCCTGTCGGTGATGGTCATCGAAACGATGACCGGCAGGCGGACGCCCCTTTCTTCGAACACGTCTTGTACGGCGGCGAGGGCCGCTTTTGCGTTCAGTGTATCGATGAATGTCTCGAGGAGGAGCAAGTCGGAGCCGCCGTCGACGAGGCCTCGCAACTGCTCTGCGTAGGCGTCGCGTACTTGATCGAACGTGACGGCGCGGAAGCCCGGGTCGGCGACGCTCGGCGAGAGCGACAGCGTCTTGTTGAGCGGACCGACGGCGCCCGCGACGAAGCGCGGTTTTTTCGGCGTGCGCTTGGTCCACTCCCGGGCGCTTTCCTTGGCCAGCCGGGTGGCGGCGACGTTCATCTCGTACGCCTTGTCTTCCAATCCGTAATCCGCCTGGACGATCGAGGTCGAATTGAACGTCGCGGTCTCGACGATGTCGGCGCCTGCTTCGAAATAGGCGTCGTGCGCGCTGCGAATGATGTCAGGACGCGTGAGGGAAAGGACGTCGAAGTCGCCCTTGAGGTCGTGTGTGTGGCGTTCGAACCTGGCGCCTCGAAAGTCCCCCTCCGTCAGGCGGCGTTGCTGGAGGAGCGTTCCCATCGCGCCATCGAGCACGAGAATGCGGCGGTTCAGTAGTTCGCGAAGGATCGTCTCCGTGTCGTTCATGCACTCCTCGTGGCTTTCTTGAATAGGCGGAAAAGGGCATACTTGCTAGGAGCGCCATGGGCGAATCCGGGAAGCCGAAGCGTCCCCACGCCAAACTGGGGGGACCCCGTTCCCATCCTCCGGCGCGGGATCCGCGCGTGGAGCGTCCGTCTCCGGAGGCGAACGGCGCCGCGAGTCCTCCGCTGCGCGCTGTCCACGACCAGGAAGTGCGGCTGCCGCGAACCGCCTCGGTGTCGCGCCATACCGACGCGGTGGCTGCGCGAATCGCCGCACTCGAAGTGGAGCTTGCACGATTGGGGGAAGAGCGGGGAGCCGAAGCCGACGAGCTGGCGCGAATGCTCGTGCGCGTCGCGGAGGCCGAGAGAGCGAGGGCGACGGCGGAAGAGCGTTCGGCGGAGCTTGCCGAGCGTGTGCGCGCGCTCGAGACGCAGTTGGAACAGGCGCGGCGCGAGGATGAAGCGATGCGCCATCAGGTCCGCCGCAGCGCGGAGACGTTGGAGTTGGCAGCGCGCCGCGCGGGGCTCGCGGAGAAATCGGCCTCGGACGGCGCGGCGGCGCTCGAGCGCGCCGGCGCCGAGCTGGAGGCGGACCGGACGCGCCTGACCGATCTGGAGGCGCGGCTTGCGCGCACGAGGCGAGAGCACCTGGCCGAGCTGGCGACGCTCCGAGCGGCGCACGACGAAGCAAGCTCCCGGACGAACCGCGCACTGGAAGAGGAGCGGGCGTCGGGCGCGCAATTTCGCCAGCAGGCCATTGCCGCGCAGGCAGAGCTCTCCACGCTGAAGGAAGCGGTGGCAAAAACCGCGGCGCTGGTCGACGAGATGGAGCGGCGCGAGGAGATGACGGCGGCGCTGCGCTCGCGGGCTCTCCGGGATGCGCGGCGCATCCTCTCGGGACAAGAGGCTCCCGCCTCGGCTGGTCGTTCGGACCGCCCGCTCGACGCGGCCGATCTCGATTTGCCCGAGCCGTAGCGCGCGGCCGAGCCTTCAGCCGAACACGAACGGCTCCCGATCCTCCCGGCTGCGGTCGAACGTGACTCCGGGCAACTGCGCGCCGAGCCGCTCGCGGAGCGCCGAGAGGACCGCACGCTCGCTCACGGTATGCAGAACACATATCGCGCTCGATCCCGCCTCGACGAGCCTCAGGGCGTCGTGATGGCGCAGTTCGCCCGTCACGAAGACCTGCGCGCCGGCACGTATCGCATCTCCGACGAGCGCGCCTCCGCTTCCGGCGCAGACCGCGGCCCGGCTCACTTCGCGGTCGCCATCGCTCGCGGCGAGCACGTGGGCGACTCCGAGAACGCCCTTCAGGCGTTCGATCAACGCGGCCATCGTGGCGGCTGGGATCGACCCGACCCGACCGAAGCCGCGCGCCGGTGCGAACGCAGCCGCGCGAAGCAGATCGACGGCAGGTTCCTCGTACGGATGGGCGGCCCGTAGGGCGCGCATGACGGAGCCGACCCGGGCGATCGGAACCACCGTCTCGAGGCGCAGTTCCGGTGCTTTCTCGAGCCGCCCCGACTCGCCGACCGCCGGGCTCGTTCCTTCCTCGCCGAAGAACGTTCCGGTGCCCGGGGAGCGGAAGCTGCACGACGTGTACTTGCCGATTCGGCCCGCTCCGGCCGCAAAGAGGGCCCGACTGACCGCCTCGACGTCCCCCTCGGGAACGAAAGTCACGAGCTTGTACTCGGCATCGGGCGGGTCGAAGGTCTGGAGCGGCGCGCGCTCGGTCATCCCCAAGGCGTCCGCGAGAACGTCGTTGGTCCCGCCGTCCGCCGCGTCGAGGGCGGTATGAGGGCTGTAGATGGCCACGTCGGCCCGCGCCGCTTCGTACGCGACCGAGCCGGCTACGAAGCGTTTTTGTGCCTCGAAGATAGGTGGGTGATACGAGACGATCGCCCCATAGCCTCCCCGCACGGCCTCCTCGACGACCGAGCGCCGGCAGTCGATCGTCAGGAGCACGCGTCCGACGGAGCGAGAGGGGTCGCCGACCAAGAGCCCGACGTTGTCCCATGGCGCAGCGAGGTGCGTGGGCGCGAGGGTCTCCATCACGCGAACGAGGTCCGCCACAATCATGGCGGAGCGAAGTTAGCCCAATCCGACGAGAAGCCGACGGCATAAGCGAGCCCGGCGCGTGCCGAGTGCAGGCACGGCGTTGGCAGCTGGGCCACCATGCAGAACCGTATTGCGGCCGAGCCGCGGGTGCGCGTCGTCGAAGGGGGGCGCCGGCGGACTCCAGTCCCACCGGAGAAGCCCCAACCGTTCGCCGTCGTCATCGACCGGAAGAGCCGCGCGTCGGTCGAGGCGCTCGCCGAGTGGCGCGCACTCGCACGAGGGGTCGCCCCACTGGTTACGCCGGACTTCGTCCTGCTCACCGCGCGTCTTCTCGGCGAGCGCGACGTCACGCTGTTCGGCGCCAGGCGCGGCGGCGCGATCACGGCTGCGCTGCCGATGGCGCGGCGCGGACGCACACTGCGGGCGGTCCACGGCGCCCACACGCCTCGCGTGGACCTCATCGGCGAGCCGGCGTCCATTCCGGCGCTTTGGTGCGCCCTGTCGGAATCGGGCGGGTGGGATGTCCTCGAGCTGTGCGCCGTTCCGTCCGACTCCCCGCTTTCGCAGATGTTGCCCGAACTCGCGCGCGCGGACCGCTGTCGCGTTCGGGTGAGGGAGACCAGCCGCGCCCCTTGGTTTCTCGTCGACGGAATCGAGCAGCGTATCCACCGTCGCTTTCGAGGCGACATGCGGCGGCTCGAGCGGCAGATGGGGGGCGTGGAGCTCGAGCGAATCACCGCGTTCGACCGCGCGGCGCTCGCGGACATCTTGCGCTTGGAAGCGGCTGCTTGGAAGGGCGCGGCGGGCACCGCGATCGCCTGCGACCCTCGCCTGGGCGCGTTCTACGCGGCTCTAGCCCGGGTCTTTGCGCGCAAGGGCGGGCTCTCGCTGGCGTTCTTGCGAGCCCGCGGCGCACGCATCGCGGGCCAGTTCGCGCTCGAGGACGCGACTACGTTCCACCTGATGAAAGTGGGCTACGATCCGGAGTACGCGCATTTCGGACCGGGGCAGATTCTGGTGCGGGAGACCGCGGCCGACGCCGCGAGCCGGGGCCTTCGTCGCTACGACATGCTCGGCCAGGACACCGCCTGGAAGATGAAGTGGACGAACGAGGTCCGCCCGCACGTAGAGATGACCATTTATGCGCCATCGCCCGCCGGACGCGTCCATCACTTCGTCCGCGAGGTCGCGCGGCCCCTCGCCGGCCGCGCGCTGCGCCACGTCCGGGGGGCCGCATGATTGGCCCTACGCGGGTCTATTCGGCCGGGTTGGGCTTCGGCTCCGCCTGCGGTCGCTCGCCCTTGCCGCTGACGTCGATGCGCATGCCGTAGAAGCTTCTCCAGACGAAGAAGAGCATGACGGCGAAGCACGCGGCCGCGACGACGGCGGTCGTCTCGCGTGGAATCGGGTGCATATCGTCGTTCGCGAGCTCGACGGCCAGAAGTCCGAAGAGCGTCGTAAACTTGATGATCGGATTCATCGCCACGCTGCTCGTGTCTTTGAACGGATCTCCGACGGTGTCGCCGACGACGGTCGCCGCGTGGAGCTCGGAGCCCTTCTCCTTCAGCTCGACTTCGACGATCTTCTTGGCGTTGTCCCAGGCGCCGCCGGCGTTGGCCATGAAGAGGGCCTGGAACAGGCCGAAGAGGGCGATCGAGATGAGGTAGCCGACGAAGAAGAACGGATCGAGGAAGGCGAAGGCGAGGGTGCCGAAGAAGACGACGAGGAAGATGTTGAACATCCCTTTTTGCGCGTACGTCGTGCAGATCTCGACGACCTTCTTGCTATCGGCGATCGAGGCTTTCTCGGCCCCGTCGAGCTTGATGTTGGCTTTGATGAACTCGACGGCACGGTAAGCGCCCGTCGTCACCGCTTGGGTGCTCGCCCCGGTAAACCAGTAGATGATCGAGCCTCCCGCGATCATGCCGAGCAAGAACGGCGGGTGGAGCAAGGATAGCTTCTGGATCTTCTCCGGATTGGTGAGCCCGTCGGTGAGCAGCACGATGATGGCGAAGATCATCGTCGTCGCGCCGACCACCGCCGTCCCGATGAGCACCGGCTTGGCCGTGGCCTTGAACGTGTTGCCGGCCCCGTCGTTCTCTTCGAGCATGTGCTTGGCCTTCTCGAAGTCGGCGTCGAACCCGAAGTCTTTCTTGATCTCCGCTTTCACGTTGGGGACGGTCTCGATGCAGCTGAGCTCGTAGACGCTCTGCGCGTTGTCGGTGACCGGACCGTACGAGTCGACGGCGAGCGTGACCGGTCCCATGCCGAGGAACCCGAAGGCGACCAGGCCGAAGGCGAACACCGGCGAGACGTCCGTCGAGCTGACCGTCATGGTCGCGGCGAGCCCCATCCCGCTCACGAAGTACGCGACGCCCATCAGGGCCATCATCGTCATGCCCAACCAGAAGGCGCTGAAGTTTCCCGCGGTGAGGCCGGAGAGAATGTTCAGCGACGGCCCACCCTCGCGCGACGAAGTGACGACTTCTTGGACGTGGGCGCTCTCGGTCGAGGTGAAGACCTTGACGAGCTCGGGGATGATCGCGCCCGCAAGCGTGCCGCAGGTGATGATCGTGCTGAGCTTCCACCACTGCGAACTGTCATCGCTCAGGTCGGGGATGAGCGCGTACGACGCCGCGAACGTGAATACGATCGACACGATCGACGTGATCCAGACCAGCTGCGTGAGCGGCGCCTCGAAGTTCAGCTTGTCGGCATCCCCGTACCGCGCCTTGGTGATGGCCTCGTTGACGAAGTAACTGATGCCGCTCGAGATGATCATCAGGATGCGCATCACGAAAATCCAGGTCAGGAGCTCCACCTGGACGACGTGATCGTTGACCGCCAGAAGGATGAAGACGATGAGGGCGACGCCGGTCACTCCGTACGTCTCGAATCCGTCGGCGCTCGGACCTACCGAGTCGCCCGCGTTGTCCCCCGTGCAGTCGGCGATGACGCCGGGGTTGCGCGCGTCGTCTTCCTTGATCTTGAAGACGATCTTCATGAGATCCGAGCCGATGTCGGCGATCTTCGTGAAGATGCCGCCCGCGACGCGAAGCGCCGCGGCTCCGAGCGACTCGCCGATCGCGAAGCCGATGAAGCACTTGCCGGCGTACTCGTGGGGGACGAGCGTCAGGATGCAGAGCATGAACGCGAGCTCGATGCTGATGAGCAGCATGCCGATGCTCATGCCCGCCTTGAGCGGGATTGCGTAGACGAGGTACGGCTTGCCTCGAAGGCTCGCGAAGGCCGTGCGGCTGTTCGCGAACGTGTTCACGCGGATACCGAAGAGGGCGACGGTGGCGCTCCCTGCGATGCCGACGATGCTGAAGATGAGGATCAGCAAGACGATGCTCGCCGACTCCCCCTTGAGCACGCCGTAATAGACGACGATGACCGCTCCGATGAAGACCCAGAGCACCCCGAGGAATTTGGCTTGTGTGACGAGGTAGGTCTTGCAGGTCTCGAAGATGAGCTCCGACACCTCCTTCATCGCTCGATGAACGGGAGCGTTCTTGAGCTGCATGTAGACGACCAGGCCGAAGAGCACGCCGAAGGCGCACACGATCAGCCCGAGCATCAGCAGCTTGCTGGCCTCGATGCCGAAGAACTGCTGCGTATCCAGCTCGGCGGGGACGACGAGGGAGTCCTCGCTGGAGCCGTGGTGGGTGGGCGTGAGCGCACCAGTCGCAAACGCCGAAATGCTGAGGAGGGACGGGAACAGCAGAGCGACCGTCGCAACTAGGACTCGAATCGAACGGTGGATCGCGCGGCTGTACGTGATGGACTTCATGCGAACCTCGACGGTTTCGTTTGGACGTTGCGCTCACTCGCTGTGACCGCAACGCCTGCGATTCCGAGTGGTTGGCCGCCTGCGGCGGGTTCGCAGACGCTTCAGCACGCCTCGTCTCGCCCGTAAGTGGGACGAGCGGCGCTGCCTTAGCAAGCTTCTCCGGATTTGTAAACCTCCGTAGCGGGAGCCGGCCACGGCACGGGTACGGGTAAGAGCAGGAAGACGCCGCTAGGCTGGCCCCGGTATGGATGCTTCGCGTCTGGACGGACTCTACTTTGCGCACGTGGCCGACCTCGAGCGGCGGTACGCGAAGGTCCTCTCCGAGGAGGGGTGGGACGCTTTGGCCGTCCACTCGGGAGCGCTCGTTTTGCGCAGCCGGTTCGACGATCAGTCCTGGCCCTTTCGACCTTGCCCGCACTTTCAGCACTGGCTCCCGCTCGCGGAGCCCGAATGCCTCCTCGTGATACGCGCCGGGACTCGCCCGGCGCTCATTCGCTACGGAGGAGAGAGCTTCTGGGAAGAG
>Ga0265325_10002193_pt1 | contig 13273 bp, 9 predicted proteins | sample 41420metaG_FD_202090 | JGI IMG/M metagenome (GOLD analysis project Ga0265325, IMG submission 202090) | Rhizosphere microbial communities from Carex aquatilis grown in University of Washington, Seatle, WA, United States - 4-14-20 metaG | ecosystem: Host-associated > Plants > Roots > Rhizosphere >...
GATTTTTCAGCGTTCGGGTATTCGTTGTAACTCATCCGCCCACTATGGTTTCAGGAGAGAAAATGAAGCGACGACTGGCCTTAGCGCTGTCGGTAGTGATTACGACAAGCGTTTTCGCGCAAACCGATACCTCGAGTCCAAAGCCGAAATCCGGCCACAAGAGCGGTTCCGCGGCCCCGGTTTCGAAACAGCTCGAAGAAATGAAAGATGCCATCGCTGCCCAACAGCAGCAGATCCAGCAGTTGCAGCAACAAGTCCAGAATCGCGATCAGGCGATCCAGACCTTGCAGCAACAGGTGAGCCAAGCCGAATCGACGGCCCAGCAGGCGCAACAGGCGGCGGCAGCGGCCAACAGGGGAGAGGTCCCTGAAAACGCCGAGCTCGGCACTCTGCAGCACGATGTAGCCGACCTGAAAACGGTTTCGGGCAACACGGTGAACGAACTGCAGGAAACGCAGAAGCGGGTCGGAGGCCTGGAGAGTCCAGCGGCTATCCATTACAAACGGGTCACCATCACTCCAGGTGGATACCTGGCGGCTGAAACTTATTACCGCAATCGGGCCACCGGCGGCGAAGCAACTGCCTTCAACTCGATTCCCTTTGGCGGCGCCTCGCAGGCCAATATGTCCGAGTTCTATGGCTCCGGCCGGCAGTCCCGCATCTCCTTGCTGGTACAAGGCAAGGCGGGCAACGTAAACGGCACTGGTTATTACGAGGCTGACTTCCTGGCTGCTGGCGTGACTTCGAATAATAACCAGACCAACAGCTATGTGCTTCGCCAGCGGCAGGCTTACGTTCAAGCCGCTCTGGTGAACGGATGGACCTTTACCGGTGGACAAATGTGGACTCTGGCGACGGAGACCAAGAAGGGCGTGGACAACCGGACCGAGGCTGTTCCTATGACGATCGATCCGAACTACGTCGTGGGTTTCACTTTTGCCCGGCAGTACGGCTTCCGCGTGTCCAAGAACTTCAACAACAAGTTCTGGCTGGCCGCATCCGTCGAAGACTCGCAGGTCAACACTCCCGCCACATCAGGAACGGCAGCCAATTACTTGGTCGGGTCGGCCGGCCTGGGCGCTGGCCTCTACAATTCGACTGCAAACTATTCGTTTAATGCAGCGCCTGACTTCGTCGTAAAGGCCGTCTTCGAGCCGGGGTTCGGACACTACGAAGTCTTCGGGCTGATCGACACCTTACGCGACCGCGTTTTCCCCGAGGCAACGGCAAAGACACCTAGCGCAGCCGGAGCTTACAACGCGAACCAGACCGCCGGTGGTATTGGTGCCAATGCCCGCTGGTCGGTAGCTAATAAGCATGTCGATCTGGGCGTGCATTTCTTTGGCGGCAACGGAATTGGACGCTATGGAGCATCTGGCCTTCCGGACATGACGTTTAACTCCAGTGGCACCATCGCCACCATCCGCAACTACCAGGCACTCGGTACTTTGGAATACCACTCCACCAAGTGGGATTGGTACTTCTACGGCGGTGGCGAATATGATGGCCGACGGTGGGACAAGAACGCAAAAGGCGCCGCCGAGGGATACGGTTCGCCGCTGTTTGCCAACTATGGTTGCAGCATCGAGACCTTGCCCGGCGCAGGAGGCTTTGCTCCCGGTGCGCTCGCCAACTGCACTGGCAATACCCGCAACTTGATCGAGGGTACAACCGGCTTCTGGTACAAGTTCTACAACGGTCCCAAAGGCCGCTTGCAGTTTGGGTCGCAGTACTCTTACCTAGTTCGCAATACCTGGGTCGGCTACAGCAGTATCAGCAAGCCTGTAACTGCCGGCGACCAGCCAACCGCGAACGACAGTATTTGGGCCACCTCTTTCCGCTATTACCTGCCGTAACGCACCCGGGTGGCCGGTTCTCCGGCCGGTCACCCGGCTTTTTTCCTCCCAGCTGCTTGTGCGAAATAGGCCAGATCGCCGGGCAAATCTGCAGCTGACTCGGCGACGTCGTAGCGATTCGGGTGTCATTGGTAACCCGGCACACACAAAAACACTACAGCATGGACACTTAGCACCCAATTAAGCAGGTTATGGAATGTCTTTGTGCGTGGCTGGGTTTTACATTCCCGTAGCAGCCGGGGTACATTAGTAGGCCGCAGCTGTGGCTTGGTTGGCAGTCGGGGAAACTCGCAGGCTGCATTCGGGTTGTTGTTGTTGAATCTTTTTACCATCGTGAATCCTGGAACACATCGTCCTACGAGAGCCCGCCGAGTGCTGCTGCTAGCGCTTTGCGCGCTGGTGTTCTCGTTTGCGCTGCACGCCAAGACCGGGGTCTACGGCAACGGGATACCCGTGAAGGTGACGCCTTCCACGGCGGCCAAACTCTGGCTCAACGGACAGAAGATGGAGGTCCGGCCCGTGACGTCAAGCCCGAGTGCGCTGCTGTTTTGCATCGCACTGCTTTTGATCTACCGGCTGTATCTGCACCGTAAACCGCGCGTTCCCACCGCCCTTTGCCTGCCCGCCGCGAGACACCTAAGTCTCTGGCATTCGCATCGATTCCTCCGGCCACCGCCGGTACGTCCCTAATATTTCCTTCGTGATTTTTGTCCTGGTTCGGCCTTAACCCGGCGCACAGCGCCTGGCTGGCTGCAATCCGGCATGGCATCAACCGTTTTCAGCCGAAACGAGGAAATCTATGCAAGTGCGCCGACGGCACAAGCTACTTGTGTTAGCGGTGGTGGTGGTCTGCCTCCTGGTGGCTGTGGTGGCCATCAAGCGGGTACGAGCAAGCGCGCCTGGAGGCTCTGCCGAAGCCAACCAGCATGTTCCTTTCGCCGCCGTGGCTCCGGTCAAGCGCGAGACGATAGCCACCTCCCTTTCCATAGCCGGACAGTTCATTCCCTACCAGAACGTCGAGCTGCATGCCAAGGTCGCCGGTTACATCCGCAAGATCTATGTGGACATTGGAGACCATGTGCACCAAGGGCAGGTGCTGGCGGTTTTGGAGATTCCCGAGCTGGTGGCACAGGTGGATGAAGCGCAAGCCGCCGTGCACCACGCGGAGGAGGAAATCCTGCGCTCCCAGAGCGACGTTTCGCGAGCCGAGGCGGACCACGTAGCTCTACACGCCAATGCCGCGCGGCTGGTCGACACCGACAAAGTGCGGCCGGGCCTGATCGCTCAGCAGGAGCTCGACGACGCCACCGCCAAAGATCGAGCCTCGGAGGCGCAAGTCAGCGCGGCTAAATCGGCATTGGGGGCCGCCCATCAGCAGTTGGAAGTGGCCAAGGCCAACAAGCAGCACTTCTCTGCCCTGAGCAACTACGCCACTATCACCGCTCCGTACGACGGCGTTGTGACCTGGCGCTACGCCGATACCGGCGCCCTGGTACAGGCGGGCACCTCGAACACCAGCGGCCTGCCGGTGGTAACGCTGGCGCAGGTAAACGTGCTCCGCTTGCGTATTCCGGTGCCCGAGTCGCTGGCAGGCCGGGTGCGGGACGGCGACTCGGCGGATGTCGGCGTGCAGGCTACCGGCGAACACTTCACCGGCAAGGTCACGCGTTTCACCGATTCGCTCGACATGTCGACCCGCACCATGCAGGTGGAAATCGACGTGCCCAATCCCAATTACCACCTCCAGCCGGGCATGTATGCCGACGTCAAGCTGAGCGCCGACAGCCGTCCTGACGCACTGACGGTCCCGATCGACGCCCTGCAGCGGGACAACAACAAGACTAGCGTGCTGGTGGTGGACGCACAGAACCGGGTGCAGTCGCGCGAAGTTCAACTAGGCATCCAGAGCCCAGATAACGTCGAAATCCTGCACGGCCTGACGGAGGGGGAGCGGGTGATCGTCGGCAACCTGGGGAGTTATCAGCCAGGGGAGTTAGTGCAGCCGAAAGAATCCGCGTTTCCGGGCAAGCGCGGGGAGTCGGAGTGATAGCCGATGCCTAGTTTCGCGATCCGATATCCGTTCTTCATCCTGATGTTGTGCCTCGCGATCGTCGTGGTGGGTATTACCACGGTGGCGCGCATGCCAGTCGATCTTTTTCCTCCGATCGATATACCGGTCGTGGTAGTCGCCACGTTTTACGGCGGCATGCCTCCACAGCAGATCGAGGCCAATATCACCGACACCTTTGAACGCTTCTTCACCTTGGGAAGCAACATCGACCACATCGAATCGCGCTCCCTGACCGGGGTGAGCCTGATCAAGGTGTACTTCCAGCCTGGCACCGACGCGGATGCCGCCGCCAGTGAGATTGCCAACCTGGCAATGGCTGACCTGCGACGATTGCCGCAGGGCACACTGCCCCCAGTGGTGCTGAAGTTCGACGCTTCCAGCCTACCGGTTTGCTTGGTGACCTTGAAGGGGAAGGGGCTCAACGAAACCGATCTGCATGACCAGGGACAGTTCAACGTGCGCAACCAGATTGCGAACGTGCCGGGCGCATCGGTGCCACAGCCGTATGGCGGCAAGTATCGCCAGATCCAGTTCTATGTGGATCCGGTGAAGCTGGAAGCGGCGCAGATGAGCCCCATGGACGTGGTCAACGTCATCAACAACTCCAACAAGATCCTGCCCGCGGGCGACGTCCGCATCGGCCCCAAGGATTACAACATCTACAGCAACAGCCAGCTGCCCAACGTCTCGCAGATGAACGATGTGCCGCTGAAGGCCATTGGCAACGGCGTACTGCGCTTCGGGGACATCGGGCATGCCGAGGATTCGTCGGCCATCCAGTACAACATCGTTCGGGTGGACGGCCAGAAGTCGGTTTACCTGCCCATCCTGAAGCAGGGCGGCAACAGCAACACCATCCAGATCGTGGACGGGGTACGCGATCGGGTGAAGCATCTGCTGGACACCCCGTCTTCGCTGGTGACGAACGTGGTCTTTGACCAGTCGCAGTATGTGAAGACGGCTGTGGCGAACGTCCTGCGCGAAGGCGGCATCGGTTTGGTCCTGACCGCGGTGATGATTCTGGTTTTCCTGGGCTCCTTCCGCGGAACAATCTCGGTCTTGATCTCGATTCCAGTGTCCTGCCTGGCTGCGTTCTTGCTGCTGAACGTCTTCGGCGGGACCATCAACACCATGGTGCTGGGTGGACTCGCCCTGGTGCTGTCACGTCTGATCGACAACTCCGTGGTGGTGCTGGAGAACATCTTCCGCCACATGGAGGAGGGCGAGGACGCGGTCACCGCCGCCGAACGTGGGGGCGAGGAAGTGCAGCTCGCGGTGCTGGCTGCCACCTTCACCACGGCGATTGTCTTCTTCCCGGTCGTTTTCCTCTACGGCGTGAGCAAGTACCTGTTCACTGCATTGGCGCTGGGCGTGGTACTGGCGCTGGCGGCGTCTTACCTGGTGGCGATGACCGTGGTTCCGTTGTTCTGCGCCAAGTTCATCAAGATGGCGCACGGGCACGGCGGACATCTGGAGGCGAAATCGGCATTCGGAAAATTTGTTGCCGGCTTCAATCATCGCTACAACCGGATGCTGGGCCGGTATGACGCCGCGGTGTCCAAGGCACTGGATCGTCCGGTGGCCACCGTGGTCCTGATCATGGGGAGCTTTGTGGTGAGCCTGGCACTGTTCCCGCTGCTGGGCGTCGCTTTTTTCCCGCGTACCGATCCGGGCCAGTTTGTCATTAACGTGAAGGCGCCCAGCGGCTCCCGCCTGGAGCTGACTAACCAGTACGTTGCCCGGGTGGAAGACGACATACGCGACATCGTCGGCAAGGATGATTTGCAGATGATCGTCTCCAACATCGGGATGACGCCGGACTTGTCCGCCATCTACACCAGTAATTCCGCCCAACACACGGCCTTCGTGCAAGTGAGCCTGAGTAAGGAACACAAGGTCAGCACCTTTACTTATATGGACCGGGTGCGGCGGAAGCTGGATTCCGATCTTCCGGAACTGTCCACGTACTTCCAAACCGGAGGTCTGGTGGATTCGGTGGTCAACATGGGCATGCCGGCGCCCATCGACATCCAGGTGAGCGGCAACAACCAGCACGCGGCGTATGCCGTCGCCAGCGAGATGGCGGCGAAGGTGAGCCAGTTGCGGGACGTGAGCGACGTGCTCATTCCGCAGGACCTGGACTATCCCGGCATCGAACTCAACGTGCGCCGGGAGATGGCGGCGCGTCTGGGACTCACCGCCACCGATGTCGTCAACAACGTGGTCACGGCCCTGACGTCGAACGGCATGATTGCCCCCAGCTACTGGGTCGATCCGCATAGCGGGAACAACTACTTCCTCACCGTGCAGTACGCCAACCATCAGCTCGACACGATGAGCATGGAGGACTTCAAGCAGATTCCGCTGCACGCCAAGGACAACAGCAGCACCACCATGCTGGAGAACGTGGCCGACATCAAGATGATCAATACGCCGACGGAAGTGGACCACTACCAGCTGTTCCGCAAGATCGACGTCTATGTCTCCCCCAAGGGTGAAGACCTGGGGACGCTGGCCAGCCAGGTGCAGAAGATCATCGACCACACCAAGCTGCCGCCTAATACACGAGTGGAGATGCGAGGCTCGGTGAAAGCAATGCGCCAGTCGTTTATGAGCTTTGGGGTGGGCCTGCTGCTGGCGATCGTGCTCGTCTACCTGATCCTGATGGCGCAGTTCGCGTCTTTCATCGATCCCTTCATCATCCTGCTGGCGATCCCTTCGGGCATTACCGGCGTGATTCTGTTTTTGCTGCTGACCGGCACAACGCTGAACGTCATGTCGCTGATGGGCGTGCTCATGATGACCGGCATCGTGGTCTCCAACAGCATCCTGATCGTGGACGTGGCCCGCAAGTATCGCCAGGGCGGCATGCCCATCAAGGAGGCAGTGGCGCTGGCATGCCGGGTAAGGCTGCGGCCCATCCTGATGACCTCGCTAGCCACGCTGTTGGGGCTGGTGCCGATGGCCCTGGCTCTGGAAGCGGGCAGTGAGCAGTACGCTCCGCTGGCACGTTCAATCATCGGCGGACTGCTGGTCTCGGTCGTGTTGACCGTGTTCATTGTTCCGGCGGCGTATCTGCTGATTCACCGCAAAGAAGAACAACCGCGACAGGAGGTGCAGGCTTGAGACGCACCGTCCTCTGGCTTGTTGTTTCCGCGATGCTCGGCAGTTTTTCTCTGGCGGCACAAACCAGTTCCTCCGCGAATGTAGCGACGCAGCAAGCAGCGCCAACCGCTTCGGCGTCTTCACCGCCGCAACTGCCAGCCGGCGGAGCGCCGCAACGGTTGACGGTGCAGGACGCGGAGGCGCTGGCGCTGAAGAACAATCCGCAGATTTCCGTCTACCGTCTGCTGGCGCTGGCTTCGCAGCAGGTGACCCGGGAGCAGAAATCTGCCTACTATCCCAATCTGTACGGTAGCCTGACGGCGGTCAAGCCGAAAGAGGGTGGTAGCCGCATCGCTGCCGGCAACCTCAACAACCCACTCGTCTACGAGCGGGCTGCGGGCGGGCTGGCGTTATCGCAGCTCATCACCGATTTCGGGCGCACCAACAATCTGGTCGCCACGGCTGCACTGCGAGCCAAAGCAGCCGACATGAATGCAGCCGCGACGGTGGACCAGATCAAGCTGGCCGTCGATCAGGCTTTCTATGATGCGCTGCAGACCGTAGCGCTGTTGCGAGTGGCCGAGGAAACCGTCAGAGCACGCCAGTTGGTGTCGGACCAGATCACAACCCTGTTCGACAACAAGTTGCGTTCGCAGCTCGACGTCAGCTTCGCTAATGTCAACCTGGCGCAAGCCAAACTTCTGTTGCTCGACGCGCAGAACAATCAGCAGGCGGCGTTGTCGGCGCTGTCGGAGGTCCTGGGCTACAGCGCGCAGCAACAGTTCGATCTGGTCGACTCGGAGGCGGGATTAAAGCCGCCGCCCGACTCCGTCACCCAGTTGCAGGACCGGGCCTTCAGCAACCGGCCGGAAATCGCGGCGCAGGACTATGAATACCAGGCAGCGCAGCACTTTCAAAGGGCGGAACGAGATGAGATGTTCCCCAGCGTTGACGCCCTGGGCGTAGTGGGACGCACGCCGTACAGCAACAGCATTGCCGGCGTGACCCCGTTCACCAGTTGGTACGGCGCGGTGGGAGTGAACGTGAATATTCCCATCTTCAACGGATTTCTCTATCCCGCGAGATCGCGGGAAGCGGCGGTGCGCGCGCAGGCCAGTGGAGAGCAGTTGCGGGACCTCAAGGACCGGATCGCCAACGATGTCCGCACCAGCTGGCTGAATGCCATCACCGCCTACAACCGCATCAGCGTGACCCAACAATTTGTCGATCAGGCGAACCTGGCCGTGAACCTGTCGGAAACCAGGTACAACCTGGGTTTGAGTTCGATCGTGGAGCTCAGCCAGGCGCAACTGCAGCAAACCGAAGCGCAGATCCAATTTGCCGCCGCGAAGTACCAGTACCAGATCGCACAGGCCGTTCTGCGGTTCCAGGTGGCCGCGCCGTAAGCGGCGCGGCGTCATAGCCGTTCCAGCACCGCCTTCAGGTAGTTCCAGAAGCTGGCCACGGTGGAGATCTGTACCCGCTCGTTGGGACTGTGGGGATCGACGATGGTCGGGCCGAACGAGATCATCTGCATCCCGGGATATTTTTCCCCGATCACACCGCACTCCAGGCCGGCGTGCATCGCGATCAGTTTTGCGGGCTCGCCGAACACCTGCTCGTGAACGGATTGTAACTTCACCACGAGATCGCTCTTGGGCTCAGGCTTCCAGCCGGGATAGCTGCCGCTGTGCTCGACCTCGAATCCTGCAAGGCGGAAAACCGTGGCCACCATGCGCGCTGCAGCCCATTTGCTGCCTTCGATGGCACTGCGCTGGCTGGTGACGATTTCCACAGCATCGGCTTTCGTGGACACGGTGGCGAGGTTGGTGGAGTTCTGGGTCAGGCCGGGCACATCGGGACTCATGGCGAGAACACCATGAGGCAGACTCACCAGCAGATCGACCACGAGGCGAGCGTCGGCGGCATCAAGGACTTTCTCCGGACGCATGACTTTCTCCGCCGTGATCTGCAATCCGGAATCGAAGCCGCCGAGGTCGGCATTGTGTTCCGCTTCTGATTTTGCAATCAGCGACTTCAGCTCTTTTTCTTTGGCGGCATCGAGCAGGACCACCGCCGAAGCTTCGCGCGGAATGGCGTTCTGCGCGCTGCCACCGTTGATGTCGGAGACCTCCGCCGGCAGGTGATCGAGCACGCTATGCAGCACGCCGCCCAGGACGCGCAGAGCATTGCCGCGGCCCTGATGAATGTCTACGCCGGAATGGCCGCCCTTCAGTCCCGCCACCTTGATTCGCCAAGCCGAGTTGGCGGTCGCCGGGCGCCACGCGACCTTGCGGCGGCCCGTAGTCTTGATCCCGCCCGAGCAGCCGATGCACAGTGTACCCGTCTCCTCGTTGTCGAGGTTCAGGAAGTATTTCGACTTCAGCACCCCGCCGGGAAATTCCGCGGCGCCCGTCAGGCCGGTCTCTTCGTCGATGGTGAAGACGAACTCCAGCGGGCCGTGGGCGATGTCCTTACTCTCCATCACGGCGAGGGCAGCAGAAACTCCGACCCCGTTGTCGGCGCCGAGCGTGGTGCCTTTGGCCCGCAGCCAGTCGCCATCGCGCACGATCTCGATGGGATCGGTGTCGAAGTTGTGGGGCGTGCCTTCGTTCTTCTCGCAAACCATGTCGAGGTGGCCCTGCAACAGCGCCATGGGCGCGCTTTCGCGGCCGGGGTGCGCAGGCTTGCGGATGACCGTGTTGCCGACGCCATCGTGCACGGCCTCCAGACCCAGACGCTTGGCTTGTGCCAGCACATATTCGCGCGCGGCGGCTTCTTTGGTTGAGGCGCGAGGTATGGCGGCCAGCGCGTCGAAGTGCTTCCATACTTGCTTGGGTTCCAAGTCTTTAAGTGCAGATGTCATGAGTTGCTCCAGTTAGCAATTAGCAGTTGGCCGTTAGCAACAGCTAGCGGATTCGGCACAAGAGGAAGTTCCAGAATGCATCGTCATCGTACATGCCGGAGTAGGCCTTTGGCCAACCGCCAGCGCAGGGACGACGTTTCGGTTGGTCTTCTCTAGAGCGCAGCACGAAACCGCGAAGTGGGCTGGTGCGAAGACGAGGGGTCCCCTATAGCTCGATAGAGCTGTGATGCTACAGGGGTCCTTCGAGTCGCGGCGAAACGGGAGCTCGCTCGGGATAACAACCGATGTTTACCGAGCGATAGAGCAGTTTCAGAGTTGGCGTAGACCTGGTAGAGCCAGCCTTTTAGGCTGGCGTCAAGATCGTCCCACACTATAAGGCTTGAGCGTCTGCCTGTTCGCAGCGAACGCGGCGCTGAAGCGCCGCTCTACCCGTGCTCGCCCCGTCTACACCAATTCTGAAAGCGCCCTAATTGCCAGTTCCTAATTGCTTCCTTCAGCTCTTCCGTGTCAGAAGGGTTTGGCTGAGCAGAAATTGGGTACCGTCGCCAGGCCCATCGGATTGTCGATTACGGTCAGGTCCGCGGGCTTTTCCTTCCACTGGCAGCGCCCGCTCGCCAGCTGTTCGCGCTTCTGCTTGAAGGCGTCAACCCACTGCTGCACCACGGAAGTCTCAGTGACGCCAGTTTTGAAGCTGCCATCTGGGTTGTGATATTCGGGCATTTGGGCCGCGCGCGCGGCCTTGAAGAGGTCTGCAATCTGTTGGTCGGAGAGCTGGCACATCAGGCCAGCGTCGAAACGCCGTCCTTCCTCGCTGATGGCCGGATCGCTTAGACCGTCCTTAGCGGTCAAGCTTTTGTGCAATATCGCTTGGCATTGCTTGGGAGCGCTGTCGGTCCCAACCTTGCCCCAGAGCTTCAGGTTGGCCCATCCTTTGAGATTCATTTTTGCCGAGTCGTTGCTGGTGAATATGCCGCCGGTGCCGAAGGTTGCGCCGACGTCTTGCACCAGCATGACGGACTTATCGCAGGTGGTGGTGAAGGGCTGGGTTTTGGTGTTCACATCCACCTTGTGGCAGGCCAGGCGCTGCTGCGGAGGCTTGTTGTCACTGTGCTGGATGAATGCGGCCAGCAGCTTGAGACCGTCCCTTTCGTAGGTCGGGCGGCCATTGGCAGTGTCCAGCTCCTTCCAACTCCAGCCTTCCTCTGGCTTGCCTTCTTCGGTCATTTTGTGCCAGGGAAACTTTCGCACCACGGTTGCAGGATCGTAGGTACGCGTCGCGGCTGCTCCCGAACCCGCCATCGGGTTCTCGGGGCAATTGTGACACTCCACGCGGACCGGGAACCACGCATCGGCATAGTATCCCAGGGCCCACATCAGGCGGGTGGAAACGATTTCCGCATACACCTCGTTGTCGTCAGCCCCGTACTTAACCTTGACAGGCCCTTCGTCCATATCGGCGGTCAGGGTCTGGACCTGGCCATCGGCACTCTCGACGCGGGTGATCTTGCAATCGAACTTGGGGGTGTTGCCTCCCATGGTCGAGCCGGATGCGGCGTAGTCGCAGATCACTTTGTCATTGAAGTGAAGCTGAAACTGCTTTTTATCCTGGGCGGGACCCGTCATGATATCGGCCGCGGCGACTGCCGTCGGAGCGTACAGGGCCGCGTCGTGCATGGCTTGCAGGCGGTCTTTGGCAGAATAGAATGCCTTGTCCACTTTCTGGTCGTCGGGCTTAGCCGGCGCGTCTTGAGCGCGCAGGTAGCCCCCAAAGGCGCCGGCGAGAACCAGAACCAACAGCGGAATTTGCCAAACCATGGCGGGACCAGAGGAGGTGCGGCCGGAAAACAAAGTAAGCCGTCCGCGAGAATTGTCCGGCCGGGTATTCGGACGGTTGGCTTGTGAGCACGAAAGCCGGTTATGTCGGGTTGACCCTGGAGTGCCTAAGGTTGAAGCAGATTCGAAACTGGGGCTCATGGGGCTTCTCCTTTGTGCGGCGCGAAGCGCTAGCTACGCTTTTCGCGGTTGTGTCGGGGACGGTACCCCCGCGAGTGCGGCTCTGTCAAGTGGCCGACGCTTCCGGTATCGTCAGCACACGATCGGCCTGGACGATTCAGCCAGTGAAGTTTCGCTTTGCGGGCGGCGAGAGTGGAAGACCATGGAGCGACAAGCTTGCACCGCCGCGTGTCAAACGTGCAGCAGAAACTCCGGATTGTCAGGCAGTTTGCATTCAAACTTCATCGGCTTGAAGTTGGCATCAAACTTCAGAATGAGGTTTTCGGTGCGGCTGGCAATGCAAAAATGTCCCGAGTCGGTAAACGCCATCCCGCAGCCGTTCTTGATTTGCAGACCCGGGATCGCTGACAGCGTGAAATTACCCGCAGGTTTAGGAAGCTTCGCGGTAAGCACTTCGCTTCCGCCACTGACATACAAGCTGCCGTCGTGCACCAGGAGATGTACGGGCTGGTCGACCGCGTTGCTCTGCCCCAAGAAGTTTCCGGCCTGGTCGTAGACCTTCACCCGGCTCGCAGGCTGGTCGACCACATAAAGCGCGTTGTTCGCCCACACCACCCCGCGAACGGAATGTTTCTTCTCGCCTTGTTTTGCGGAGTATTCAAGCCCCAAGGGAGGCGGAACAGCTGTCGTCGGCTCCGTCAGGTCGCCAACGCTCGACGCCACAAAAGTCCCCGGCGGGAACTTCCCACGCCCGGGAAGCGCCGGAGCCAGGGGCGCGGGCGCCCCAGTCTTGCCGTCCGCCGAGACCAATAGACGTGTGACCACGTTGGTATCCTGGCTGGAAACGTAGCAGTGCGCCGCGCCGTCAAAGGTGAAGTCAAACGGATGCAAAATACCCCTGCAAGTCTCGCGCGACACAAACTTGCCCACGAACCGATAACTCGTGTTCGACCCTTGATAGCACAGCAAACTATTTTGCGTGTTGTTGGCGTTGGCCACATACAGATAGTTGCCGAAGCGGTAGATGCCACGCAGCTCATCCAGGGTCACGCCCTCTGTGTCGTCAAGCACGGAGGCAGTGATCTGCCTGCCGTCTTTGTCGTAGGCATGCACATTGTTCTTGTGTGGGTGTGCCCCGGGCTTACCGCCATGAAGGGTAACAAAAAGCATGATCTCATTCCTCCCGAGGAGTTTGCCAGCAGAGATTCTAGCAGGCCGTGGCGGAAGAGGTCGTTCACTTCAGTCTTCGCTCCAGCCGGATAAGAATCTACGATGCGGATACCGCCTAAACAGGCTACGGAAAAACTCTTCGCGAAGCGAAACGCGGGTAGTGCGGCGCTTCAGCGCCGCGTCAACCGCCTGTCAAGAACCTGGCCTTTAGGCCCTGTGGTACGTGTCCTTCATGACGCTGAGACCCGCGCA